>Ga0307517_10007317_pt1 | contig 16118 bp, 12 predicted proteins | sample 23_EM_MG_FD_194515 | JGI IMG/M metagenome (GOLD analysis project Ga0307517, IMG submission 194515) | Populus trichocarpa ectomycorrhiza microbial communities from riparian zone in the Pacific Northwest, United States - 23_EM | ecosystem: Host-associated > Plants > Roots > Unclassified | place... | reverse complement strand
GCTGGAATGGAAAGTGGGAAAAGAAAAAGAGAAGGGGGCGGCTGGAAAGGTGGGGGGTTGGAAATGTAGGGTTAGGTTAGGGTATTTATTATTTAGGTTTAGTTTCCTTTTATACTTTTTTTTAGATTCAATTAAACCGGTTCGGTTTGGTCCGGTTCAATCGGTTTAAGACTTTTTAAACCGGAACCAAACCGGACCGGGTGGTTTTTTTTATTTTTTAATCGGTTTATTCGGTTTTTTCTATCGGTTCGGTTTTTTCGGTTAATTTTTTCTCGGTTTAATCGGTTGGTCGATTTTTTTGAACACCCCTACCGGCAACCTAGTCCTAATAGACCGGGACAGAACAGTCTGGATGTCAAACACCTCCGACGCAGGCGTTACGTCAGCAAGCATGAAAGAAACTGGCAACTTCATCCTCTACTCTAACTCCAACCACTCAGCACGGCAAAGTTTTGAACACCCTTCTGATACTTTACTTCCAAACCAGCCTTTAACAGTATCTCTTGAACTAACATCAGTACCAAAATCACCTTTACAAGGTGGCTATTACTCTCTCAAAATGTTACAACAGCCCACTTCACTAAGCCTTGCTTTAACATATAACTTGCCTTAAACCTATGATCATGCTGCATCTGAAGCTTATGGCGCCAACTATTCCTACTGGCCTGGGCCGGACATTTCGAATGTTACGGGGGATGTGGTTGCGGTTTAAGCTTTGGAATTGTTTATGGTGAATCATCAAATGGAGCAGTTTATGTGTATAAAAATGATGGTGACTATAATGGATTAGGTTTAGCTTCAAGTCAATCAAGTACTCGGTTATCAATTCTTCGAAGACTAATACTTAAGACAAACGGAAATTTGAGATTGTATAGATGGGATAACGATGTTAATGGTTCACGGCAGTGGGTTCCAGAGTGGGCTGCAGTGTCAAACCCTTGTGAGATTGCTGGAATATGTGGTAATGGGGTGTGTAATTTGGATAGAAGCAAGACTATTGCTTCTTGTTCATGCTTGCCTGGTACTTTCAAGGCAGGAGGCGATAACTTCTGCTCGGAGAACTCATCGTCGATTGGAAGATGTGATTCGAGAAACGCAAATCAGACATCTGAGTTCAAGATTGCAGCAGTGCAGCAAACAAATTACTATTTCTCCGATTTTTCGGTGATTGCAAACTACAGTGACATTCCTACAGTGTCAAAGTGTGGTGATGCTTGCCTATCAGATTGTCAGTGTGTGGCTTCTGTTTATGGGCTTGATGATGAGAATCCTTATTGCTGGATACTGAGGAGCTTAGACTTTGGCGAATATGAGGACCCTGGATCCACCTTGTTTGTGAAGGTTAGAGCGAATGAATCGATGACTCTAGGAGGCAATAAAAGTGGGTCTGATAATGGTGATACAAAAAGGAAGGTTTTGGTTGTACCTATAGTTCTCAGCATGACATTTCTTGTTGTCCTCCTATGCCTATTATTGTATCACAATGTTCACAAAAAGAGATCCTTGAAAAGAGCTATGGAAAGCTCTCCTATTCTTCCTGGCGCTCCAATACATTTTACTTACCGAGACTTGCAAGTTCGTACCTGCAATTTTTCACAGCTACTCGGAACAGGTAAATATTGATCAGAAATGATGTCATGTCTACTAAAGAAACAAAGGAATTGAAACAGAGGAAATTTGAGTCAATTGAGCTTTGATTATGATTTTATGCATGCTATTGCTGTGTTGTAGGAGGATTTGGGAGTGTATACAAAGGAAGCCTTGGAGATGGAACTTTGGTTGCTGTAAAGAAACTAGACAAGGTTTCGCCTCATGGGGAGAGAGAATTTATAACTAAAGTGAACACCATAGGCTCTATGCACCACATGAACTTGGTTCGTCTTTGCGGGTACTGCTCCAAGGGATCGCATCGGTAAGAAATGTTTCTTAGAAAATAGTTTGGTCATTTCAATGTGTTGAAAAACCTCAAATGTCATTGGTCCATCCAACATTGTTCGGATACTATGAGTTTAAAACATGGTTTATTTGTTCATTGGCATTGGCATGCAGTCTCCTAGTTTATGAGTTTCTGAAAAATGGGTCATTGGACAAATGGATCTTTCCATCTTATAGTTTCCGAGACAGACTGCTGGATTGGTCAACACGCTTCGATATAGCCATAGCTACTGCACAAGGGATTGCATACTTTCACGAACAGTGCAGGAACCAGATAATTCATTGCGATATCAAGCCAGAGAACATTTTGTTAGATGAGAATTTCTGTCCTAAAGTATCAGATTTTGGACTAGCTAAGTTTATGGGAAGAGAGCATTCACATGTTGTTACCATGGTTCGAGGAACAAGAGGGTATTTGGCTCCAGAATGGATTAGCAACAGGCCGATTACTGTAAAGGCTGATGTTTATAGTTATGGCATGCTTCTTTTGGAGATTGTTGGTGGCAGGAGAAACCTCGACATGTCTTTTGATGCAGAGGACTTCTTTTACCCTGGGTAGGCTTTTAAGGTGTCTAAATTAAGTTTTCTCCCTCAACCCTACCTACAATGAGTGCTTCATGGCAGTAATTCTTGTTTAATCTGATCATTTCTTCAATGGACTTGTGCAGGCGATGACGAATGATACGCCACTGAGAGCAACAAATCGCAGACTGGAAGGATCAGTAAAAGAAGTAGAGCTAATGAGAGCACTGAAAGTGGCATTTTGGTGCATTCAAGATGAGGTCTTCATGAGACCTTCAATGGGAGAAGTAGTGAAAATGCTAGAAGGATCAATGGATATCAACACCTCGCCAATGCCACAGACAGTTTTGGAATTGATAGAATAAGGCTTAGAACAAGTTTACAAGGCCATGAAGAGAAAATTCAATCAATATAGCTCCTTCACCACTGCTACTGATCTTCCATCATCTCGTGCTACATGCAGTTATTCAACAATGTCACCTAGATAGGGAAACCGACATAATTTTGTTTGTGCAGTTGATGTCACTCGGTTAATTTAAGCTCTAACCTTTTCATGTTGCAGATGGAGCTGCCTAAGATTTTTTTTTTTCTTTCAATATTAGATTGATTTAAACATCCAACATTATATATGCTCAAAAGATATGCTTTTTTTTTTACAAAGTAAAGGCTTGAACACGAGATCTTTAGAGAAAAAAGGATTCTACTGCAGTTAAATTACATGATCATCGGCAAAAAAATATGCATTTCAAACACTAGAAATTGTTTTTTTTTGTTCAATGCATGAAGAAAAAGAACTTCACTCGTAAATGCCTCCGTCAATGCATTCCACATGTATAAACATAGAGCATAAAATGAATGAATCATCCTTCATCACAAACACACAGGCAATTTTCAATGGGAAAAAATATTCATTGACGGCTCATGAATTTACAAGACGACATCTAGAATCAATGGCTGCACGGTTAATATCAGTAAAATGAGATTTTTTTTTCATCTTATTATCTTGATTTCTATTAATTGTAACTCCAAAGTCACAACAAAGTGAAAGTATTTGCTTCTGAACATATATATCATGCCATGAATAATTTTGGGTTATTTTTTATTATTGCTTCAAGATAAAAAATAATAAATTCAAAAAAATAAAAATGTGTTTAGTTAGAAAAACAAAGATATAAAATAAATTTTTATTTGAGGTAATTTTAAAATGAATTTTTATTTTTTAAAAAATTTGTATTTGACATAAAATAAGTACAATGGGACATCTTCATTTTATTTCTATTATTTATGTTTTTTTATTTTATTTATTTCAAGACACTATCCCAATATTATTCTAAAAACAAACCAAAACATTTCTAACAAAAATAAAAAAAAAACTAAGCAATTTGCTTTGTCACTAAAATACATTACTTAAAATAGAGCTAGTAGCATTAGCACCATTATTGCCATTAAATATTTTTTTTCTTACTAGAAAGTAGCTCATCACAATGATTTCATAGATGGGGATCATGTCTCAAGATAGCATGCAAAAAAATTGAATATATCATACTAATTTTTATAATTTATAAAGTCCAAAACTTTCATAATATTATTATTATATGATGATCTAATGATTAGAAATATGTTCATGGGTTTAATTTATTATATTCTTTTTTTTTAGATTAATGTGGGTGTCCGAGCTAATTTGCATGTACTTCGACTAATCCCACGAGTCCTGAAGTTAATGACCATGTAAGCCTCCAGTGACCCTGAGGTTTGTGAGACTCAAACTAGTAATCTCTAGAAAGCAAACTCGAAGTCTGACTAATTAAACTACATCTTTCAAGGTTTAATTTATTAAATTTTTTTAAATACATCAAGCAGCTGTAAAGTATATATTTTTGAATTCATCTAAAAAATAATTTAATCTCAATCAATTCATAATAATATTCTCTTTACTGTCAAGAAGGGGAAAAAAAACCTTCAAAATATTAAGCTTAGAATTTTGCAAATTACAAGATTGATCTTGAAATAAAAAACAGAATTTAATTCCTAATTGGACCTCATCTTGTTACAGAGTGAAAACCCCATTACAACTAAGCCCAACCCACGCTTACCGTGACCCAATTCCATTTCCTTCTCTAGTGCTAAAAAGAAATTATTTTTATGTTTTAAAAGTAATTTTTAAAATTTTTAAAATTTTAAATTTTAAATTAATATTTTTAAATTATTTTAATATACTAATATCAAAAATATTTTTTAAAAAATAAAAAATATATTATTTTAATATATTTTTAAATAAAAAATACTTAAAAAAAATTATTACCGCAGGAAACATCCCAAAACTTAACATGAAAGAAACCATTTTTTCCGGTAGCAGTAGAGTACTGTTTTTAAAAAACTAGGGCTTTTAAAGAAGAAGCTCAGCCTAAAACCCCTCTCTCCGTGGAGAAAATAAAATAAAAATAAAAAGAAGAGAAGCACCGCGAGAGAGAGAGAGAGAGAAGCAGTAGAAATGGGTAGCGAACAGGACATGAGTAACTGGACTGATCTGCTTCACTCCTCTACTAAGCTTGTCGAACAAGCCGCTCCTTCTGCTCAGTTCCCTCCTCTTCAGGTTCTTCTTTCCTTTTCCTTCATGTTTTAAAATAACCGTTACAAAACTCTAGTTATACTTATAGTCACCGTTAATCACCATTTTCTTTTCTTCTTATTCAGTAAAGGCGCAACGAAAAATTGAAAAAAATTGAAAGCTCAATTTATTTGACATTGCGAATTTTTTCTTTCGTATTTGGAGAATTATACTGCCTTGTTTGAAGAAAAAAAAGAATTTTTTGCATTTGCGTTCAATTTAATTCCTTTACCGTTTTATTATTCATCAAATAAATATTTTTCTTGTGATTATTATGACAATTAGAAGTAGTGCATTTTGCTGTTTTATTTTAATTTCATGACTTTATATGTTTTTTGTGTATGTTAAAGAGAAACTTAGATCAATTAGAAGCATTATCAAAGAAACTCAAGGCGAAAACCATAAGAACTGAGGCTCCTTCGCAATCTATTGCCGCTACAAGGTTGTTTTTTCCGAGTACTTTCTCATTTTTTCTCTATCAATTTTTAAATACTGTTTTCTGTGATTTCTTGCCCCTTAGAGGCGGCATTTATTGAACTCTTGGGAGTGAGAAGAATCTTGAATGGGTCATGGTTGTGGTTTATATGTATTGTTTGATGTATGCACAGGCTTCTTGCGCGTGAAGGGATAAATGCAGAGCAGCTTGCTCGAGATCTTAAGTCTTTTGAATTGAAGGTAAAATTTAGCTTACATTTTGATTACCATATATAACCTAGCCTCAGTAGATGTAGTCATGCAAATTTATTTTTCTAAACAGTTGATGAATGACTGTAGAGTACAATAGTCTAATGAAAAACAAGTTTCTTATGTCTTATTGAATGAAATTAAGATTATAATAGTAGTTAGTTAATACGGCCTTGTTTCTGTAAGCGTGCTTATCTTGCTTTTGGAAACTATTTTGTAGACAACATTTGAGGATGTGTTTCCTGCCGAGGCAACAAGTGTTGAAGAGTATCTACAACAGGTAGTTTTGCTGTTTAGTTATGATTTAAGCAACAGATCTATGATACTGTTGATATTACTGTCTTTTTTCTTTATTTCTTCAACTCTATCATCAGTTTTTGTTGGCATAGATAATATTTTTCACCGCTATTCTGTTGACTTTTCAAATGTGTTGTTACATATTCTGTTAAATTTAGTAATGGGTTGTACCAAAGAACTAAAACATGAGCACATAATCATTCTGTTTGCTACATGCTGCTTGACGGAAGTGCTCGTTTATTAGTATCGAAAGTAGAAAAACCTTAAGATTGAATATTAGTTCGTGTAGCATCCCGATCATGGTGAACTCACTAATGAAATTCCCCCACCCAAAAGCCAAAAGCAGTTGTTCACAGGACTCAGAGAAATACTAGCTGCGCCTTCTCTCCATCCTCAATTCTATGAGCAGTTTTTGTTGGCATGGGGAATATTTTACACTGTTATTCTGTTCACTGTTCAAATGTGTTGTTTACATGCTCTGTTAAATTTAGTTATGGGTTGTACCAAAGAACTAAAACATGAACACATAATCATCTTGTTTGCTACATGCTGCTTGACAGAAGAGCTCATGTATTAATATTGAAATTAGAAAAAACTTAAAGATTGAATCTTAGTTTTTGCTATAAACAATGGTTTTTTCTAATCATGTTCTTCTTCTTTCATTTGTCTGAAAAGAAGTAATGATTTTTCTTTCCCCAGAAATGATGACTTTTTGAGACTGCTTAAAGAAGATGATTTTTGAAACTGGCCATCTAATTTGGCAATCTTCTTGTTTGTTTTGTCACTGTATGATGATACCATTTTCTTTCATCATGGTTTTATATGCATGGAAACTTCCCAAAATTCTTGTGTAGAATTGGTTGAAGGGCAACGTAAAGTTATCCTCCGTAAATGCCTAAGAGATATGGCCAGCAAAATTTCTTGAAAATCTCAAACTAATCTATTGGAACAAACACCATATTGTTTAAGCTTCATATCTGTTTGGAAGGGAAAAGATTTTGGAAGAAAAGCTTCATTAGTTGTCTTAAAATATTTTCCTTTAAGCTTCATGAATTGTCCTAAAGTATTCTTCTTTTTTGTGTTAAAGTTTGGAAAAAAGAAAAATAGTAGCCGGAAAGCTGTTCTAATCTTTGAGGTGGTGCCAATATGTCTCTATGTAATAGCATAGTTTTGTTTTCCCATCTCGTTGCTTGGAACCTTTGAAGTGAAACTTTCAATGAAGGTGGTTATTCTTTTCCCTGTTTCATGAGTTTTTTCGCGTTTAATTCATAGATGGATGATGGTGTTACATGCAATTGGCTGATAAAGATTTAATATCTTAGGCAATACCTTTTCATTTGGTTTTGCAACTCTGCTTTGTCTGAAGTAGTTTCCTCCAACCATTTAGATGAATGCTTTTGCTTCTTAAAAAGTGTTTTTTTTTTCTGGTTTGATGGTGTTACATTTTGTGCAATTTTTGTCCTTAGGTTCATGAAATGGCAATGGTATCAGCCATTCAGGAAGCTCAGAAGGATAACGTAAGAAGTTTTAATGATTACATGATGAAAGTTTTGGAGGTTAGTGCCATACAACATGTATTTGAAATGTTGGTATAATTTTGTTTATTGCCAATATATATAAGCTGCTAAAGCAATCACAGTTTTGACTTCTTAGTAACAATTTTTTATATGGTAAAGTGACTTTAAGTCCCTATACTTTTCCTAATGTTTTACTTACTCTTGAAGTTTTCTTAAATCTGCAATTTTACCCATATATAATAGCTTGCTAGAATGCAGGCTAATCCACACAAAATATGGGATTGAACATGGAATATACTAGTTATTTGACTCGAGCTTCGCCGCAGGTCGGATAATTTCTTTTGGCAAAAAAAAATAAATATGCAAGCTTTTCAAACGTGTTTTTTTTGTTAAAAAAATTCTAATTATAAATAAAAAATCCTATGCATGCATTTAATTAAATACATCGAGAAGTATTTGTGCCAATAAATGCAAAAAATAAAGTGTCAACGCTTCATTCAACTTGCCTCGCTGCAGGTCAAATAATATTTTTTCTAATGCAAAAGAATTAACATGTAGGTGTTATTAATGCGTTTTTTAACACCGAGTAAAAAATATAACCGTGAATGAAAATGTCAATACTAACATATAATAAAATATAGTTAAAATCGTATGCGTTAATAAAAAAATGTAAGATCTCAAGCTAATTTTTAACGTGGCAGAAAAATAGAATAATGTTGCAATTGCTACAGTGAAACACCATTTCCTTAGTCTTTATATAATAATTTTTCAAAAAAAAAAGGTGTAGAAAAATATTACAAAAGAATAAAAATAAGAAAAAAAAAGTATAAATAGGCCAAGTGTACAGTGATAGATATTCAAAATGTAAAAAATAATAATAAAAAAATTTTGTTTTAAAAAAAAATGTAAAGAAAAAAAAGGAAAATCTTGTTTTCTTTAATATAAAAAAAACCCTGAAAATTACAATCTTGCCACCGCCACAGTAGAAAATTTGGAAAAATTTACAATTATGCCATTTCTACAGGAAAAACCATTTCCTTTTAGTATATGTATAATTCAATGCATCTTGGTATTGGTACCCACTAAATTTTCATCCAACCCTGCTACCTATTCAAATGGACAGGACCCTAGTAAAACAAACTATAGGGGTTGCTGTGCAACCTGTTGAACTTTAAGGAGTGAAGTGGACCATTGTATAAATTAAACTAGTAATATACACTTTGCCCTTAACCTTGTCAGTGGCAAAAAAATGTCATAGTAATTTACTTTTGAGCAATTACATTTTAAGTTAAAAATATGTCATAACTAACTTGGTTGTTTGTAGATTTATAAAAATGTAAAACTCACTACCACTGATACATGAAGGGTTCTATGGTGGTAAGAGATAGACAGGGATTTTAGTGGATGTGATTGCCTATTAGAGTGCTAGTGAGATATGTCTTAGTGAATGATTGGACATTCTGTTTAGACTTCTGTGAAAATTATGTTATTCAAAAAGTCACATCTGCAACTAATTAAGAAGGCTAATTCTAGTCTCCTCTAAATCTTGTTGTTTAATGATGTTGCACTCCCTTGACTATCTCTCTCAATAAAATCTGTTTTGATTATTATGCCTGCCATGGTGGCAAAGCCTTGGCCCAGTCAGATGGAGGAGGGTGGGAAAGCATACATAAATGAATTTTCAGAGCTGGTTTTGTCATTTAAAGGCACTGTTTTGGGTTCAAGAACCAAAAGAGACATTGATGACTTCTTAGATGTTTTTGTGCTCACTAGGTTTTCACTTTGGTTGATCAGCCAAGCTTGATATTTTGCAGGAGGATTGGCAAAAGGAAAGACGTGACTTTCTTCAGAGCTTGAGCCGAATTTCATCATTACCCAAGACTAACTTAGCTGATACAAGCACTGGGGTTACTCGTTCTCGTCAAATAGCTTCTCTGGCTTCCAGCCCTCATGTTTCTTCTGGTTCATCTGGCATGGAAAATTTACCTTTAGCTAACAAATCCTTTGTGGAGAAAAAAGCCTCAGCATATGCTGAGGCTGTGAAGAATCTGAACCGTGCACGAGAGCATGGCTCACAGTTTAAAGTAAGGCTGGTTTTGTTCACACCTTTTCTCTATCAAAACTTGTTTCTGCATCTTTTAGAGAGAAATCTACTTCTTGAGTAGCTATAGACTAAAGAAAAATAGTGAATCCAATGTTCAACAGCATTTTTTTTCTATGAAATGTACCTCAAGTTTCAGAATGGAGGATTTATCTACTGGAGACTGGAAATAATATTCCTTATCAATGATAGTTACAGCTGGCATCTCATGGATTTGAGAAAGGCAACACTGAGACAGCCAGCGAATAATCAAGATTTATATGCAGTATTTTGATATCAACTTGCTGGTTGAAAGGCATCTATGCTGTCTCCTTTACATGCTGTTTCCTTGACATGAGGCAGCATATTGAGCTTGCACTGTCCTTTTTATGTTCTTTCTTCTTTTAAATTATCACATCAAAGTATTCTTCAGAAATCTCTAAACTATGTCCTTGGACCATGGGTGACCAGCATTTTTTTCTTATATTTTATATTTTGGTGGTCCAATTCTAGTGATTCAATTTGATAGAGTACCTTGCCTTGATGCTCATTGGGAGCTTATTAAGAAACTTTATCATAGAATTATTATTATTTTTTTACCATAAATAGAAAGTCTAGCATTGAGAACTGGAGATGCATTTTTTGTAGAGTTATATTTTTAATCTTTTTTCACCATAAGCTTTTCTGCAATGCACACTTTTGATGTCTGACAGCGCCGGTATCAACTCTAACACAAAATTGGTAAGGGGTTAGATTTTATTCAAAATACCACTATACCAGAACCATAAGCATCAAATAATCTTAAAGGATATGAGTAGGGGCTATAATTCTAATGAAGTGGCTGAGACTAGAGATTCAGCCACTACGATTCTGAGGTATCATGCCTGAGAGGGGATGCATCTTGCATCTGAGGGGTATGGCAATTTATGACATGCATAACACAAATGATTAGACATTTCTTCTCAATTCTCTTCTAACTAACATTACAGCCACGTGCTAGCTTCTTTATGTATGCATCCATGTTAGGCACTCCATAGCTAAGTAACCAAAGATATGTATTAGCATACAAGCACATAGTTTAAAGAAAGCACACGAACACCCATCTTAGTGGCTTCCAAGTTCTTTGAGGGAAAAGATGTTATGCCCATTTGTTCTGATAATATGTTTCCTCAAGCTGTCATATGGAACCTGCATGGCTAGGAAGTAAGATCTTCAAAGACCATTATGCTTCTGTGTCATCTTCTCCTGTGTTTAGGTTCTCTTAACAGGATGCTGGGGTTGTTGATATATGTATAATTTATTTCCTGTAGCCTGCAACAGCCTTCAAGGGTGCTTATGAAAGCTTAGGTGCTGAAGTATCAGGTGGAAAATCTGTTAACATGCAAAAGATATGGCATCTTGTTCAGGTATACTTTTTAACTGTTTTCTTTTTTTCCTGAGATAGGTTATAGTGGGACCGTTATAGAGTTTTTTAAGTTTTCATATGAACAGTTCTTTATATTTGATAAATCCAGTATATTATTTCATTTTAAAATATTATTTTCCATCTAAAAATATATATACTTTGACAGACATTGGTGGGTGAAAATACAACCATGAAACAGAGTATTTCAAGGAAAATGTCGTTAGTGATTGGTGCAAGGCGCCATCTTGAATGGGGCCATGAAAAATACATCATGGATACAATACAAAATCATCCTGCTCAGGTAATAATTCTTTTACTATTATCTTCTTTTATAGAGAAAATATTATTTTTCAGAACAATTTACATGTTAATGTATGTGTTCTTATACTCTTTTAGATCACTGCTGCTACTTTTGTTCTTTGCTTCTAACAAATTGTTAATTGGTTGTGTTGATTACCACTCACCATTTTTTTTGTTCTCGTGTCAGGCTGCTCTTGGTGGAGCTGTTGGGAATTTACAAAGAGTTCGTGCATTTCTCCGGGTTCGTTTAAATTATTGCTACTTGACTTGGACTTGCATTCCTGGACTTGTTCATTGTGACTGTCTTTGTTTATGGAAAATTATATTTTGTGTTTATCTTATCTTTCTGTGCAGATTCGATTAAGGGATTATGGAGTTCTGGATTTTGATGCTGGTGATACTCATAGGCAGCCTCCTGTTGATACCACTTGGCAGCAGGTCATTGATAAATTCATATTTTAGGGTCTTGTTACCTAAGAATATTTTTAGGAGTACTTTTAATTTTTGGTTGTTTAAATGCTTATTAAGTGAAAGCCAGAGGACCATTATTTAAAGGGTTAATAAAGTAGGAATTGCAACAAATCAGTAAGAAAGTAGCCATCGTGTTTTTCTCTCTTTATTACATAGCACAACAATTTATTTGAAATTGCACACTACCACTATCTGCAATTTATTTGAAATTGCACATTACCACTATCTACACTGTCATTATAGAGAGACCTCATGTGGCTAAAAATTATGAAGTGGTTGCTATAATTTATATATTTGAAAACAACATTAGCAGTGGTGGTTAGGGTAATTTCAGAAACAAGAAAAGTAATTAATTTAAAGTGCATGCATGCATCTGTATTGATTAGTTATATTCATTAATTTGAGTCAAGTCATTAAGCAGAATAGTTAATTCCTTTTGAAGCTACTATGAGAAAGAAAAATACCAGTGTACTGACTTTATTTTCTAGCTGTCATGACAAACCAATCATTCTTCTATCAGAATACAGAATAATTGTGTTTCATAATCTTTTATCCAAAACATCTGTCTCATACTAAATCATATGTTGCTGTCTATAACAGATCTATTTTTGCTTGAGAACTGGGTACTATGAGGAAGCGAGAACTGTTGCCCTGTCTTCCCGTGCTTCACTCCAATTTGCTCCGATGGTACTGATTTTTCACTGCTCAAGATAAAAAGTTATTTTCTTCATTAGCAGCCTTTGTAATCAGCTTTCCCTTTAACAGCTCATGGAGTGGATTAACTCTGGAGGTATGGTGCCTGTGGACATTGCAGCTGCTGCTTCAGAAGAATGTGAGAAAATGTTAAGAATGGGTGATCGAGTGGGTCGAGCTGCATATGACAAGAAAAAGTTGTTGCTCTATGCTGTAGTATCTGGTTGCCGCTGGCAGATTGACCACCTGCTGAGAGATCTTCCAACCCTTTTCAATACTATAGAGGATTTTCTGTGGTTCAAATTATCAGCTGTACGAGATTACCCTGCTGGGACCTCGACTCTGGTCCTGAATGAAAGCTTGGTACCATACAGTTTGGAGGATTTGCAGGCATACTTGAATAAATTTGAGCCATCATATTACACAAAAAATGGGAAAGACCCTCTCGTGTACCCTTATGTATTACTTTTAAGTGTCCAGATGCTACCAGCTATCTTATACCTGTCTAGGGAAGCTGCAGATGAAGGATATGATATTGATGCAGTCCATATATCAATTGCACTAGCAGACCATGGGGTTCTTACTGAAGGTGGTGGAGCTGGGCAAAAACTCGGGGTAATGGATGCTTATGCAGAGGTCTCTAGCATAATTAGGCAGTATGGATCTGCATATTTACATCATGGAAATCTCTCAATGGCACTAGAATATTATGCCCAAGCTGCAGCCACAGTAGGTGGTGGAGAAACATCATGGACTGGGAGAGGTAATATTGATCAGCAGAGGCAGAGAAGCTTGATGTTGAAGCAGCTCCTCACTGAGCTTCTGCTAAGGGATGGTGGTATTTATTTTCTTCTGGGTCCAAGAGGTGCTGGAGAAGAAGGTGAATTGGCACGATTTTTGATCGATTTCCAAGCAAGACAACAATTTCTGCTTGAAGCTGCTCGCAAGTGTCAAGAGGCTGGACTAGATGAAAAGGTTACTTTTTATTTCCTTGCCTTTTTGACTTTCTTGGTTTGAAATCATTTCATTTTGGGGTTCTTGAGAAAGCCTTCACATCTTTTCTCTAAGTATGCTTCTCTCTTCCTCCAAAAATGTTATCTACTTATTTGTAAAGCAATAGACTAGCTGGCTTTTTTTACCTCTATTAATCTCTTGCCTTACATTTTCTCATTGTTGACTTGCCCTGATATCATTTCCAAAATCCAGTCTATAGAAATTCAGAAGAGAGTTGGGGCATTTGCCATGGCTTTAGATACAATCAACAAGTCCCTGTCAGAAGCAATTTGTGCGCTATCTCGTGGTAGATTGGATGGTGAGAGCCGAACTGCTGGTCTCATTAATTCTGGCAATGAGATTCTCGTGACCTTTAAGTATTATCCTGATTTCAGGTAATTCTGATCCTCAGTGTTTTCCTTAGCTTCCCTTTCTTGCGTTGTTGTCATGTTTGGGATGATAGTTTGCTTGTGATATTTTTTACTAGATTACAAGTGCTCAAGCATAATATAGTTAAAGATGAAGCACCAGAAGCTTCTACTTCATGGTTTATATTGTCATCATTGTCTGCGACCTACGCTGTAAATTTAATATTAAATTGTAATTGACAAGAGAAATATCAAACCCTTGTTGAAACTCAAGTTGTTGGTGATGACACATGACTTTACCTGATCTATGTTGACAACTTTTTTGGTTAACATTTCATGCACTAAGCAAGTACTCAATTGTTTATCAATTTTCTGAATTCTTCATACAGGTTATTAGTCTTTCACCTTTATTTTTGCACTCATTTTACACAAATGATGTTTTCTTATTGTTGAACTTTGTGATGGTGCTGGATTCTCAGCTCTTGAACTTTATCCCTGCCATCAATTCAAGTTTTGGACTTTTACTGAAATCGAAGAATTCTGAACTGTTGTGATTCTAGCAATATGATAAGGTTACTAAAGTTTGCTAAACAAGTTCCTTTGAATTTTTAGCATCCCATCTCTATGGCTTCTATAGTTTTCGATATCAAAGTGATGTTTTTTTTTTATGTCTTCTCTATAGAACTTAATCACTTGGTTATGATGTCCAGTTTTCAAGAAAGAGACCTTGTCCTAGAGCAAGAAACCGTGTTGAGGCAGCTTGAGGCGATATTATCTGTTCTCAAGTTGGCAAGACTGGGTCATTTTCTTGATGCTTTAAGGGAGCTTGCCAAACTTCCTTTTCTTCCATTGGATCCACGAGTGCCAGATATCACTGTTGATGTTCTTCAGAATTTATCCCCTCGTGTTCAGGATTGTGTGCCAGACCTTTTGAAGGTTGCTTTAACATGTTTGGATAATGTGACAGATTCTGATGGATCACTTCGTGCCATGAAAGCAAAGGTATTTTAAAAAATTTATGCTCTGATCTTGTTATTTTTCCTTTGTAGGTATAGATGCACCATTGCAAATGCTATTTTTCATGTGATCTCCTTGAAATTGCTTGCTGCATCTGTAGTTTCAAAAGATAGTGAGTGAAGGTTGTTAAAAAGTGTAACCTGGATCATAGTCTTGTTTGTTCTTATGTTCTGGACGTATGAAATCTTTGGAATTGCGAGGAGAATGTGAGTGGGTACAATTGGTATTGCAATAGAATCTGTGGGATCATAGTATCATATAATCTTTAATTTTTGAAGCAATTTAAGTCCTGTTTGCGTGCTGATCAGTCTGAAAGTCTAGATAGGCTTCCTTACTGATTTCAAGGCAATCTTTCAATTTTTACCAGATAAGGACATACCAAGTTTTTAAACTTTTTCTTTTTTCATGATTACATTCTCAATTTTTATTTTTCAATTGTGTTGCTCATCTTTTGATAACATCGCAATGAAGCGCCTCAATGGACATCTATTAGAAATTTGTTGATATGTCTGTTGAATGATGACATGTGCACCAAAATCTTCCAAGAAAAATGATCAATGCTGTGAGCATGAGTATGAAATATGAGTTCTGTTTTACTAAGTTCAAAAGGTATTTCTTTAAGACATGTTCTAAGCATGAAATCTTTGTTGTGTATATATGTTTCTTAGTTTAACTGATGATATGGCAAACCTAGAATGACATCAATCCTAAATCTTTTTTGTTAAAGTTTTGTTGTTCAAGTCATCATTTTATGGATAGGTTCGCAAATTCCTAGCAGACATCCATCAAGGCACGTGATTGTGTTATTATTAAATATTAATAGATGAACAACTCCATTGATAAAAATTAAAGTTGAGACACCCAAGTGTGAAAATTGAAAAAGTTCAGATACTTGATGGATTAAACTTGAAAACTGAGAAGGCCTATTTTATTAAAAAATGATGATGATGAGGTAGAAAAATGATTAAATTGATTTTGATAATTTTCCTACAGATTATATGGGGTTAGGAAAAAATTCGGAGATTTTAACGATCAAAATCACATCAATGCAATAATGTACTCACATATGCTGCCAAATGCATGCTCATGCATTTATTTGATTTGGTCTGTATTTCATTGTTTTCTATGGGCTTTTCTAGTTATAAATCGTTGGATTTGCAAATATAGTGGCCATTGGCAATAATTTAATATTGAAAATGAATGGATGGATTTTGATATTCTCAATTTA
>Ga0307517_10007316_pt1 | contig 16124 bp, 17 predicted proteins | sample 23_EM_MG_FD_194515 | JGI IMG/M metagenome (GOLD analysis project Ga0307517, IMG submission 194515) | Populus trichocarpa ectomycorrhiza microbial communities from riparian zone in the Pacific Northwest, United States - 23_EM | ecosystem: Host-associated > Plants > Roots > Unclassified | place... | reverse complement strand
CAGCAGCAGCAGCAGCAGTGGCAGCGGCATTGACTACACCTCTACCCTTGACATCGAAACTTCCGCAGGGGCGGTCGTTTTAATAGTTTTCTATATCCTCGTGTTGCCCTACTACATCCAGAGGGCCAGGGGGAATCCGACGCCCGTTTTCATCATGCTCGCGTTATTCTGCGCAAGTGAGTTGGTGGTCACCCCCTCCATCGGAGAATACAGGAGACTGACCGTTCGCCTCTAGTCCGACTGACCGGGTACGCGGTACGCGTGGCAGTCGATGGCACGGAGGGGGCATTAAAACTGGAATTATTCATTGGATGGTGGGTCCTTTATGACGTTGGGATCTTCGCTCTGTTGTACTCTGTGTACACCCTCATCCTCAACCGGTAAGGCACACTCCTCGAGGGTCACCTAGATGAGCGAGCTCAAGGTGTGACTGTTGTCGTGTAGGGAGATCATGAACGGAAAGGTTGTTAAAAACCTGATTTCCCGAATCATCTCGAATAAACACCTCATCCGCATTGCTCTCGGTGTTGCAGTCATCATCGGTATCGCTGCGTGGGCAAGCTACTCACAAGGAGTCACGGCTGCCTGGGCCCTTCAAAGGGTCTGTGTGACCATTTTCCTCGTCGTCACCGCCATGCTGGCGATCCAGGCTGCGATCCAGCTCCATGGGGAACGCATTGGACTTGGTAAGCCATTCCCCCCTCTTATCTATAGATCGTCGGTGGCTCAACAAAAGCCCTCCCCGTAGGACAAGAGACGTCGTTCGCAACGTACATTCCCTGTCTAATCGTCATTCTCTTGCTCATCCGCGGGCTCTACATTGCCTTCACGACGTTCAGGCCCGACATTAATCAAACCGAGGTCGCATGGTACTTGCTCGCCGCTACGCCAGAAATCCTCGCCGTTTTCTTGTTCGTGGTCCCTGGCCTCGTTCCCCGGAAAAAAGATTTAGTCTCTCTTGCTCATGAACGTGAGAAGGGCTCCGGGTAATTGAATAGGCTTAGGTCGAGCACGGTCCGGGAGTCCGTGGGTGTTTAGGCCGGTTACCCAAGTTCATTCGCTATACCCGGGGGTCCCATTGGATCGTTCCACTCCCACCTCCGACCACTCATTATCCTCAGGACCATGCCTCGTGTCGTATCTCGTATACCCTGTACCTGTTTCCGTATATATTCCCACACTCCTTCAGTGCCCCAGCGAATGTGTTTGTTTGTTTTTCCATTTATAACGTATTGATTGGAATCGCATGGAGGTCGGGCACCGCCAGCCACAATGAACAGAGAGCCGAACCATTGGACGTTTCACTGAAAGTGCATAGTTCGAAGGCCGAATACTGTCACCAGTCGAGGCCCGCCTGAAAAGGAAGCTCCGCGTAAGCTTCCGCTGGTTGCGCACGCCGTGTGCATGCGTGGCTGCGCGGTGTAGTGAATCGCGTTTACGAGCAAGGTGGGGCGAGCCCTAACGAAGCCAGGCCGAAGCTGCATCGAGTGTCTAACGGGCTTGAGAAACGATCCAGTGTCCGGACCTTACATCTCTCTTTCCCCCCCCCAGCCGGGGCAAGGTGTCTGGATTCCAGGTGGAGAGATCGTCTGATTCCAAACGGCGGACACTAAAAGCCGACTCGACCAAGGAGTGACTCCACAACAGGCGATTCTACGCATCAAGTTCATAGGCTGATAGAAATATTACAGCAGTGACCACTACCAGCTGCTGCTATCCTTCACAGAGTACAGGATCACCATCTGAGATAATAACCAATGCCACGGGTACGGTAAAACCAATACCACGTCGTGTCCAGCTCCCCGTTGACCAGCTCGTCACCACTGGTCACAAGCCTCTCGACAACAGCCAACGGAGAACCCAGTTCAAACCGGTGCTTAACCAAGCGGTCGATCCTCTCGAAAACGTCGTCATGCCATGCAGGGTCATCGTGGCGCCCAATCTGCCCCATGTCCTCCGGAACCTCAACGCGCACAACCTTCAGTTGAATTCCAGCGTTCATCAATGCCCCCCAAAGGTTCAAATTCCAGGCCCTTCCATGCACCAGCCCGACCTCCACTGTGCCAGCATCCTGGATAAGCCAACGGAACGCGTCCTCCGAGGGAGTCCGATCGAAGACATCTGGACTTGAGCCACCCAGGCGTACCCAGCCGATTGTGGGTCGCGCGTACCAGGTGAGTTCATACCAGACTTGGTCTAAACCCTTCAAGAAATTCCCCGCATAGAGGGTGAACCCGTCCCCAACGGCGAACAATATATCTGGACGATCGGCGCTCAGCCAGATCCGGAGTGAAGAAAGGTTTCGAATGGCAGGTGCTTGAATAATCGCGGATAAGTTCATCGGAGGCGGGTTGACGCTCAGCCGTTTGAGCCTCGGAAGTTCCACAGGCTGGGCTTGTGGATTGTGCTGGAAGGTCAGTTGCTTCAACCAAAGCGATTCGAGGTTCGGGTTGTTCAGGAGAAACCGCTGGAAGGCCACGGGATCAATGGGATTCGTGTTTGCCTCGTATTTGAGGAAGGTTAGGCTCGTGATCTCCGCGAAACCATCACTCCAAGGTCCCTTGTAGGTTAGGTAGCGTAGAGTCTGGGGGAAAGGTGGCGTGGAGAACAAGTAGTTGGTGAATCTCAATCCCCACATATTGTCCCAGTCGAGATTCGAGAGTTGGGAAAAGGTTAAGGTGAAAAATCGACAACCCCCCAGCGCCACCTTCCTGGTATTTGTTGCGGGAATAGATGGAGGGTAGAACGTCATGTTCAAACTGAGGATGCGTGTCGAGTGCCGGAGTTCAGCGAGGGCCTCAAACACAAAGTGCCACTCGCAAGGGACCATCTCGTTAGGGAGAAGCCGTCTTCGACCGTCTCGGTGACAGGTACACCCCGGATAAAGGCGGACATATTCGCTGACGTCTATCGTGACATCCAAGGGGCCGGGTGCACTCCTCTCCAAACACATCTCGACGACGCCACGACGGACTCCACGTGCCGCAAAAATCGTGGCCCAAATGTGAGGACAGTTGACCAACACAGACCTCCAAGATCTACAGACGTGCGTCAACATTATGAGATCGTACATGTCCTCTGGGGTTTTGACAGGTGATACGAGTAGGAGGATCCTCAGTAGGATCCCTTGGGAGTTGGAATCGGACTCCATGGGGGCAATGCTGCTGGAACGATGGAGAGATCGGGTGTCTGTAAGTCAACTTCCTGTTAAGTCCCCTCTGTCAACTTCAAGGGTGCGAGACTAGCACACTCACTCGGGAGGGTACGCGGGGAAGGCGAATCTGGTACGTTCGTGGGCGGTGGCAAGATGATGTCGGCGGGGACCTGGTACGTACTGAGCGCTAAGCGCTGAGCCATAGCTTAAATAGTGACCGGCCCTTCGCCGCCCGGCCACATCGATTGTTCTCACGTGAACCTCGACACAGAGGAAATGCAGTCCTGTCTTGTCGCAATACGGGGCCACCGAAGACCGGCCGTTTGGGAGTTTATCGGGGCGGCAAATAATTTATGCTTTCCATTCCGCTTTTTCAGCCGGCTCGTCACGTGAGTCTTCGACATTTTTTGTTCACGCGCTGCACATGTGCGCCCCTCAGCAGTGAACAGCGATTAATGTTAATGGTTGACAGTGAGTTTCCGACCCATTAGGTGCGTTAACGGTTGGACGCGAATCAGTCTAAACCCAGAATCCAGATCTACAAGAGTTTCGCTGCTACCCGACATCGAAATTGTAGACCACACGTCGTATTGACAGGACCGCTCCTGGTCCAATGCGGAGTACGCCGTGCAGCTCCTTCATTCCATCTTCACCATTAAAAGATGAACGTTTTTTATGCGAGGTAATCGCCCGGCTGTGAAAAGCAGCGAGCACACACTTCCCTCACTACGACAATCTCTGCATCCAGAATTGCGTGACCGGCAACGAATTTATTCGCAGATTTGTTAAAGCACAAGCTGCCTGTCACGGATCTCAATCCCACGGCTTCAACGGGCAGGGTGTAGACTGAACCTTCGAGTTTTATTGACGGCGTTGATATGGACGTCTCTTCGCCCACTGGACTTGCGTGCAATGTGCAGCCTGCTGAAAGGAGTCGCCGCATTGTTTCAGCCACTCCCGAGTCTCCGGTACACGATTCTGGCTGTCGGCCGCACATTTAAACTTCCAAGGCACGTACATCTCATTCTTCTACACCTCTCATCTTGTCAGTCAGACATTTGTCCCACGACCATCCAAAAACTCGATACGAACTCAGTGACCTCCTAAAATCCCGCGCTTGGCGAAAGTCCAGAATCTGTGAAGTAGTATAATTTAGCGTGTGGGGGCCCAGAGATACCGTATATCCAAGATGAGTTCCTCGCCCTGGGACGTCCCCGATCATAGAATTGCAATATCGTTCATACAAGGCGTAAGCCGCTGTGGCTCCACAGATTGCAAGGGTTGCTTGCTGGAAGTCCATCCCAGGGGATCCCTGGTTCGCATGGGGCACAAGATCCCCATCTTATATGGGGGTATTGGACTGAAAGTGTCTCCGCAGGACCTGCCACCAGCCGAGGGTAATGAACCCACCTGTGCTGAGTGTCTGCACCGTCTCCAGTGACCGGAGCAATGACTAAATTGTTCGTGCATTCCCATCCTTGGCGGAAAGCCGGTACATGTGCTAGAGAGCGGAGGAAATTTTATGCGGCCCCTTGTCTCACCGAAGGGTTTGGTTCGGAGGAAGACTCGGCGCCCAATCGTGGCCACATAGGGGGGTAGGTATACGTTAGAAGCGGACATCTCGGATGGTGGGTCGGGGGAACCTCCGCTTACGAGGTCCCGACACCGCAACCACACCCCCGCCTGGGGCCTGTGAAACCGCAAGTAAATGATACGGAAAGCATTCTACGACTAACCTTGGGGTTGCTGGACAAGATATAGCATGGAAACACGAAAGTGTCGCGAATCAAAGTCTAATTCATCGTGTCGAATCACAGAGGAAACGCAACGGTTAGCAGTGTCACTATACAGCGCCATTGGCGAATACGATCGCCAACCTGAGGGCGAGGCAGCCTGGATATCTCTGCGGCACGACAGCCTTCTACGCTCTGAAACAGTGTCCGGTATATGCATACGCGCGCACCAAGACGGGACGGGCGCAACTGTCAAAACTACCACAAAGTCCGAAAGAATAAACAGCTGAAGGTAAACTATACACTATGATATCGAAAACATGGCGAATGAAAGCAAGAGGAATAAATGTGTGGTAATTAAAGATGGTACGGTGTATCGTCCAGCGGACCCACTGCTCCACCCGTATGGAACACCCAGGGTCACTTGGTTATCACGCGCTGTGCTGACGGTTGTCGAAATATCACCATTGTTCGTAACGATAAGAGTGATCACGTCTGGCGATAAAGTCACCAGTGGGACGACTGTTGGCATAGGGGTGGGCCTAGTCCCGATCACGGGCGAGTAGGTACTTGCTCCGAGCTCGGACAGCACAATTTGCCCTGGCACGGCCGTGACGGAGGTATTGAGAGCGTAAGGGGGGGTTGTGTAGGATGGCGGCAAAAGTAAGGAATTGGGGAGTGTTGTAGCGATGGTTTCAGTGTTGGCAGAGAAGAATGAAGAGACGAAGGTGGGGTTCTGTTGGAGGATGGTTTGATTGTTGAGAGCATAGAATCCCACGGCAGGGGCCTCCTTTGTATCGATGCCATAGCTGGGCAATGCTGGTCAGATGACATGTCTCTCCAAGGTGGGTCCAGCACTTGCCTGTAGATAGTGTATACCGAACGGAGGAATGCAGAACCTGGAAAGGATGAATAAGCGCGCGCTCCGACGGTTTGTGACCCCGAACACACCTAGTTGCCAATCGATGCCGTCCGGTGTGGGTTGGCTGGCGCGAGGCCACGTTAGGCACATATTTGGGTTTCCGGATGCAGGACCGATCATGTAATCAGTGGGCTGCAACGTGAAGTTTTGACCGCTTCGACGGTAATATTAAGCTCCACTCCCAGACCACCACAAAGCTGAAACCCCTCACCCAAACGAAAATGACATGGTGACCAGAGTGTCACAAGGAACTGCCCATTGGCCGTCTGCGCCTTTGTTAACCAGCGTGAATCAAGCACGACATTCGCACTTACCCCGATCCACAAGCCTGCTACCAGGAATAAGGGAATACATACTCGCAACGTCATCGTAGGGTCCGTATATCCCCGGAGTACCTCTGCAACAAAGTGACAGCTAAATTTAGTCACAATCATTATCGGAGAGCGAAAACACGTACACGTCGAGAAGTGCAAGGGAACCGACCCCTGGTGTGACTGATGGATATCTAGGTTTCGGAGTGACGCCGGTGCCGTTCACCTGTGTAAAGTTAATCGGCGACGCGCTCAAGCAACGTGTTGACCATGACTTACGGAAATCGAGGATAATTCGAGCGCCCAATAAAGATAACTAGACATGTTGTTTGAGGCGCCTTCAGGTGCAAAAGGAACTACATAGTGCCATTCGATGCTACTGATATTGCCCACGACGCCCGAGTCGATGGCACCTGTTAGATGGTAAGGCGTCTCGTTATCGTAACGGCAGCAGTATTGCCGGACTCACCGAGGGAGAGGGTACCGGTGGAATTGCGGGTAAGATAAATACCAAAGATAGGGTAGTCCACTGTTCCCCGTTGCGCCAAGGACGAAAAGAACGGAGTGCCTATTACGGGTCACCTCAGAAAAGCCCGGAACTCGTGGAAACGTGAGATCGTCACCGTGCACAGCAGTTTGATAAATCCTGGAAAGACGAGGGAAGCCGAGTCCCAAGACACCACTGATCTGGTCGGTAAAAGAGATAGTGGTCTCGTTGACAACACCTGGTTAAACGAGGGGTACGAGGGTAAGGTAATCGACCAGAAGGCAGCTGAGGAATCAGGCTCTATACCAAATGCTTGGTCTGGCACAGTAAGGTTTGCAACCCTCACGGATTCACGAGCGACATACCCGCTCGAATCTGCAGCGTGGATATGAAATAACGGGCCAGGTGGCCAGGTTAGGAAACACAGATCAAGCAAACTCTGGAACGCGGTCACAAACTACGCACAAGTTCCGTCCGCGTAGCTCACGTTGAAAGCAGTGGTGTTTCCGTTGAGAGAGGCAAACGTGGGACTCTGGTATTTCAGGGGGTACCTTGGGATCGAACGGCAGGCGGTCGACAGACAGTCGGTCGAAGTAATGAACATGTCCGAGGATCCCGTGTCGACTGCCAGTCTGAAGCTGATGTTCCCCGCAGAAATGGTGGCATAGTATGAGCTGTAAAGGAGCCAATGGATTAGGACCAAAGGGTGTTTGAACTAGGATAGGATAAATCAAGGCGTACGTATGATCGCTCGCCAAAACGAGCGGGGTGATCCCTGTCCCTGGGATGTCGTCCGGTGGACCCAACATAACCCCTGCAATATTCTGGCGGGGCACAAGCCCGCGCGGCCTCCTCACGTCCACCACATATGTCGGTCCTGGACTCGGTCTTGAAGCGGCGCAACCGAAGAAGGCAGTCGAGGAGACGAACAGAGCGACTAAGAGGAGCATTCGAAAACCGAGCGCAATCTGTACACTTGGGAGTTTCAGGGGTGGACAACTCGGGAGGGCATTCGAAGCGGCAAGGATTGAAGGAAGCTGAGGCCGGGGTGGCGGTAGAAAGGAGAGTAGGAGGAGAGCTTTACATAACTGCCACCGTACGAAATGTTCGTTCCGTTCCATGGGTCCGCCGGTCTCTGAGGAACCACAAGGGCGCTGGGACTCCAACTGCGGCCATGGCCGTAGAGACCGAGTCGTTCGGGGTGAAATCGATTGGCAGAGATTAACAATCAGGTAAACGGGGCGTACATGCTACGTGATGGAGTATACGATACAGTCGAGGTATGAGTTCACAAAGACCAAAGGTAAGGGGGGGGCAGGATTCAATGAACAAAACAGGAAACCATCTACAAATTTCACCTGACTTTCCAGTGAAACGATAGAACATAAAAATATGAACACTAAAATCCAAATGAGACGATAGTACGCGTTCGAGCGAGAAGATCGCGGCGGGGTCGTGGAAACTGGGCTGAGGGCGAAAGTAACCATCTATCGCTTGGCGAACACTTTCTTAAGGAGACCTAACACCTTTGGCACGTTCAGTTGAACGTACTCGAGGTCAAGAAGATGTTTGTTGTCCTTTTGCTAGTGGGAGAACACAGAGATTTCAGTAGGAGGGATATAGGGTGATGCTGATGGCAACCGACCTTCTCCAGTAAGTCATCAATGTTGAGATCCATCTCGAGAATCGCCTTTTCCCTGCCTTTGTAATGGAGTGCGATTATAAACGTTCCAGGTGTAGGTGAGGTGATGTTGAAGTAAATGTTTGGGCGCCTGGAGTCGCGTGTCAGTCACCCGTTCACCTGCAGTCACGAAAAGGAACGGTAGAGCCCACCTGTTATCTGGGACATTGCTCTCGACGATAATACCCTCCTTTTCGAGTTGCGCGTGGGTGAAGCGGTAGGGGCCAAGGACCTGAGGCTTGACGGGTTTCTTCTCCTTCCCACCAACGGTGACGACACCCACTGCGGTCGTGACACCCTTGTCCTTCGACGCGGTTAGCCGGACATTCTGAAGGTAGGCCTTGTACTGTTCAAGTTGTCCGCGGAGGTAGTTGTTGTGGTCGCAGATAGTCTTGTATACGGCGTCCAACGATTTGGTTTCCTGGATAACCTTGTCCTTGAGGTTCCCAAGATGGACTAATTCCGCAGCGACTTCCTCTTGCATTAGCTTGTAACCATCGGCCTTGTCGACGATCTTCTGTTCCTCCAGCTCCCTTATCATCTCCTTCACCTTGATGCCCTTACGAACGAGCGTGGCGTCCTTGGTGGTGGCGGCGCGCTCGGCGATTGCGCCGAGGTTGTAGGGTTTTTGATTAGCGACGTGCGGCAGGGATCGGATAAGCTGGACAAAAATAGACTTGGCCTCCATGTATAGCATATCGCTCGAGGATACCGAATCCATAAGAGCACTCTGGATATCTTGGATTGGCGTCTCCCATCGACTGTAAAGTTGGAGCTCGAGCGTGCGATTTTCCTTCCGAGGAACCTGAGCTGGAGCAGGCCCGAGTTCGTCAGTGAGAATGCGCAAGTGTTGTTTGTCGTTCGGTGACTGTGAAAGAGTGTGAGGAGGGGATCGAGGGCTTGAGAAGAACAGTCACTCACAAGAGTCTCAATGTGTTGTAGGATCAGCGAGTGCGTGTTGTATAACTCGTTGAGGGTGATATGGATGAGGAGGTCCTTCTTGGAAAGTGCCATATATTGGTCCATCTACGATCATCTCGTCGGTCAGCCGACCTCGGAGGGGAAAAGGTCGGAGTCACAGCCACGAACCTCAAGAGTATCGTAGAAGTCTCCGACCTCGCACAAATTGTTTAAAAACTGGTTAATCCGCGCCTTGTTGTTTTCAACAAAGGGGTTGAGCGTGATCATGTAGGCTTCCTTCGCGTAAGAAGGCTTGTTCGCCAAATTCTGGAGCATTTTGGCAATCTTCGGGGCAACGGATCAGCAACTTGCTTCAAATTGAACGGGGAGCCGAAGTCAGACTACTTACCAGTGTCAAGGTTCGCCTTGGGTGCTTCGCCGGAACGCCATCAACCAACATGTACGCCTGGGGTGTGACGACCGCGGGATTGATAAATCGCAAAAAGAAGAATCCTCCAATAAGTGAACAAATAGCATAGTCCGTTGCCTCTGGATACTTTCGCTGTAAGCGAGGAAGTGAAATCAGACAGCGGTTTGATCAAGACACGATTGACCACGAACCCTTGTCAAACTGCGAATCTGCTTGCAGATCCACCTGATCCCATAAGGGACACTGTCCATACTGTCGATAATCGTCATGAGGAAACTATTCGCAATTTCCATGAGCATCGTTAACCGCGGAGCGATGATTGCTTGGACGTCGGGGTTGGCTTGGGCAACTTCTGGCGGGACTCCGCGGGGAAGATTAGGCGGCAGCGAGCCCGTTTCTTCCTCAATTTGATTGACCATCTGTTCATAAACCTAATGCGGTGTATTAATGAATGAATGCTAACGGCATCGTTAAAGTACGATGACGACTGACCTTCACGGGATTGATCTCCAAGTTTAAGTCCTTGTGTTCAATAAGACTATTGATACGCTCGGCAAGGACGCTCTTCAGATAGCTCTGGCCGGGGCCGCGCCGTGTGTATGTTGTCATCATGCGGGAGACGGGGGTATTGGCGCGCAGGAGGGAGCCGAACTCGGTAGCCGTTTCAAACTGAGCCGACAAGACTGACTGGAACATTGTAAGTAACAGGTGTTCTTCGCGACTCTCGTATTGGTTTCCGTATAACGTGAACATGACGGTCTGGAGGAGTGTGTCAATTTCGGATAAGCTGACGAGACGGCATAGAGCGGCGATGTGACGGGGTTCTGACTGGAGAAGGAAGAAGAGGTTGGAATACTGCTGGATTTTTCGGTCGTCGGGGAAATGGCCTTCTTCTGGATCAACGTCTTCGAGGTGTCGTTCGACCTCGTTTTGCTAGAGATGCTGATAAGTAAAAACTCTGGTTGGGCAAGGGGATAATTTGCGAGACTGACCTCGTCGAGGGCCATACGGTTCTGAATCAACAATGCTATCCGGGAGTCAAGGAAACGAACGTCTCGCTCGAGCACGAAGTTCTTTTTGGACTGTGCAGAAATGCGAGCCTTGAGATCCCTCAAACGCTTCTGGGCTAGAAAGGGATTGGTACAGAAGGCGGGGGGAAATGCCAGAAGAGTGGTCACCTCTGGCCAGCTCGTCATCGACGTCCGCATCCTGTTCAGCGGCCATGCTGAATAAGGCGGTGACGCTGTATCGGTTCGTGTTCCTGTTCGTGAGGCGTCGCATGCTCCCTGGGGAGTTGGGTTCTGTAAACGTAGACATGACTGGAGCTGGAAAGAGGATCTTCAAAGTTGGCAGGAGACTGGTATAGGTCAACTATGAGGAACGAGGAGTTTTGCAACCTGGCAAAAGCGAAGGAAGGACGATCCAGGGAGTATGATACTTGGAGACGGCGGTGGTTGTCAGAGGGTTAGAGTACAGACGGCGAAGGAAGGGAGACAGGAGAAATAGAGTGAGAGATGGTAGTACAACAAGCGCGGTCGGGGAGCGAATGATAATGTGAACCGTATACCACTGGGGGGCGGCAGACTCGGCATCTCCCGCGGGCCGTCAAGAAGTCACCGCAATAAGACGCTGACGGTCGTAAAGTGAGTAAAGATAAGGGCACCCTACAAACTCGCAAACTGCAGTACACAACGGAGACCTTCCAAAAAACTCAAAGACCTGGACTGGCAAAAATGACAGGTGGACGTGGTCACCGCGGACGCTCACAGCGTGGAACCGTACTCAGGGGAAGCACCCAGGCTCATGCGGCAGGCCGCTACTCAGTGTCACAGCCAGTTTCGCTTGTGAAGAGAACTTCAGAAGTGAAGAAACCATTCGCCAGCGAACTGCTGCTGAAAAAAATTGGCTGATGGCACCTGTCACCAACCATGATGGAGCTCAAAAAAGGTTCATCCGAACAAACACTTCGCCAAACGAGGTCACAAAGGAATCACGGCAACCAGATGGTGCTGGTGACAGAGGCGTCCCTCCATGGATGCTCGTGTGGAGATATCCGCCAGTGCTTCCGCATGCGTGCAGGACGGAACCGAGGTTGGGAATCCGTACCGGTCGCCATGGAGAACATTGAGACCCGACGCGGATAAGATAAGTGAGCACGCAAAATTCACCATGTAGCCATGTGATGAACGGTGGTTGGCATGGGGTTTGAGCTCTGGAGGCCGCAAGACCACCGGTAAAACCACCGGAAGATGGTGCTCAATCGAAACCGGTCGATGATGTGGATAAGAGTTCTTCGGAGCGTCGCATATGACCCACGGAAAAATGGTGAATCCAATAACACCGCGACTTCCATTTATTTGGCGGTGCTTTGGTACTGACAGTTGGTTGCAGGGATGCGGTAGCACCCTGACGGTTGCCGCTAGGGTGAAGACCGTTTGGAAATCGCCGAGGACCAAGACTTCCGAAGCCCGTGCGGAGGAAAGAACGAACGGGGTGCTGAATAGCCAGGAATATAGCCCTCTAGGCTAAATCGCGGATAGCAGAAACATTAAGCTGACGCGCACCGATAAGTTCCGAAAGTTCAATCGGAGTTTGCCGAGCATCCTCTCCCCCAGCCTCATCACCCACCCTGAGGTGCCACAAGCCTATTGGCAATATCTGACTCGCTGTGGACCCGACCTGCTACCAGCGGTTTCGTACCTGGACACAGGAAATCACGCTTCATCTGTCATCATCCGATGTCAAATCTGCTAGCATTCCCTTTCAAGAAGACTTTCGTGATCCCTGTCGCGCAGATTTCCCGAAAGTACATTCAAGACAACCTCCCCGATTCCAATCCAGACGCCTTCAAATGGGACTTTAAAGAGTGGGAGGCCCTTCGGAAGCGGACCTTGAGTGACGTCATTCACATCGATCTCATCCAACACTTCCTTGAGTGCGTAACCCTCTGGGCACGAATCGTGTCGCAACTAATTTCTGTCTAGCTACCACGCTCAGCTGGTGTTCATCTTGACGAAACTCCCTGCAGATGTAGGAGCCCCCTCTGCGAGTTACGCACTCGGACTGAAACCGCACATGATATCAGATAGGGCTGGAGATCCCGTATTCACCGGCGTTTGCGACCTCTAACACAATACCCATATCACTAACAAACCTCCTGTACGAGAGGTGTGGGGTCCTCTTTAACTTGGCTTCTCTCTGCTCCCAGATTGCGTATGCCGAGGACAGATCAAGTCCAGAGGGACTCAAAACGGCGTCAAAGTATTACCAGGTAAACTTGTGGTCTCGTCGTTTACGGTCTTACGTCTGATGCGCGTGGGGGAAGTAGCAAACTGCGGGTGTCCTGAAGTACCTGGGGACCTCGGTGCTCCCCAGATTTCACCAGTCATTGAATGATGCAGAACCACCGTTGGAGTTCACAAGTCCTTTCGTCCACAGTCTGGAACTTCTCATGCTCGGACAAGCTCAGGAGTGTGCCTGGCAACTGGTACTCACGAGACCGAGTGCGTCGGCGTGGCGTCGCCCGCTGGGAGTTGCTAACGCACATTAGACAGTTCTAATAGCATAATCGCCCGGTTGTCTGCTCAGGTAACCATCGCTTGTCCCAAACCAATGTGTACGGCCGGTCTGAGTTCCTGGAAGGTTTCCATTTACTATAATCAAACGGCTTCAATCATATGGGAAGCACCCCCTTCCATTAAGCATCTCTTCCCTGGGGTGAGTGCTGACGTTATACACCATCTTCCTCCTCTGATAGAATCGTAGAAATGGCTCGTGCATATACAATCCAAAGCACTACATTTTGATGCTGCCGCCCAGTATCGGAAGGCAAACGAAGAACTAGAAAACAAAAGGTACGCTCGAACTTGCCCCGATGGCACTAGGTCTCTGATATCCTGTAGATATGGCCAAGAGATTGGCCGACTTCAGTCCGCTCGGAAGAAGGCTAAGGAAGGCTCCGAGGTTGCCCGTAAGGGTGGTGTCTCAGCTTCCGTTCTCAACGACCTGATTGTAGGTGCTGACGACTGGGCCAACCGGTCGATAAACTCACTCCTCTCTTCCAGTCCTTGCTCAGTGCTGTGGAGAGCGATGTTAAGAGAGCGGAGCGCGATAACGACTTGATTTATCATCAAATTCCTCCATCGCTCACCTCGCTTCAGCCGATCCCTCCCGCGTCTATGGTCAAGTCCGAGGTACCATCTGCCCTTGCCGACCCACAAAGTGTCATCCAGAGGGAAGCCGTGATGTTTGGGGAACTGCTCGCATGGGGAACCAGGAAAGCGATTGGTCCGTGTGTTCGCCTCAGTGTGGTGACTTTACTCATGGGTGTGTTATAATAGGCATTTATAATCACAGGAAGGACGGGTTCATTTCCGATGAAATCATTGCGTACGCGGGCGAGTTGACCAAGGATATAGATGCGTAAGTTTTTCAGTGCCCGCCAGCGTGTGCGCGTAGGCTCAGGAGTACGAAAGGGTGACGAAAACCCTGAATCTACCCGCCGTTCTGGACGCCTTGGAAAGGCCGATCGGTCTCCCTCCGAGTCTTTTGGCCAAGGCAAGAGAAGTTCGAGGGCACGATATGCCTTCACTGATCGGGCGATCTTTGGAGGTCATCGAAGAATTGTCTTCCCAGAATTCCAACACCCTGGATGAGGTGATTCGGCAGACATTGCGTTCCGGGTAAAATATCTCACACCGAGTCATAGGCGATTGGAACTCTCGACGAGGAAGCAGAAGAGGATGAGAACGTCCGGGAGGGCTACGAGTTGGAACGACCGCAATCCCACGAAGCTAATTCGGATCTGATTGTGAAACACTCAAGGTATCTGAAGATACTTGAACAAGCCTCTGAGACCGACAAACAAGTACGGGAGAAGTGGGGTGAGTGGAAAGAGAACATAGAACAACTGTGTTGGGACGAGGCAAGCGTTCCTCCTTCTGGCGAGCCTTTCGTTGTTGATGCTGTGGTCCCCAGGACACTTTAGAAGCATCCGTCCCGTCACCCACGATCGTCCCTGGAAGGAATTCTTCTAATGTGAACCAAGAGACGAGGAGATGCGCTAGAGATTTACGAGCTCTTCTCGAGAAACTGGAAGACTTGAAAAGGTCGCGTGCTCAGGCCGTACAGCGAGCGAGGTTCGCAGCAGAGGCGGATGACATTACAAGTCGGGTGCTACGTGAAGCGGCGGGTGTCGCGCAGTGGGCTGAAGTACAGCCAGCCATGTTCGAAGATACATTTGAGAAGGAGATGGGCAAGTATGACAAGTTCAGGAGCGCTCTAGAGGAAGGGGAGACGGCCCAGGAAGAACTTTTGGAACAGCTGAAGGTTTGTTGTCTGCCGTTTCTGGAGATCGGGGAGGAAGTTGACGCATTGGATTCAGGAGCGCAACGAGGGGCTGATAATGTCGAGGCAGAATGATCCTACAGTGAAACAGCGCGAGCACGCGATTCAATCCCTCGAACTTGCATATCACAAATGCAAAGAAATCGAGGCTAATTTGGCCGAAGGCACCAGTGTAAGTTACCTCACTCGCTCTTCACTGAAGTCTAAGCTTGGGCATTTTCAGTTCCACCAAGGCTTCTCGGTTCTCCTCAAGAGTTTCAAGGACGAGTGCCAACATTGGGCGCGCCAACGTTCATCTGAACTAGAGTATGTTTATTTTCGAGGAGCCTTTCTCAGACCGTTGAGGGCTGACACCGTTTCGAGACTCATCACACGTTCGATGGCTTCCGTATCGCTGGGTAAACCGGGTGGAGAAACCGAAGAGGGTAATGCGCTACCGACGCCTGTCTCTCCACGTAGGGACCTCCCTCCCCCGAAGGTTCCGGGAGTAGGGTTACCGCCTCCAGACTCTGACGACTGGGAGGAAGTGGCTCTGCCGCCCCCACCTCCGGGTGCCAACCGTCCTGGGACCAGAAGTACGACTCGTGGCAGAAGGTGATCGAGGGCCATTGCATCCTGCCAGCTTGACGTGAACGTTGAAGTTTTCAAGTTCAAGTTGAGTTGTGTAGTGTAATCGATAGGTTGATGATTCGCGGGTGTCCAAGTGAACAACGGACGCAAATTTCTTCAAATTCCACCAGCAACGTCGCTCACTCTACGACTCGGAGGTTGTTGTTAGAAACGTAGTATCCTCGACCCCTGCCCGTCACAGTGGCGCAGTTGTTGTAAGTGACTGAGCCGGAGCGAAGGGAATGATCGTGTCCAACGAACCACAGTGAGACGGTGATGGGATAGAATGTTCTCGTGCTAGAAAGGCCCCCCCCCGGAGGCAAGTAACGCTGGGGTAAATCGATGGGACAGTGTGCGCCGATGACCAACTCAAGTTCAACTTCTGCTATTGTGGCAACCCAAACGAGAGCGCGGGTTTTTGGGACTCCATCATGGGACTCTCTCCGGCGACCGCAGACCGAGGGGCGGTCGGGAAGCGAAGACTGGGACGGAAGGCGGCGATAGAACCCGGACAAGGGGAACTTGGCGGAAATTTCCGAACCGGATCAGCC
>Ga0307517_10007315_pt1 | contig 16128 bp, 17 predicted proteins | sample 23_EM_MG_FD_194515 | JGI IMG/M metagenome (GOLD analysis project Ga0307517, IMG submission 194515) | Populus trichocarpa ectomycorrhiza microbial communities from riparian zone in the Pacific Northwest, United States - 23_EM | ecosystem: Host-associated > Plants > Roots > Unclassified | place... | reverse complement strand
ATGCGTTCCGGCAGGACAGCCGATTACGATCTGTAAATCTGTGCTCTCGGTGGCAGGGCTGTGGTCGAGCTGCGAAGGAAGGTCACCGAGCGGAGAACCGTCACCGCCACCGGGTACGAGATCATTGGCCCCGCCGGAAACCCCACGTACCGGTGTTGGCGGAGCTGACACGGGATCCATTATTTTTGACCGCTCTCCGCAACGACCGCATCAAACAGCGGCCCGGCGACGATTGGCGGTTCACCGATGTCACCGACGGGTTTGATTTGGTAACGGAACGGGATAGACGGCTCTCGCCTGAACAGATATTGCGAATTTATTGTTTGATATCCGATGGACACGCTCATGTTGACGAAAACCGCCTCCTGGGGCTACTGGCCCTAGGCTTGCCCCGGAGATTTTGGTCAGGCTAAAAAGATTGGATTCGCGTCCCATGAGGGATTTCGTTGTATGATCTCTCCGCCCTGCAGATGCCCCCAGATACGCACAGAGCATGGACGTGATGTAAACCGCAGCTGATGCTTCGAATCCGAAACCCTGATCCCCCTGTCGTTTCCTCGCCAAGGACACTCTCGCCCCGTCCTCGCTGCCGCAACCAGCACAGCTCTGCGCAGTCCTCGATCACGTCCTTATCCATGGACGCAGCTGGACACAGCAACTGAGCGTTCCGAGAGAAATCAAGCTGGCAAAAGAGCCCGAGTTGTGATGCATGATGCTGATGGGTGGCTTTGCATGATCGGCACTGCTGAAATGCTCTGCACTCTCAATCCCCCCCAAGGCCGACACCTCGCGCCTCTTTTTTTTTTCCCGCTTGGCGAAAGTCACGGCACATCCGAGGTGCCGCGCATATATTTTATGCCACTGCCCGCTGCACCCCGGCTCCGACCACCCACATCAGGTCCCCTCTCCAAAGATATATACCCCCACCACAGACCAAGATGAACAAGGAAGAGGTTGCTTTGGAAGGAATGGCCCAGCCTTCGGTCCTTGGGCTGCCACTAAAATACGTCTCGTGAGTTGCAACGAACCCCCCCCCCCCACTCTCTCTCCGAACGCTGTTAACACATTGTTACATTGTTACATCGTTAGACTGATGACGCTGGCGGCTCAAAACGCCCTCTTATCACTCGTTATGCACCATTCGAGAGTATCCACCGCCCCCTCTGAAGCGTACTCGGCCGGGACAGCTGTGCTGATGGTCGAGCTACTCAAGGGTGTCATTTCCTTCATGATCGCGTACCTGCGAGTAGAAAGCGTGACTGCGTACAACCTCCCCAGCAACGCACCCACATCGAGGTCAAATCCATTTTCACGGTTGAGGAAGCTCGGGAAAGAGATATTTAAATCGGATTGTTGGAAGTTGTCGATTCCCGCGATACTCTATGGTCAGTATCGAACCTATTTACGCGTCGAAGAAGGGCGGACACTGAAGGACGGTTGCGCGCATATCAGTTATCCAGAACAACTTGCAGTATATCGCCGCTGAAAACCTCGACGCAGCGACATTCCAAGTCACGTACCAGATGAAGATCCTCACAACCGCCGGGTTCTCGGTTCTCCTCCTACACAAGTCGCTCAACCTAGGGAAGTGGGTTTCGCTCCTCCTGTTGGCCGTGGGCGTCGGGATTGTGCAAATACAGAGCGTGGGAGGTGCGGGGAGGAAGGAGGCTACAGCCCATTTGATGAATCCTGTCGCCGGGTTCCTCGCTGTTCTGGTCGCGTGCTGCACCTCCGGGTTGGCTGGCGTCTATTTCGAGATGGTCCTGAAGAACACCCAAACGGACCTCTGGATAAGGAACGTCCAACTATCGCTATTCTCCCTTATACCCGCCGCCCTTCCTATCGTCTACGACCTATCGAGGAGCGGATACGGGTTAGACTTGTTCCATAACTTTGGAGGTTGGGCGTGGTCAACCGTTTTCATCCAAGTCTTTGGCGGTCTCATCACGGCGCTGGTGATCAAATATGCCGACAACATCCTTAAAGGCTTCGCTACGAGTTTGAGCATCGTCATCTCGTGTCTCGCTTCCGTCGCCCTCTTCGATTTCCCGCTCACTTTCACCTTTGCGCTCGGCGCCAGCGTCGTCCTAGTCGCCACGTGGATGTACAACCAATCCGGGAACGTGCTGGATGCTGGGTTCTGGAGGAAGCCTCCAACAGCCACCTCACTGAAGCTTGGGGACGACGTGGTTATGATCCCCCTCATGAGGGCTACGTCCTTCTCATCTTCTGTCTCCACGACTCCTACTGCCGCTGGTTCACCCAGAGAGAAGTCTCGCTCGCTAGAGAGATGATTCCACGGCCCACTTCTCACCCTAAAAACTTGTATATCATGGACACTCTCGCTCGGAATTCTCTATTCGCACTCTAAACGGACATTGCATACCCTTGTTTTCATCTTCACTCTTCGTTTCCTCCTACACATACACATAGATTCCGGGCTTCGGGTGTAGTGCCAGCAACCTTTGTTTTGTAGGTATTTAATGTAGCGCACCTTCTTTTGTGTAGGCTTTCGAGCAACGCGCACAACGACAACAATGTATTTCGCTCTCTGATCGGTCGGTACTTTTCAAGGCAAGCGCTCCAAGATGGATTTACGCAGTATAGGTTTCGGTGCGTTTGGTGAGCGCTCCTCATGGGCTAGTGAACGATCCACAAGCGATGAGGCTCCACGGAATAATACCCAACTTCGGGGTGCTTGCGCAGACGGTGGGTACGTTCTGATATGATGAGTATGGCAGGCCAGAGGAAGACCTTGAGAAGGGGTATTATTCCACGTTCTCCCACGTGGTCTATCACGTTGTGGTGGTTCGGCGTGGAGATTCTGCGGAGCGTCGACAAGATTAGGGGTCAGGGACTCCGGTGCGCGGGACGATGTTGTAACTACGTAATCTGCATGGCGTGGGCTGGAAAGAAAAACACGATGAGCAGAACGTCTAGGTGTTCTATGATGCGAGGTTAGTAACTCAGATAAATGCTCTCGGCACTGCAAGACGTCAAACGTACTCGAGACTGGCCTTGACAGAGGCCAAGATATTATATCATATCCTGATCGTAACAAGGCTTCAAGCCGTCCCTGAGTTGGCTCAGGCTACGCGACAGCCTACTCGCCTTGCGAGAGAGACCGTGGCTGTTGACTTGACCGACCTCATCCAGGTTAGGCACCAAGGTCGTGGAAGTTTCCCTGAATGCCGGGGCGTAGAGCTCGGTCACGATGACGACCTCTTCCATGGGGATGTTGTGGACCTCGGACACGCTCAAAAGACCCACGCACGTCCCAGTCGTTGTTGTGGACTGGCCTTTATAGGTCATCCACCCCTATCATGTGATAGGATGATTTGATGGCTCTGCTGGGTCCCACTAGCGCCGCGCAGGATTTGCGGGGGTGGGTGGGTCACACTCAACACCGATCAAGAGTATTTCTCGGAAATAGCCTTTGGAAAGCAATGGACTTTGCGGATCGCCTGAGTGAAGAGCCATATATACATACATACAATAATAGGGTAGACAGGGCATAATTACGGTGCTAGTCTACTAACAAATACATGCATACAACAAAGCGAAAGTCCGAGATAGCGACCGAGCTCGGCGTTCTGGCGTTGATCAGACAATGCACCGCACGTCACCAACAGTCCTAAAACGACCAAGGAAGTTGCCCAGGTTGATGCTTTCCTCGCCAATGAGCTGCTTGCACCCAAATCCGATCCCAATCTCAACCACCAATGTATCCCCCTTGTCACTCCTCATCCGCCTCTGCCGTCCCAACTCGAACAAGAGACGATCGACCGCATCCCAGTCCACAACATTGATCTCCCCGAACGTATTGTCCGACTTGGTCAGAGCGTACATGTGGATCGTGACTTTCTGGAGTATCGGGGAGGTCACGGAAGATAACACTTCCTCCAACGAATGGTCGGGGTAGGCGGTCCCGCCAGAGAAGCTAATCTCTTGTAGTATATTGCACGAAGACACAGAGAGTGGCGGATTGCACGGGCGCATTCCTGAAGGGAACGGAGCTATTAGGCGAGTTTCAAGCATCATGAGGAAGGGCGATCTACCAGTGTACTTCTGCGATATTTCCAACGTCTTCAAGGTGCGTGAACAGGCAGAGATGAGGTTGTTGAGGTGGACTCCAAGCTCCCGTGATGATCCCCCAATAGAGATGCAATCGTATCGCAGCGGGTACTTTGCGAGCTTGGAGAGAATGTGCATATCGTTCCCTGCGAGGAGGCGTAGGTGGAGTGTGCCTTTGAAAGCATCGGGACTGGGAGAATTGGGACTAGGTGGAGCAGGGTGCTCTTCCCCAGCAGCCATCAACCCTTCGATGGTGAGGGATTCGAGGTGGGGAAATAGGTATATGAGTGGCAACAAGGCGCCCAGGCTCTCGGATGGGTAGAGCAGGTGGAGCGAGCGAATGGATTCGCCAAAGTGGCTATAGTACCTGTCCGGGGCGATTGGAAGATACGGTTCGTTGTCGAGGTCCATGCAATCGTAGTCGGAGATCACCAAAGACTCGACGCGCTTGAAAGAGCTGAGGTGGGGCATGACGATCTCAAACTCCCGCGGAGATCTATGGGAGACCTCAAGCTTGCGGGTGAAAGACGATAAGCCATCTTCCCCCGGGGAAATGTTTCTGCACCATTTCATGAGGAAATGGTAGCCGATTCGAACTTCTGAGAAGATGTGTTTCTGGGTCTGCCGAAGCCAAGAGTGGGAAACGAGGGCACAACTCCGAAGAGTTTCGTCGTCGTCGTGGAGGAGATCAATGACTTGATCCCTGATTTCCTGTGGAAGATAAGGGAGGCTCATCGCGAACCTGGGCGTGGGGCGGGTCTGGGGGGTCGTGCGGGTATTGGGGGTTCTTCCAAACCCCTGAACGTGGTAGCAGGGCGGAAGAGGAGGGGTGATTGATCTCACGTGATGAAAATGATCCCGCTTCCCTTTTTGGAAGGCGATCGCCTCACACCTTGCCAGTCACCCCCATCATGGACGGCAGGGAGGAGTTGCTGAAAGAACGTCTACTTCAACTAGAGTGAGTCTCAGGCGCGAAATTTATCCGACACCTGCGTTCGTGACCCACGTCTGATCTAGGGAAATATCGCAACGACGAAAAGTCCTCCTGGGAGAACTGTATCATGTCCTGAAGGGGAGCGTATACGGAGGATTGGAGGATACAGGAGAAGACCAGCTGCCCGCGTTTTTGGCTCAATTCGATTTCGAGTCTGAGTGAGTGTGTGTTTTTGTCTTTCCGAAATCTCGTTTACATTCGCCTCCGAAGCATACATCGCCGTTCGATCGCAAGCCTTGATGAGTGGCTGCACCAGCTACCATCACCTTACGATGAGGAACCCGAGGAGGAGGAGGAGGAGGAGGTCCGGGAAGTATCTCAACAACCTGAAATATTGGAGATTCTAGAACAAGATGACGAAGGATCTGGCCCGTCCATTGGTTCAATTGCGGAGTCTGTTCAACCCCAGCTGATCCAGGTCCCGTATGACACAGAAGATTTTGAATATCATACCACGCCTCCCCCCCGAGAGCCGGAGTTACATAAGGAGACACCGCCACCGCCAACAAACCTCCCACCCACAGAAGTTGCTCCCCCCACACCCAGCCCCGTAATCGAAGAAGCACGGTCCCCGTCTCCGGTATCCGAATCCCAATTATCCCCACCAACTCCCCCCGACCCCTCCCCTGAACCTGTGTCTCCGAAATTTGAGGAGAAACAAGACTCAATCGTCGATGTCATGTACATTTCGGACGAAGAAGAGGCCCAATCATCCGATTCGCAGAACGACAACCTCCCTCGCACTCCTCCGCCTGCAATCCTCAACGTCATCGACACTTCTCTCCCCTACCGTGGCCCTGATCAACCTATGATTGTTGCACCTCCTTCCCCAGTCCATGATCCCCAGTACAACTTTGATGCGGAGTTCTCCTTTGATCCAGTGAAACCACCGGTAAAGAGCGATTTGCCCTATGCTCTTCCGCTTCTCGGCTCTCTACCCCCGGAGTTCCGTAAGAAGACCACTAGGACACAGCGGAAACGGGACAAGGAAAGGGAGCGGACTGAGGTCAGGAAAGAAAAGGAGGAGTGGGCGCCAATGGGGATGGCAAGATGGCGAGCTCTCCTCAGAGCAAACCCCACGTGGCAACACCTGGCGAGGTCGACCAAGTCGCTTACCACCAAGGACTGGAACGTGAGCTTTGACCATATTCCTGATTTCCGCAAATTCTCAACCTCGATCAGGTTGCCTTGACCGAACTACGACTTATACGCACATTCGACCGGATCGATATGCTGAAAGACTCTGGGAGATGGAGTTTCCGTCAGCCTAAGAAGCAACGAGGGCTGGGTGGTCTCATCAAGACGCACTGGGACTACCTCATGGATGAAATGGTAACGAAGGAGGAAGGAAAGTGTACATCACGTGGGCTGACAATCGTCGGCAGAAATGGATGCGAATCGATTTCCGAGAGGAAAGGAAGTGGAAAATCGCCGTTGCATATACCCTCGCGTTGGCTGTTCAGGAATGGCATGAGGCTGGTTCCACGGAAGAACGCATTCGAAGAGGTATCTGCATTGTCTGGTCCAAGAATCTTGAGGAAGATATACCAGTCCCTTCAAATGTTGAGGGGGGCGGCGCGCTGCCAATCGACGACCTTCCTCCCCATCGCTTGCGCTCGGATTCGATTCATGTAGTCGAAGAGTCGGACGATGGGAGTGACGAGGAGGAGAAAGATAACGCGATCCTTGCTGATGCTGATACAGCTGAACTGGAGGGGATGGTTAAAGCTGAGCTCACCCAGGAACCGGAGGACATGAAGGTTGAGGACAATTTCGACTTCGCTACTGCCTTACAAGCTGCGCCGACGACCGAATCCCAGGACCAGGTGGGGACAGGGGTCAATTCATCACGCCGGGATTCTCGTGAGAGTTCTGATCTCACCCCATCGGGACTGAGGGTTACCTCTGAGAATCCCATGATGTCTTTCGCGAACAATGGGTTGTCCGCAGCGACGCAAGGGGCTATGAGGGAAAGGGTCGCTTTCATGGACTTGAACAAGGTCTTCCTTGACGCTGATGACTTGGGTCTGACAAACCTTATTCCCAAACCGTCGGCTGAAGAGGTTCCCGATTATGTACCACCCCACATCGATCTCGTCGCCCTTTTCGGTGACGTCCAGGCTTATGGTCTTCCAGAACCGGTTCCTGCCGCTGTTCAGCTGGACATCAAGAAGAACAGGAGAGAGAGGGAAGACGTTAGTCGAAGACTTGATGAGGCTAACTTCACCAAACTCGTTCCCGTGTCGCAATTCATGTTCTGTCGACCGACCCTCATCAGCGCATTGCAACCTTCGCGCCACTGGAGGGATGGAAATTGGACCGGTTTGGACGAGTCCCCCGTGTACCCCGCAGATACTCCCCCATTCTCGCAAGAGTTTGCTTGCAGTGAGTCCACCTTCCCAGTGATGCCTTCTTTGGATACGATCTTCAATGTCGGTTGCAGGCCTATTCGAGCGAAACAATTACAACCATCTCATCATTCGACCTCCTACCTCCGATCCTAAGCGTATGCAAGAGTCGCGTATCGCCGATCAGCTATGGACGCCACAAGACGACCAGCTCCTGAAGAACCTTGTCGAGACGTACGGCAACAATTGGCACCTTATCGCTGATTGTTTCAACTCTTTGCGATACGTAGTCTCCACTGACGTCCGTACGAATTGGGATTGCTACTATCGGTTTGTTGCGGTGAATGCCAAGCCACAGGAACCGGATCTGTCTCCTTCCAATCAAATGACGACGAGGACGAAGAGACAGGCCACTTTGGGTCTCGACGCCAGCGGGACAAATGCAGACCATAAGAAGAGGAGACGACATCTTGTTGTCTTGGACGCTATCCGCCGGCTTGCGAAGAAGAAGGACGGCGTGGCGAAGATGTTGGGTAGGTTTCTCTCTACATCCACGATGATCATAATCTGAAGAGCCTCGGTAGCGGCCCAGACGAAGCGGCAGACAGGCGTTCACGAGACTCATCACCAGATCAATAACATGCCCAAGCTCACTCCCCAAGATTTGAGCCGCAAGAAAGAGTATTCTGACCTTGTGTTGCGTCGCCAGGCGGAGGAGTTACGGAACAGGCAACTCCGGGAACAACAGGCGAGACTACAGGGTACCCCTGGGGTAAGGGTTCAACGTAGGTTCCTCATCTGCTTATTTCATTTACGATTTATCTAGGCTACTACCGTCAACCGTGCTTCTCTCCAGTTCCCCAATGGGGTTGGACAGAACGTACCACAAATTAGAGGCCAAGTGAACATCTCACAACAACAGAGGCTCGCCGCCGCTCTTCAACATCAACTCAGCCAGAGTGGCGCTAGAATGTCTCCGCAACAACAACAATTGGTGCAGGCCCAGGTCAGGGCATTGGAAGCTCAACAACAGGTTCAGGCTCAAGCACAAGGTCAACAGGGACAAACGCCAGCTCCTCAACAGCTTCAACCCGGACAAGCGCAACCCCAACAACCCGCGATCCAGATCCAGACCCACAGTCTCCCCACTCAGCCGGCTGCCCAACCGTTGGTCACCACGATGCAGTTTACGAACGGTTCATCGTCTTCTTCCCCTCCACAACAGGCAGTCTCTTCGACTTCTGGTACGCCCGTGAGCGTTAACGGGAACTCCAGTGGGAGTGCGAATGGGAATGGGGGAGCTGTGACCCGGGGAACTGGGTCGGCACAAAATCAAGAGGCAACAGCGACACCGTCGCCTTTGGATCCCGATACGGCAGCTGTGATTACTTCTCTCGGCGCTCGACCCGTCGCTTCCTATTATAACGCGATACAGACCCTGCAGTCGATGTTTGAGATTAACGATGGCGTCACTGTCAATCCGAACGGCAGTACGCAGACGAGGTTCCAGGCTACGCCTCAGGTTCGTAACGCTTGTAGTCGGCTCTTGACTTCAACGACAAGCTGACTGGTCATGCAGGGAGCACATCGTCAGCAGCCACCACCACAGCAACAGCCAACTCTGTTATCCCCTCCACAAAACCACGTGCAAGCGGCTACCTACCCCCCGCAACCGTGAAGGAGTTGGGTTGAAGGTTATTATATGTAGCCATCTTAGAGAGTGCGATAGAACGTAGCAGAGGTTATCGTAGCTTACATGAGTAGTCCCGTTGGAGGTGAGGAAGTATTTCGGCTTCTCAACCAACCATGGGAAAGATTTTTAGACGAGTGTCATTACCTACCACGTTGTTGTTGCATGTTCATTCTTTAGATGTGGCTGATGTACAGGAACCACCCTTCCAACTTCTGTACATAATCTAACTTAGTATGCGTACTAGAATACCTAGGGGCTAATGTGTATATCTCAAGGGCTAGAATCTTCGCACCTGTCGGCATATATAGGATAGAATAACCAAAGCATGAAGATAGCTAACTATTGCTACGAGTGCGTATGTAGAGAAAGCCTGTTCAACGTAAAGCAAAGGGAGGAACGGCAAACGGAAAACAGGGGAGAGAAAGAAAGAAAAGGCAATACAAACACCGCATCTGTCAGTATAATCGTACAAGTCCACCTCCAAGAATATATGCAAAATGCTAAGGCTCCCAGAGCCCCGTCTCTTGAAGACCTCTCGACCTAGACGTCCGGAATATCCAAAAGCTTACCCGCTACTAAACATTCCTTAACCCACGGGATATGAACACAGGGGGGCCGATCCCCCTTCCCGGCGGCGTTGAACTTCTTAACTTCCTCCGCGTCCTTCATCAGAATGTAGTCGAATTCGAACGCCTTGGAGGAGGCGTGCTTCACGTCATACACCGCTTCAACGTGATCGGCACCCATTGCGAGGATGATACTGGGGAGTTTGCGCGTGGATTCGTTCTGTTTATCGTCCTCGGTGTTGAACTATCACTGGCTCAGACGATGAATGTATGTCGGAAATCGGATATGTACTTACTCGTTTGAGACCCTTGGATTTTCCAGGCGGGAAGAGCTCTAGACCGATGCACAGAACCGACTTTCCTCGTAGGATGGAGTTCGACCCATACATGTCCCGGTAGATCTCGCGGAGCTGCTGCGATTTGTCACCCCATCGGAGGTTGACCCTCTGCGACATCAGACCATGAGTGTATTCTCCGGCTGGGAGGAGGTGAGGGGTCCAATTGACAAGCGCATGCTAATGATCAATGTGATGAGCACGGTATTCATGCAGAGGCAAAGGAGACGCTAACTTGCTCGTGACAATCCAACAGCCACCGTGTTGAAACGCAAGGAATTCCCAACGCGAGAGCCACCAGATACTTGGGTTTCTGGTTTGGTTCGTCCGCAAGGAGGAACACGGTTTGTACTCCAAGGTCCTTGTGCTTTACGTCGGCCTGACGTGCCACCCAGTTCCGATCCGTCTGCGTAGGGGAAAACGGGAAAACGTTCGTCCAATCCTCGATGACCTTCCCCCCGTTGTTTTTGATGAGGTCAAAAATGTGTGTTCGGCCCCTTTCGTCCGCAGACTTCATCGTAACCACGAACCCGATCCGTTTCAAGAATTTCGAGGTCGAAGTTCCATTAACGGCGGCAGATTTGCTCGTGGAAGTGTTGAGACCCTGAGCCTGAAGCAAAGTGCAAATAGAGTTCTCGTGGACGAGCCTCTCCCCCCAGTCTTTGTCGATAACCGACTCGTGTATCTTGACCGAGTTGGCTTTGATATCCAGTTCCCCTCCAGTGTCGACCTGAATTCGGACATACCCCTCAGTATCCCAGCGGTCGATCGCTGTGACACGACCCGACTGTTTGTACCCGATAACAAAAACTTCGTCTCCCTCCTCGAATTCGCTCTGACGGAGGTCTGAGATGTGAACCGGACATTCTGTCCCGTCATCGAACCGCACAACATAAAAGTCGCTCTGGACAGGCGATCTGGAATGCACGAATCCAGCATAGAAGTGCTTGCAGAGCGGCCATCGAGCGAAAACGCGAGTACAATCATGTTGGGCGATATCCCGAAGTGACCCAGGGAGTGAGCGGATGCGTTTGGACACCCCGCGTTGAGGTGTGACGCCCCGTAGCGTTGAGCTTCCGGAGGCAGTCCTGTGGGGTTTCTGGTCAACCCCAGGACGCTTGCGCTTTCTCGCCAGTGGTATGTCGTCGGAGGACTCGAAACTGGCTTCCTCTTCATCCTCGGCGGGCTCCGTCTTAGCCTCGTCGTCTTGAGCAGGGGGGGTGTTGTGCCCGGAAGAGCCAACGTTGCTGGCTTCCGCGGATGCCTTCTTTCCTCTCCCCCGCCCCTTCTGAGGTTTCGTTTTCGTAGCAGAACCCTTAGTGGCACTCTTGACAGTTTTGGTGGACGCTGGATGCTTCGCCTTCCTTCCTCCTCGACCACGAGTAGTAACGGGAGTGACATCCGTCCCAGCTTTGTCCACTTTTTCGACTTTCCTCTTCTTAGCTGGATGTTCAACGGGGGTTTCTTCCGGTTCCTCTTCCGGTTCCTATGACATAACTGAGACTTACTACGGTGAACTTGAACTTCTATGCACTCACCTCATTCTCCGAAGTGTCAGGGGACTCGGTGTAAATGATCGGTCGTTTGTTCCTCGTGCTGCGGCCTCTCGGAGGAAGGAGCTTTGGTGCCGCCTTCGTGGGTTTAACGACAGTGGCAAGAGGAACTTCCTCCTCAGTTTCCGGCACGGTCGCGTCATCACGAACCTCCCGGTCTACCTGTTCCTCCTCCTCAACGTCCTCTTCCAGAACAGGCTTCGGCGGCCGCTTCGTCCGTCGTTCGACGAGAGGCCAGTCACTATCCATAGGGTCGTCCTCTTGCTCGGTCTCCTGCTCAGTCTCCTGCATATTCGTGTCCTGGGCAATGTGATCCAAATTCCGTTGCTTTGAGGTCTCATTATCCGTCTCGCCTGACGATTCGGGTACAGTCTCGTTGTCATCCTCGGTGAGAGTAGGCACCCGGCTCGCCGGTTGAGGAAGATGCAATGAAGACATGGGTCCATCGGCCACTCTGGACGGCTCTGAGTCGGGGACAACCTCCATGGTTTCGTCTTCATCTACCCGTGGTGGCCTGGGCGGAGGAGGCATAAATAGAGGGGATCGAACAGGAGAATACGGGGGTAAAGGGACTGTGGGGGGTAGTTCTGGAGTAGTCAGGTTTGTCCCCACCTCATCCTCGCCTGTGGGTTGAGTTTCAGAGGATTCGGTTTCCAACGGCTGTGTCTCCGGAACAATTGATGTCGACTGCACTTGTTGGTGAGGGTGTGCAATCCCGGGAACCTTTCTCCATTTTTTCAGTTGATTGAACAAACTGCGAGTGTTGGCCGAAGAAGCAACCGTGGAGGGAGCAGGGGTTTGGTGCTAGACCTGACATTAAATGAGTGAATGAGGGGTGTATAAGCAACGTACGGAATTAACGGATGGGGGTACGGTTTCTGAAGGGGCGTCGGTCTGCGTCGGTTCTTCGGCGGTTTCATTGGCGACTTGGGTAGACGGTTGGGTAGGAACCTCTTCCGATGCCGGCTGAGTAGACTCAGCCACCTGTGTGGGTTCTTCGTAGGGATGAGATTCGTTTTCAGGGAAGTTTCCTGAGGAACTAGAGGATGAGTCGGGGGATTGTGGAAAGTTGAGACCGCTACGATCGATGTAGGGATTACGGTTGTTGCTGATGCACGTAAGGTATTCCATGTAATTCGTGTCTTGTGGGTATTCCGTCGTCTGCGGCTGCGACTCCTCTTGTGCTGGGGCCACCAGCTGTGCATTCTGACTGTTGGACTCGTCCGAGCTTGACTGGCTCGTACCAACAACGAGTGACGGTCCAGCGTTCGGCTTTGAGGCAACGGGAGAGAACATTGAGTCCTGCTAGTTTTGATAAGTATAAATGATTAACACTTGATTCTCGCTTACCTCCGGCGAATTCTCAAGTTGAGACAATGGAAGCCCGAAACGTTTTGACTTTGCGAGGAAGGCCTCCTGTGGGTTAATTGGGATTGAGCCGGCAAAGGAATCCTGAGACTGGAGTGACGGGGATCGACGGGCAGGCGTGTGCAGGGATTTACTCTTCCTGAGAGGAGTGGTTGGAGGGCGTTGTGGGGAGACAAACGAAACCGTTTTCCCCGGTTTTGGTGGGGAGGGTGTCCCAGGTGGTTCGTTTGCGTTGAGAGGACTCTTTGGAGATAACGGCGGAGCGAGGTGGTCCAGTGAGACGAGATTCGGCCCCGGCGTTGTTACGGATGAATGGCTGGTCTCCTGAGAACCTTGAGAATCCCCGTGGCCATCGGGCTGGCTTTGGGATTGGGTTACAGCTAATCCGTGGTAGTGGTAATGGGGTGTGCTCTTGATGTCGGACGAAGTGAGGTTGTCTTCAACGTAGACCTCCGGCCCTTCCTGCGTGATTGGCTTGGGGGCGCTGACCCCGCCACGAAGAGCCTCCCTCACGATCTGGGAGGCCTGTGACTCGTGCAAGAGAGACGCATTGCTGAAAAGCGGAATCATTACATTCGCCGAAAAGCGTGAGCGGTGAAAGGACTGACATCGAGATCAAAGGTTCCATTGGCGGATTGCCCAGCGGGAATTGAACTCCGCCTGTCTGAATCGATTGATAGACTCTCGTTCCGGCGCTCTCACTCAAAATTCCGTCCAAAGCCCAAAAACGTCTGGGGTGTGTTATTGAAAAAGCGCGTAATCAAGAAGGAAAGTCGACGAAGATGAAGGAAGCGAGAGAAGAGCGCGGTGGCTGAAAATCCAATCCTGAATCTTCCAAGCCAAGAGCACGGGTGTGACGCCGTCACGTGGGCGCGTCGAGAGTCACGAGACCGATTACCGCGATGCTGGGCAGTTCGGGTTATCTCTCTGGCGACTGTTTCCCTCTCCCATCACAGCCTGAGTCTGCATCTGCTGCTTGAGATGGACTCTCCTGGTCGTAGCGAACCCTTTGAATCACCGACTGTCAGGCATCGTTCAAAGACGTCTCGCTTTGCGCCGAAACCATCGAGGACGAGCCGGCCGAACCGCCTGGCTCATGGTCCAGCAGTCGCGCTGGTTAACCAGGATGTGGAAGCCAGCGCTCTCCCTGTTCCTGTACCAGACTACGGCCACACACCAGCCTATCAACCCAGTTCTCTCGTTATCAAACCCGGATTCTTGCCTGCTCTGGATTCAACCACAGCCTCTCCAGATCTATCTCAGCCTACTCTTCTGAACTTCAACGAAGCTGCCTCACTCACTACTGACACACCGGTGTCTTCCATCTCTACCGAAACGTTGGAACCGTCATACTACCCGCCCAGTCACGATCGTCACGGACAGAACTCCAGCCACACCGTCGTCGCCATCGTCATGTCCACCCTCGGTGGTTCCTTTATCCTTGTCGCACTCATCGTGGCTGCTAGAATCCGCTCGATGCGTAGCAAGCGTCGCTATTTGCAAACGCCCTCACTTCCAATTCCCCAGAGCACGTTCCCCGACCCGCTGGCGGAAGAGTCTCCCATCTTTGGTGGAAAAGAGCGGTTCTCGGCTGGCGTCACCGGAAAAGAAAAGTGGATTTGGACCCAGTATCGATCCAAGTCGCCTCTCAGGGAGACCGGGAAGGATCCATTCTCTGATTCATTTGCAAAACCACACGGGTCCTCAAACACTCTCCACCCCAACGAGCCATCCCTTGTGAAACCTGGTTTTCTGCAGCGTAGTATATCTCATATCTCCGCCCTCTCTGCTTACTCGACCGCGAAATCCGACGTTGCTGGGTTAGTCGCGAACGCGAGCGCGCCGGCGTTCGCCTCTGCAACCACCATCGTGGACCCCGTCACGGGGAATCCACACTCGAACAAATCTGAAGGGTCTCGGGCTTCACTACGGCATTCCAAGGACAAGCAAGCCATCCGGATTACAGTTCGCGATTGGGATGCGAGCAGTGCAGATGAGTACATCTACGATGGCGTCGAGGATCTTCCTGCAGTCATCACACATCTCCCCGTACCCATTCCCGGTGTTCCCTCGACGCAGACAATTGGACGCGAGCGTGTCAAAGCTCCGTATCCTGTCGGTTCTTGTCCCTCGATCTCAGTCTCAATGAACTCGATCGCTATGTCTAGCATGACTCCTTCGAACAGCACAACGGTCATCAGTGCTGACCCATTTGATGACCTCTCTTCATACGCCGCTGGACCTTCGACCTCTAAGACCGCCACCCGTCGGGAACGCGATACCCAAGCGTTGACGGTTGCCCTGGGATTGGACTCTCCGAAACTTGAGCCCCAAGCTCGAACCGTCGCAAGTCGTGGAAGGACTTCAATGCTCAGGCGGAGTCATACCCTCGCTCACCATACCTCGTTTGTTTCTGTACCCGAGAGCCCAATTAGCCCGTGCCCAAGCGACGATGGGTCACGACTCGGAAAATTCATGTTGAGAGATCATCGCCGCTCTTCACTCTCCTTGCCTCGGGAGCAGGTGCCGCCACTGCCTCCGCTGGTAGCCCCTTTGAATCTCCGGTCTCATGAGAACTCGACTTTACACAAGGCAACGGCAGTGGACGATAAGCCCCCGAGAGTACCTTCGCCACCTGCCCTTCCGTCCTTGGCCCAGATGGCAATGTCTCAGGCTGCAGATTACGAGTCCTATAGGAGTCCGACGTACAGCTTGTACGATGTATATGCGGATAAGGTCTCGGATAAGGAGAGGGATAGGAGGACGACGCTGCTCTTTGGTGGGAAGGACAGAGGTTGATTGTGGATCTGTTGTGTGTTTCGCTTCCTCGGCCGGTTTCTGTCACCACCCAAACGCATAGTTTTGTATTTCTGCCCATGCTATTTACCAAAACGTTTGATATTCCCGCGAGATTCAGTCAACTCTTCGTGACCTTTTGCTGGGACTGGGGGAAACAACATATTCAAGAAACCCGGTACGATCACTCCCAAGAAACGTCACTTGCCCGTACCAAGATTGCTCAACGAGCGTCATGACCAGCCCACAGGCTCCTACCCAACCGTCAATGAGCGGACGGCAGTGGTAAATCGTCCCCTCATCTCCGGCTGGCTCTTAATACATGTCAAAAAACCAACCCCGGGGCGAGAAACGGAAATTAGCGGAAAGTCCCCTGCACAGGAGATAAAAGGAAATTCCAT
>Ga0307517_10007314_pt1 | contig 16131 bp, 22 predicted proteins | sample 23_EM_MG_FD_194515 | JGI IMG/M metagenome (GOLD analysis project Ga0307517, IMG submission 194515) | Populus trichocarpa ectomycorrhiza microbial communities from riparian zone in the Pacific Northwest, United States - 23_EM | ecosystem: Host-associated > Plants > Roots > Unclassified | place... | reverse complement strand
TTTTGTTTTTGTTTTTGCTTTGGGTTTTTATTTGCCATGGGATATTTCCCGAATGCAGCGGTTGAACCCTAGGAAGTGCTAGTCATGTACCTAAAATCATACCACGGAATTAACAAAAAAAAAAACATAATAATAAGGTTGCAGAATTTTTTCTTTCTTTCCGCCAAACTGGTTGAGGTTGCGGAGGGCTCAGGTGGACCCGCACTTGGTCCCATCGCTTTTCCTCGATCAATCAGTCCCTCATCCCTCATCCATTGCCCCCCATCGCTCTTGCAGCTCGCCTCGGGGTCAAAAAGAAAATAACAGCATCGTTATTGCAGAAGAAAAGCAAAGAAAGGGAAGAAGAGGAAGGGAAAAAAGAAAAAAGAAAGAAAGAAGAAAGAAGAAAGAAGAAAAAAAGAAAGAGAGGAGAAATTTTCGGGATAAATTTGCTGTCCACACATGTTGATAACAACGACTTTTTTATTTCTTTTTTTATTCTTTTTTCGTCTGAATCGAGGAGGGGGGGAACCATCATGTTTTGCGGGCTGGCCACCGCTCGGAGAAGCTGAAGAGCTTCTTTTCTTACCATTTAGAATAACAAATGGGAAAAGAATTTTAAAACTTGCCGTTCCGGCAGGCAGGGAAAAACAGAGGATGAGGGCGGAGAGAGAAGAAGAAGGAGGAACAAGGGTATGAGCAACCACTCACTACTCTGGATGAGCGCCCTGTACTCGAGTACTCGAGTGCTGGTACGGTCTCGAGTCTTGTGCGGTCCGATGTTCCAGAGGGAGTTCCCGAACCTTGCCAGGGCTGTACGAGTACTCGAGTACTGGATGGTACTGCACCATTCAAGCACTCTTTCTCCGTGACTGAAGCTCGTGATGAGATTGCTGTAAGCTTAAACTCCCCCACATTAACCTTCCAAAGTATAACATTATCAGAGATGGTAATTGAAAATCGAGTAATACTTCCCCAATCCTTTGTAACCGATATTACAACAGCCTTACCCCGCGGATCGTAAGGCATTCGGGTGAGCTCTCCGACATCCTTCCCCATACATCAGTTCCGTGTCCGTGCGGAACCGTGCGAATTCTGGAGCGTATGACTCTTGACAAATGCTCAACACGACATTGGGGGTTCCGGGGCTCTCCCATCAGCCTTACCTTCGACCGCCCTCATGTTCGGATGGGGCCGATGGCCTTCATCTGTGCTCGAGTGTGTCAAGAAGGCTTTCAAATTTGAGTCTCAAGTCCATCCCACTATTGGGACTGATCTGCACTCTTCAATTGCGGCACCACGAGAACCGGCGGATGACGAACAGGGATCAGTAACTTGTAGTGCACGAGCACTCTCATGTTACCCTACCTTAATGAATCCGCCTTTTATTTGCCTGCCAAACATCCCTATTCGTCACCCGCCGGTCTTCGTCGTGCACCAGTTGAACACCGTAATTACTAATAGGTACGATGCCTTGTCAAACTCACTGTGGGGGGCTAGCTATGACATCGTGATGCCCCACATCTTGAATACTTTTTTTCTCACGAGATGTCACCAATCTCTCGTCATAACTTCTCCCCTTATCACAACTGTGCCAACTTTCCCTCGAGGATTGCGCATGTGTTGCATGTATTGCATTGAAAATTGTATAATACCTATCTCTCCAGAGAAAAATAGAATATAACATCCCGTCACCTGAGCTTTTTTTTCCGGTGAAAAAAGGAAAACGAAACTCCATTGAGCCTACCAATACAACTGAATGAGATTACCAACCCCCTCACCTATTAGGCGCCACCCTCACTCTAACCTTTTTCTTCTCATGTTTCAGGAAGCTTCTAGGCCCCTGGAAGCGCAAAGAAGCAAAAAGCCAACGACCCGTGGGAAGCCCCTAACCCCTCAATCGTGATCGGAAGAGTTTCATCGGAAGCCTCCCTTCTCCGCCTTCCCGCCCGCCTATCAGCGCTCCCGACGACTACCGCTTCTTGGCGGGAGGCCTTGGTTTAGCTTCGTCTTCTTTGATCGGGTGAAGCATGACTTTAATCGGATATTGAGGGTTGTTGGCCTGATGCCCTTTGCTCCAATCGTAACTAATCGCATAGGCAAATATCGATCCGTTTCTGTTAAAGGCGGTAGCGGGAATAGACCAATTGACGGAGGGGAATCCTTTGAGGCGGTGTTTCGCGTCCTTGTCCCTATATGACCGATTAGTTTTGTTATCTCAAGAATGGAAAGGGCCCTTTCGTGTAATAAACGACGTACCAGAAATGGAATGTGCCGTCCGAACCGGCTGTAGAAAAGGTTCCAAAGGTGGGATGGAAGGATATGGCGTTGACGCTATAAACATTTGCGATGCCAGTGGAGGGGGTTTCACGGTGGCATTTAAAGGAAAAGTTCATACTATAGAATTCGTTAGCAACACGATTGGAGTCACAATTATACCTCCAACTCACCTTGCGTTCTTGTCGTCGACATATTGGATCGCACATCTTCCTTCGATACTACCCACAGCAAACCCGGAGGCATCCGGGAAGCAACTTACCACCCGAGTTTGCCATTTTAGCGGACTTTGGATGGTCTTGAAGATTGTAGTAGGATTAGCAAGATTGATAACATTAATATAGCGTTCCGCAGTCCCAGTAACAAGCAAGCCTTGGGAGACATCCAGCGTATACACACGATCTTGGATCTGTACGGTAGCCGCTGGTTGTTGTTGCCGAAGGTCCCAATATTTGAGTGTCTTGTCCCAAGAGCCCGTAACAAGCATTTCACCGGCATTCGGAGCCTGAAACATTCGCACGCAGCTCACAGGTTCATCATGAGCTGCTACCTGAGTGGCCTGACCGGATTGAAGGTCAAACATGCGAGCGGCTTTGTCGGCACCACCAGAGACAACTTTGGTACCGTCCTGAAAATCATTAGTAAAAATGATATGAGGGCACACCCGGAGCTCAAACCGGAGAGATAGATTAGCCAACCTTGGACCAGTGAACCGATAGTGCTGGAGCCTGGTGATCATATAAAGCTTTCCCGATCGATTGTCCCGTTTCTGATATCTCATATATTCGCACCTTGCTATCCCAGGAAGAAACCGCCAAATGCTCGGATTGGGAGGAAAAGGAGAGATCAGACACACTGTCCTCGGGCGGAGAAGTGACCTCCACATCTTTACTGAGGTCACCTTGGGTGTTATTGGCAGATCCAGTTGTGGAGGAAGCGGTGCCCGAGAAGAGCGACATCCTAGCGAGTATGTAGCGATGGTAGCGGGATTATTTAGGGACACACGGGTTCGAGTATTCGAAAGACGGATGTAGGGGGCTGGGGGTATAAGAGATATTGTAGGTTATTCTCGTGTTTCGTTGCCTTCCAGAGCATGCTAGAACGCGCTGAGATGAATTATTGTCGCGATGTGGGAGGCGAGGCGTGTGGTGTTACGCAGGAAAAAGGTGACCAAGATTAGTGGCTTCCACCAGTAAGCTCAATTGCTTAGTCATTCGCGCGATAAGGTGGAACTAAGCTCTCGCGTTGGCTAATCATGCTAAAGTTCCAACGCGTCTTCTCTCACTCTGTGCGAGAAAGTCGCTTCCCTATCTCTCCTCCCCACTCAGACCAGCTCCTATACATCAATATCATGTCTGGCTCTAGTGTCGTCTGCGAACCTCCCCAAATGACTTCACCAACTACTCCTCGTCGCCTTCCGCTCAGTCATTCTTACACCCCGTCTCGTTCTTCACCCTTATCCTCGCACCCCCAGACTACTCCACAAAACCGGTTTGGCCTCAAGATGCTCCCTTCGCCGCCATCCTCTCCGCCAGAGTTTCTCGCTCCTAAGCGCCTTTTCAAACCAGTTCCCTCATCTCACTCTCGTGAGGAGGGTCGAGAAGCCCGGCGAAATCTGTTCTTAAAGAAAGTTCGCGATGCCCGGGACGAAAAGTTGTTGAAAGCGAGAGGTGGAGAAGATGAGGTATGGTATCAATTTTTCCTCAGGCGGATCAGTCTCCACTAATTCGGTCTTTTTTTGCCAGATGATGCGATTAATCTTTGTCTCGGAACAAAAGCGGTGGGAAGCATCGCAAGCAAGAACCGCGGCTTCGATCCCTACCATCTATGAAGAAGAGGAGCTTGGCATCGGAAACGAGGAGCATCTAGACTTTCAAGCTGAAGAATCATTTTTTATGGATCAAGATGGTATATATCGTACTAATTCGACTCTGCCTCCTCTTTCTAATTCTTAATGTACAGAACCTGGCCCTCTAGACGATCTCGATGAAATGCTTGACCGTGACGGCAAGGAACTTGAAGACCTTCTCTCTCAGCTTGATCTACAATTGGATCAAGTCATGCCAGAGGCGAATGGTGAAATGGTGCCAACTTAACTTTTCTTGCCTATCCCCTCTGACGCGATCACTTGTTGAACTTGACCCTCGCCGAGATTCAGGGCTGGGCATGGAATTCTTTGTAATTTTACTATGGCATCATCTGGCGCAAGGAGTCCTGGGAAGCTCACGTTTTTATTTCTGACTCCGAACCTGTAAAATAAGTTCGCGGTTCCCTCTTTGTATAAATATGGTGGGGCATTCTGGTCGTTTGCGCATCTGTTATCTCATTTGTAACCCCTGCTCCCGCACATATTTTTTTCAGAGTACGTTTTAATATACAACTTGTTGCAAAAATCTCCACATATCTACCAATTACTGTACCGCACAATTCGAATCGACATCAGGAGGTATATCCAGGCCTTGTCCCATCTCTCCCATTAACTCTTTTGGGGGTGCGCCGGCGGTTTGCATCTATGGCAAATTAGTTTGGAATGGTGGAGAGCAGGGTAGGGGCAAGCCAACCACCTTTTGCATACGATCAATAATAAATTCTCGGTCTTTATCAGATTCGTCTCTGTACTCTGGTTCCTCAAACTTTGCCACAATCTCCTTAACCACCCCATACTGTTCCCGATATCGTTGCAAGTCCCCGGTGGACTGCCTAGACTCGTTATTCCTCAGCCACTCCGGATATTTCTCGTTCAATTCCTTCATGGGCTCGTAGAGAATTTCTTTGCTCGTGAGCTGCTCCATCATGTTTAAAAGCATTTTGGAGAAGTCCTCGTCGCTTTCTCCTTCACCAGCCGCCCCCTGCATCTGTTTCAACATTTCCGATAGAAAGTCGTCAGCTTCGGAGTCAGCCACGGCAGCGTCAACCTCCGCTCCAGAGGACTTCATGCGATCCATTGTTTGCTTTATCCGGTCTTGGAAATTGGCTGCCGCTTGGTCTGACGGTCTAGAACTGGATGAGCCCGCTTGCCCGGGACCAGGTGCCGAGGTGGCGTCGTTTAGTTCCTTCACAAGGTGCTCAAATTGGTCTTGTAGCTCTTTCTGTAGCTGATTATCAGTCTGCTAACCCCCAATTACCTGCGGGCATGGAGTTCGCCATACCGAGTCTTGCATCTCTCCCAGTAAATCCTGCATTCCCAGCTGCAGCTGGCGAGCAAAATCATCATCGAGTAGGCCTAGAGAAGGCCCACGATTATCGCTTGATGCGCCGGCACCGCCCGATTTTGTCAAGGGTTCACCACTTGGCTGGGGTAAGCTCTGGAATTCGTCTAGCATATCTATAGACATCAATTAGCTACGAGTTACCCTTGCAATGAGCGATGCACCCGCCATCAAGGTCATCCAAATCGTCATCATCGGGGTCCTCTTCAACTGTGACTTTTGGTGGAGGCGGCATGGCGGGGTTTGTTTTCTGTGAACTCCTATCGCGATTTGGGCGATTTGGGGAGAAATATTTAAAAGGGATTTCCTGGCTGGTTTTTGGCGGTCGCGCGGGTTCGATGGTTGTTAGTGGCAGCGGGTGAGGCTCCTGCGCTCCCTTGGGCAAAGCTTGCAGTAGTGGGTTCATCCAGTGGATGCCCATAGGGCCGAGATCTGCCAAACATCACATGGCTATGCTCAGTGCTGAGAAATACATACCCGTATCCCATTAAGTTCTGGGGGTTTGGGGGTAGAATTAGGGATTCTTCGGGGGGTGGGGTGATAAATTATGTAGGAGGGAGCCCGGGCCCAATAGGCACCGTATCTGGCCCTTCAATTTCACATACGGTTCAAGACGTCTATTGTATCATAGACGAAATAATTTGTGACGGGGGATGCCTTGGCATTCGGCCACACATTTAAAAAGCAAGGTAGTATTCAACTTCTGATTCAATCATAATTATTTTTGAATAATTAAGTCATAATAGCCGGTTCCTCTCCTATTTCGCTGTCGCTTATAGTCGGGAGAAGCAAGTGTGACGCAAAAGCAAGTGAGACACGCCGGATTTTTTAATTTTTAGGCTTAGATAATACTACGAGTAGTTAACAACCATATATCCCGATTTCATATAGGTTACAAACTATTAATTTAACAGCACTTTTCATAATAGAGTTAGATGATATACATGAAGAATCAGAGTCTGATTTACTAGCCAAATCCTCATAATTATGGCCAGTATGACAGCCTTTTCCCACCTGTCTTGCATATCCATCCTTAACCCTCCACTCTATTGTATAAACGAATGGCACAAGAATCTGAGGTGGTGAACTAGGAGAGTTGTGGAGAGACCAAAGAATCTGAAGTGCTAGTGGGGCCACTTGAACAGTGTTGATTGGGAGCCCGTCAATTGGGGAGGTGATTGGTATTGCCTTGCTCGGATGCAATTACTTGGGCGGGTGATAATTGTTATGGGAAGCCTGGGTCAACATGGGGGTTTGAGGACTTTTTCTGAAAGTAAAAGAATAATCTGGCGCGTTAAACTTGCTTTCGCGTCACACTTGCTTCTCCCGACTATGAGCAGCAGCAAAATAGGAGGGGAACTGGCTATTATAGTGTATGAAGAATATCATAGTATTATTATATTAATTGTAGGTCATATCATTTTTCAAGAAGTGCATATTTCCCATGATATACAGACAAATACAAGTATAAGTGCTGGTACAAACAGAAAATTAGAAAGAAAATATTTAACTTCGGGCTTAGAAAGGACTATAAAACTAAAACTAGAATAAAGCTAAAGGTTTGATACTCTATGATGAGATTTGTACTTGGTAGAAACAATAAACTTATAGGGTTCAGAATCATAAATAGTCCCAGTATTATAAGCATTGATGGTTCTCTTTGTTTGTCTTGCATACCATCAAATCAAGGTATTTGAAATCTGGTCTATGGCCTCGGGAACAAGCCCTTTGAAAGAGGGGAAATCATACTCACAGTGCTCTCTAGTACTATACCTTTTTGCAGCTCACTAGGAGTATTCAAAAATGTTTATCTCAGAGTAAAATAGTGGATAAAATAGTACAAGTAAATGTTCTTTTCTCTCTTTGGTTTCTTGAAGTTCATCTTTTTACACATTAAAGTCAGGTTGTCATGCTAGCAGCTCTTTTGCACAGCAATTGCATTCTTTAAGACATCGTTGATTTGGTTTGTACTTATCTGATGATGTCTTTATACTACATTGTGTGAGAAATCTAGGATTACCGCTTGGCCAAAGATTACACAGATTGAATATACTCTGAGGTCCTTTGGGTGCACCATCAGGTGTACCTATAATTTTGACCTAGCCATTTTCAGGATGGGTTGAAACTACAACCAATGACATATGCGTGGGTTTTGAATTCATTCCCCTATCTTCAAAGTGTGTTTTAAACAATCTTAAAGCATCTTGAGCATACTTTATATGACAAGTGGCATTGTTAATTATAAAGACCACCTGGCATCCAGGAAACTCTTCCTCAATGACTAGAATTGCCTTAGTCAATATTTGATCAAGATCTTTACTCTATCTCATCATATATTTCCTCTACACGCAAAATCTCATATACTTGACCTCCACCAAGTGTACTGATAAGAGTTAGACTCGTAGAAACATACAGTTCTTATCCTCTTACCTTTTTTCCGATATGGTTATATTTCTCATGAGCCCAAACAAACCTTTTGCTATTATGGTTATTAAATGTGCATTGATCATAAGTAATCATAATCAATAGCTGCAAGTTACCACTTAAAACTTGCTCAATTGGGTTTGGAAGAAGGTTCTCTGTTAGGCGCACAGACTTCCCGTAAGGATTCACAGGGCAGAGTAACCCTACTTTGACATTCACGAACTTCGAAAAAAAAAGATAACATCCCCCTCCAGCCCCGGCGTTGGGACAGCACATCATCACTAGCGGCCTGGGTAGTTGCGTCCCAACACCAAAGTCTACTATCAGTGGAACACAGCCTATAACATGGTATACGTGGGCGGCCATCCATCCAACCGGGTCCTGTCCGCAGGGTGGATGAGGGGAGACATTAGAATACCTTATGCAGGTGGAAGCAGGTGAATCAGACCACGGCGAATAAGGTTACAGACACTTGAAGACAGACAGTCAGATGCGTTGGTCGAAGGTAACGGGACGTTTTGCACGAAAGTTAGTCCCCTTGTACCTACAAAGCCCTGTAGAGTGTGAAGGAGGTAACTATACCCAGTGAGGACATCGGGTGCATCCACAAAGGACAGGTTGGTAAAAGATAAAGTCCGAGGGAAAAAGCCCATGGGTACGATCCTGAGGACGAGTTGTGTAATGCCGGAACATTAGAATACAACAGGCGGTTGCATGCCAAATTCTCAACGGAATCAGTCAAAGAAGATTGGCCATCTTCTATCCAGCGAGTTAGACTACCCTCGGTGAGCACAGGGGTGGTAAGATAAGATAATTCGTAACGATAATTGTCAACGGATAAACGGATGAGCTGACACCTGACGTGGTCTCCACACTATCATGAATAACAGAAGTGCAGACCGATAAGTTGGGCATGGGAGCCAAAGGTGTGGTAGAGAGTTTTCAGGGTCTACGAGTGGTCGCACTCAGGTGAAGTTCCCCGAATTGCGGACAAGATACTTAGTTAGTATAGAGATAGGATGTATACCGCGATTGCTCGGACGCAGAATATAAATATGAAAGCATCTTCGCTGCTACTAGAAACAACAAGCACGGACAAGAGATCTTATCAATATAATAAGTTTCTACAGTTTATCGTTATGAATACTACTTCGACTATGTATACTGAAGTACCCATTATATCTAGCCTACATTACTCGTGTCTTCTCAACGAGTTCTCCGATATAATAACGACTCAGGTTCTAGCTGTTGGAATACCTCATGCCGAAGCTGCCACCTAACATTCTCATCCCATTCCATAAGTCTAGATTCAACTGACTTCAAAAATAGTAGAAATCCCTTTTTACAATATATAACAACATGCTTTCTTTGCATGTTCATCCTTGTAGCCACCTTTCTTTACCTCTTTCCATTTAAATACCAGCTTTGACAATGACAGGGTAGCTGTTCAACCTGTAATAACCTTTTGAATTTGCTGAATATTGCTTCAACCTCTCGCACGAATAACCAGATTATCGGTTTGAGCTCAGCACTTGTTCATTACTTGAGCCATCCTCTAAGTGTCAATATTATTGGAGTCATGTTATTTAATCAAATAGGTTTTTCAATTGTTCACATTTAAAGAATAAAGGTAGTTACTTGGACCTGATATCAATGTATATTGTCTAACTGCATCAGCAAAAAATGATTTTTCTCTGGATGGACAGAGCCCGCTTCCGGACGAATATCAGCTCTTTGCGTCCTGTCCTCCCGGATCTCCCGTGCCTTCTTTGCCTGTCATCTGTTGCATCTGGTGCACCCGGACGCCACACTTTTCCTCCACAGCGTCCGACGCGCTTGTTGCGGCCCCACCCGCTCCTAGTGCCTCCCCCTTGTGTCCGCCTGCTTAACCTCTCGTCTACAGGCCTGCTGCCTACTCCTCGCAGTTGTGCGCGTCCAGCCACCATCTCTGCGACTCTCCCACCTCTGGCGACCTAGATCTGTCCGCTTCCATCCGCTTCCATCCGCTGCCATCCTACGTCGCTTTTTTCTTAGTGTGCACCCTACGGTCACTTCCATAACTCCCTTACAGTTGACAAGACGGGCGGCGCGGCCGGTATTCAGACCCCCTACTTTGGTTGGCTTCCCTCCCCGCAGGAGAGCATAGATTCGCATTAATCATCCGCAGAACTGAGGCGGCCGGGTTGGAGCCAGAGACTTTCTACGGGAATGTCTCCCTTAAGTCGCCGGCTCAAACTTGGCCGCCTATTCAATTCAATTTATTTAAAACATTCTCTTAAACGCCCACGGATCATGTAGTACTCCTGCGGCTGAGTGGAAGCCGGACACTCAATATGGGCAGTGCCACCATTAGTGTACGGCTTCAACTTGGCCGCATATTCATACAGAACAATTGATCCTATTGAAAACATTCCCTTCAATGTCTGCGAATCATTTATTACTCCGGCGGCCGAGTTGAAGCCGGACACTCAATATGGGAACTGCCACCTTCAGTGTCCAGCTTCAACCCTGCCGGATATTCGTGTGGAACAATTCAACCTATTTAAAACATTGCCTTAAATGCACACGGATCGTGTAGTACACCCTCGGCCGAGTTGAAGCCGGACACTGAATATGGGCACTGCCACCTTAAGCATACGGCTTCAACTTGGCCGTATTTTCATGCAGAACAATTTAACCTATTTAAAACATTTCCTTAAATGCACGCGGATCGTGGAGTACTCCCGCGGCCAAGTTGAAGCAGGACACTCAATACGCAAACTGCCACCTTAAGTGCCCAGTTTCAACTTGGCTGAATAAATACTGTACATAATTGAATAAAATAATTTAATATATTTCATTAAACGTCCTCAGATCAATCTTGTGATTCACTATCCATTGCTTCTCAAGGTTAGGAATTACCTGCGTCTGTCCAATCAGTGCCCCTATACTAACTATTCGCATTTCTCGACCATTGATCCGGTTGCCGACTTGAATATATCCGCTTGGAATGTGAAATCTGCCACGATTGATCGGATTGAGTATGCGAACTAATGCCAGGCGATGGACAGCTGCGGTCTTACTTAGAATATTTGTTATCTTGAAAAGTGCTAGCAACCGAGCCACCACACGTCCTCGTTAATCTGCATAGTTTGCTTCCCCACCAGTCTGGACCTGTTAGGCGCACGGACTCCCCGTAAGGATTTACAGGGCACAGTTACCCTACCTTGGCGCATACGAACTTCGAAGGAACAAGATAACACCCCCCTCCAGTCCCGGCGTTGGGACGGCGCGTCATCACTGGCCGCCTGGGTAGTTGCGTCCCAACACCAAGGACGACTAGTAGCGGAACACATCCTATAACACCGTATACGTCGCGGCTGTCCGTCCGACCGGATCCTGTTTGCAGGATATATGATGGGAGACCTCCGGGCACCTCATGCTGGTGGAAGCAGGTGAATCGGACAACGGCGCATAAGGTTACAGACGCTTGAAGACAGACAGTCGGAAGAGTGGGTCGAAGGTAACGGGACGTTTCGGACAAAAGTTAGTCCCCTCGTACCTACTAAGTCGTGTAGAGTCTGAAGGAGGTAACTATGCCCAGTAAGTGGATCGGGTGCATCCACAAAGAACAAGTTGGTAAAAGATGGAGTCCGAGGAAAGAAGCCCATAGGTATGATCCCGAGGACAAGTAGTCTAATGCCGGAAGACCAGAATACGACATGCAGTCGCGTGTCGAATTCTCGACGGAACCAACCAAGGCAGAATGGCCATCTTCGGTCCAGCGAGTTAGACTACCCTCGGTGAGCACGGGGGCAAGATAATTCGTAACCATTGTTGTCAACGGATAAACGACTGAGCGGACACCTGACGTGGTCTCCACACCATCAAGGATAACAGACCCGCAGACCGATAAGTTGACCATGGGAGCAAAAGTGTGATGGCGAGTTTTCAGAGTCTACGAGTGTTTGCACTCAGGTGAAGTTCGCAGAGTTGCGGGCAAGGTACTTAGTTAGTATGGAGTTAGCATGTATACCGCGATTGCTCAGATGGGGAATATAAATATCGAAGCATCTTCGCTGCTATTTAGACACAACAAGCACGGAGAAGAGATCTTATCAATATAATAAGTTATCTACACTTTTCTATCGATACCAATACTTTGACTATCTACACCGAAGTGAATATTATATCTAGCCTACATTACTCGTGTCTTCTTAACGAGTTCTCCGATATAATTACGATCCAGGTCCTAGCTGTCGGAATACCTCACGCCGAAGCTACCACCTAACAGGACCCCCCAACGCCGTGGCCGGAGGGGGGTGTTAGGTGGTTGTTTCAGTGTTCCATCCAACTGCTGTCTTCACCTTACTATGCTACACCTTTATTGCAGTTCCCCCTTCTCCTGTTGACCTGCCTTCCTCTCGGGTTATCCTGCCATTGCCCCCTCGTGCCATTGCCCTTCTGGCTATCCCACCTTCAACTCAAGTTACCCTACCTTTAGTTCTCTCGCTGTCCCACCTTCTGGTAAAGTTACCCTACCTTCAAATCAAGTTACCCTACTTTCACCTGCTCATATTATATTATACCAACTTCTCCCTAAGGTTACCCTGCCTTGCCCTGATGTTACCCTACCTCTACACTCTCAATGTGGTCCTCCCTTGAACCTAACACCCAATCGTTTCTAGAGCGACCATTGCGGAATGCCTTTGTTCCAGTACAGTGGGCCCGGGGGATCTGGAACCTCTCAGTTTCCTGACAGTCAGGCACTGGGATTTCAAGCTGACTAAATCCTTCTACAGGAAGTAACTCCAGTTAGGCGGGGTCTGCAGGCAACCGGCGGTGATCCGCAGCAGTCTGCCTGATAAAATGCAGTATCTCCTCCCTCATGTTGGAATAAAGGATATCCAGGGCTGAGCATAATTTGGTCAGCGTGCTGGTGTTCTTCATACCGCCTTTAAGAACCCAGCAAGATGTGCTGCGACTTGAAACCGTCGGCATTTCCATCCCACTATCGTCTACCATGATCACAGCTTCAACTTTCCAAAGTGCTTCTATTGTCTGCAACCTTATTCCTAGGACGTGCTGGCGGCCATACTGTGACAAGATCTGTCAGGTGGCTTCATTCTTGTGTGACCAGCGGTATCCATCCTTAATCTGATCTTTATGTGCTAGTTCCCGATCTCGGTTGAATACATTCATATGGATCCAAAACGCCGTACGTGGGAGGCAAAGTGAGTCAGGTAGTGAATCTTGATGAAGTTGAAGTGCCTCTCACGCCGTATCAAATCTGCCCGCCGATCAGACCTTTCAACCCTGTCTTGATCAGCCAGCCGACGGCGATTAGCCAAAGTCCTCTGGTGGACTTCTTTAGTATATTGATCTTCCATTAGTTCCCTTAGCTCCAGATCTTGGCGATTTGCTTGAGCGCAGGTAGCCTTCGAGGTACAGTCCTCAAGAAAAATGTCCTTTGTCCGGTGGAATATCTGCAGGTAGCTTTCCATGTAGGAAGGTGTGTCTGGTGTATGACTGCGATATTGAGCCATGAGAGTGAAGTCCACCAGCGCGCCAACACATCTCAAAGCGCTCTTGAAATCCTGATCCTGAGAACTGTCTGGATTTCGCAATGCGGACGCCAATACGGCTGAAATACAATGGCCGAGTTTGCTCATCTTCTTTCCTTTCCATTGTGTGATTTCGCGATAGGCCTTTTGCGGTACGCTAAATCCAGGGTAAGGAGGAATTTCTTGCCAAGCATCGTCGAATGTGTGCTGCCGTTTATGCTTTTTCAGGAATCCTTCCACCCATTCCATCATATGTTTGAATAAGCCAAGGTAGATATTGTGCAAGACGCCGGCTTGTGTAGGTCCGCGGGCTTACTCGGTAGAGTCCAGTGAATACATTGTTTCCTATTTTCACGCCCACCACTCAAAGTATTCAGCAATGCGGGCCGCTTCTGCCCGCTCATGCCTCTAGGCTTTCTCTCTACATAGGATGTAGTCGCGGGTCTCATATATCCGCCGCGGATTCCCACCGAGCTCCTCGCATGGGACCTCACACTTTGGGCATGACTTGCTGCCTATTCCTTGCAAGGCTGCATGTTCAGCATGATCCGCGATCCAGGCTGAGAAAATGGGAAAACAAAGGCCTGTGTTGCTGTCTGTCCAATCCATTACCATTCCTTCTCGGGCAACCTGCTGTAATGGTACCAGGACAAGATCCCAGTCAGACGGCAGGACATCGGCGTTGGTCTGCCGATGGGCTTCGTTGGCACGGGCTGATTCGCCAGTGAACTTTGGCGCTACTGGAACCAATGCCAGAAGCAGGATTGGCATCTTGGCAGGGCTACTTCTTGTCCTGGAAAGGATATTGCCGATCGTTCTGTATACCAGCCAGGCTTTCTTATCCCGGGAGAAATTGGTAAGGTGCGTCTGGTCAGACAATCCGATAATGGACCTGGCGGGCAAACCTTTCTACCAAGGAACGTAATGGGCTATTCGCACTGGAAACACCACTCCAAGAACTTGTCAGGACCTATCTCATACCTGCATATCCCACCACGAGTCCGCCGTATGCATCTCTGAATATAATCGCTCCCTACTCGAATCATATTCTCGCATAGGTGCGTAAACCATATCTGAGTGATACCCGACCTGAAGGCTCAAGTAGCGGACACAGTCAATAATATTTCGATAATAGAAGGTTGTTGCATGTCGACTATCATCAATATTGTCTTCCGCCCACACCAACTATTCACGAAATGGGTCCTGTATGTCGAGGTGTTGTCGCAAAGTATAGGCGGACCGGGATAATCTGCCAGTGCTATCTGTACCGCCTAAACCTTCCGCAAAGTACGCGTCGATCTGCGACTTGGCTACCTTGGTCCGGACAAACTAGCTTGCCAAATTAAAGTCGTTTTCAGATGAGAAAGGGCTCCAAGGGTCATCGGTCATAGCCTTGTTGAGCTCGGTATAGCCAGCAACTTCGCCGCGTGGTCTGCCGGCACCGGGAATAGTTTCTTGAGCCGAAGGGCGCACGTGGACTGGTCGGTGGCAACCTTCCTCCGTGTCAGAATCGTTCTGTATATCTTCTATCTTACCACTTGCTGTATGGCAATCTGGGATCTCGAGACTGCAATCAGATTAGGAGTATGAGTTAGTCAGGTTTTCAAGTTCATCACGAACAAAAGTAGGTCCCAGGGAAGCCTCGTCCGCAATCGGGCTGCGGGAAAGACCGATATCAAGAGGCATTGTCTGAAGGTGTTTTTCGTATCCAGCAGCTTGTTGATAACGTCGCCTGCAATAAGGGCACTTTGGTGTCTTTGAGATCATCCTGTGTGGTGTTTCTCTTTCAAGTAGTCTGGCGGATGCGTAAGTGGATGGTGTGAGCGATGGCAGCAGACTCAGTCAGTCAAAGTGAAGGGTAGGTTTCTTTCAAGGGATAAATCGAGAAAATTTAAAGTTTGTTTAGTCGGATGACGAAAGGGTCCAGACATTCAAGCTGCCAACAGTTATTCACAGTTTACATTGTGAAACGTGGTCATTGTTGAGATAAGACTATGGGGGACTTGGCTCATGGGTCGTGGCTCCCATGCGGCTCTGTTGCTCCTTAAAACCTTATCTGAAACCTATTGTTATTCTGGGTGGGTCACGTGACCTTTCAAGATATTGAAGTTTGTACAGGGTACAATCCCCCGAACCCCACTAAAACCGTCCTCGTGCGGCCTACATCAGCAAAAAAAGCCTTTGGTCCGGATGGACGGGCATTGCGTCTGGAGGCAGGAAGTCCGTCTGGAGCATCCTGTCCGGCCAGCCTGCTCTCAGATGACCCCAGCCCAATGGTTGAATCCTAGTCCGTTGGGTGCAATACAACCTGCATCCTGTCCGCCCAGTGCACCAGGATGGTCCATTTCACACCCAAATCTCCCGAAGAACACCAAGGTAAGTGACCCATAGGGGTCTGCATGGGGGAACTCTCCCTGCCCCTGATGGACCCTACTTACAACAGCCTACTTTATCACCAGGTAACGGCTGTTCAGATGAAAAAGGATCTAAACATACGATGACTAACCATCGATTGTCCCAGTAACGACCCAAAACATACCCCTTATTTGATCACAGCTAACAACACGCGCAAAACATCAGCAAAAAAATCATCTTGCGCCCCATCTCTCCCCGCTCACCCTGTGCGCCGGACGTTCCAGGCGCTTATAACGTAAACTCGAGTTCTGGGTGCGTCCGCCCGGGTTCATTCCGTCCGGAAG
>Ga0307517_10007313_pt1 | contig 16132 bp, 24 predicted proteins | sample 23_EM_MG_FD_194515 | JGI IMG/M metagenome (GOLD analysis project Ga0307517, IMG submission 194515) | Populus trichocarpa ectomycorrhiza microbial communities from riparian zone in the Pacific Northwest, United States - 23_EM | ecosystem: Host-associated > Plants > Roots > Unclassified | place... | reverse complement strand
TCGATCGGTGTGAATATTTAGGGAAGTTATTCATAATACTTAGCTTCGATATCGGAAGATTCCGAATCAAATTGCGACACCCACTATTTCAGATGTGTGCCGACAAAATGTTAACCATAAAGTACTCACCCGACGCGTTGGCTTCCTTACGTTTGCACCAATGTAAGAATACTGTGTTTCCTGTTTTCGAACCAAGTCGCTGATGTCAGTAGTATATTCAAGTTAGGCGATAACCTTGGGGACAAGATATTTCGGACGGCGTGGAATCGAAGTATCTACATAGAACATCATACACGAGGACGCGGGATTCCCACTGCTGTCCTTGCCATCCCCCCGTCGATACAAAAGAGGCCGGGGGAAGAACTTACAGATGCGTGGCACGTGAAAATGGCTGGACAAGGAGATTAGCGAGTCAGTATCAGAGCCGACTCGTCAATACTCGACCAACATTCAACATTGCCGCCGGAGTACTTCATTTTTTGGCCGCTCTCTTGACTGCACCCCGCTCCTCGTTGTTTCCCAAAATCATACGCTGGGGCTGTAGAACCAGTAAGCTCGATCCACCCCTCATCGTTATGCCGTCTTGTCGGACGCGTTCGTAGTATTCGACATTGCTGCCGTGTCCTCCGATGAAGAGTGTAAGTAACCCCTCTTCATTTTGTGGCCGCCGTCTCGACTTTCAAAGCAGGCCCCCCGCTCTTTGTTGTTTCCCGAAATCATTGTCAAGTTTTGGGGTTAGAGCCATGTAAGATTAGTTATAAAATTATATTTAAAACAAAAACTGTGTTGAACTGGCTGCGAGGAGTGAACCGAAAGTTCGCGATGAGCGGTGGATATTTAAAAAAAACAGGTCCATGACGAGCAGCAAAGAAAAAGCACCTAAGGGAGAAGACTCGTATTGCCATGCGCAGCAATGGCCCTCAAAAACAAGTTGACAGAAGGATATGTAGCTGATTTCAAGGGTCCGTTGAACGAGTAACTCCTTACATAAGTACCTTCCTCCGTTCAAAAATATTATTCCTACTTATAATGTTCGACATACCTAATGTAAGTTAGCAGCTTGTAAAGGGTCAGATGTATGAACATCCCTGAGAACCCAGACAACGTACCTGTCCCATCGGTGTCCCATCCTCGCTCTCCCACGCGCGCTGCAAGTTCCGCCGACGACAGTGAAATCACATCGGCCTACTCCCCTCCAATCTCGTTGGAAGAAGGGCCGTCACGACAGTAACCAGAGCAATAGGGTATCTCAGTCAATCATGCACAGTGCGGGGCAGCCGAGTCAGGCCATGGAGCTTGTGGGAGCAGATGGTCGGTGATGATGGATACCGACGTCTTTTCCTTCGAGTTTGACGGCGAACTCGGCTGAAGGACTCGAGAGCTGACGGAAGTACAGTGTGGTTGACAATGTTCGTGTTGAGTCAGGTGAATCGCTGAAGGGCGCAAGGTCATTCCTGCTTCCTCGAGTTCAACAACACTTAGCGTCGGTAAGCAGTTTATGTTCTTGTTCTCTTTTTACTCATCGTCATCGTTTTAGACATCCGAGTAGCTACAGTGTCCGTCAACGAGGAGTGAAAGTTAACCCACTTGTCATTTCCCACCGCTTTCTTGCTCTCAAAGTAGAACCGCCCGAAACAGGTGATGACAAGAATAGTAGTAGTGGGATTACATTATAAGAATAAAATAGTGGGATTCTACCCTGGATAGTGGGACAGCGAACCCAAATAGTGTGATCCCAAGTCCTGTTAGTGGGATTACACTGCAAAAGTGTGATGTAATTAATTCTTATTAGTGGGATGCTTTCCTCCCGAACATTTACGGGAGTGGTCCGGTAGTAGGGGGGTATACATAAACCTGGCGGTTGCTCGAGGTGGCGACTACATAGGTAAAGATTGGAGAAATAGACCTCGCCGATGCATCCCGGCGGGCCGGACGTCGATTGACGTGGGGTCGATTGACGTGGGGACGATCATCTGCGAGGATCTAAGCCATGAGATAAAAGTCCCGGGAAAGGTGCTTTTAGACTCACAACTCACTCAGCTGTAAAGGAGGGGTGCCTTAGTATGTCGCTCATCAACACCACGACACGCTCAGTATTAACACTTCTTTCAGCTATTACGCTATCACAGTTTATGGGTTTCTCCTGCAGACTACTGCGCTAAAGATCATTGAGAAGATACGAATTCATCCGCGGGCCGCGACAAGGTGCGTTCATTCTCCAAGGCGACCTGCTCATAATTCTGTGCGCCCTTTGCTATTGAATTTTGGAATTTTGTGAATTTGTTGTGAAGGCGCGCGTGTGAATCGGAGTTGGAAATAAAGGGTGTCAAGGCTTATGTAATGCAACTTGAAGTACAACCACGATGCCACTACGTACTCGATCTCAGCGACAAGCCAGCGACGACGCGCCGCCCGCTTCTCAAAGCTCTCAAAGCACAGCCAATATTCCACCACGTCCTCGATCTCAGCGACTTGCTCAAGCTCAGGCCGGCGATGACGCGCCGCCCGCTTCTCAAAGTTCTCAAAGTTCTCAAAGCACAGCACAAGATAGCACCGTCGAGGTCGAGTTGAACTGGATCCTGTTCGACAAATCCCATCGCTCACCTGTCGTAATACCGATTCCACGCGACCTGTATGAGCGACCGTCGCAGCACTGTCAGCCTCTATTCATGGAGGAGTTGCGCCTGCGATACAGAGTTTCCGCCAAAGCTGAGGACATCGTGTTCTGGACAGTAGGTGGCACATATTTTTCTCGGTGTGTCGCTTCTGAACTGTTATAACAGCCCAAGGAACCGCTCTCGGTCAGAGAAGCAGCAGCAAAAGGATGGGCAGCATCAATAGACGATTTAGAAGAGCGGTTTTCTTCGGTTCTACTTCCTGAAGCCTTTTCCGATAATCTTGTCGTGAACGACCGCAAACTCATCCACCTAGTTATAACAATTCGAGATGGAGGATCAGTGGAGAACGAGCTCGATGATGCGGTCCCGGAATTGAAAGAATTCAAACGTATGTTTAACCCATCGTGCTTGACCCTCGCTGACACCAGTCGTTAGTCTATAACAAAACGGTGCTAACCCAAGGACCGACACCTTCAGAGGGAGCCAAATCGAATGGGTATCGTAAAATCCAAACCGACGAAGCCCAAGTCATATATGATGGCCGGAGGGTTACGAACGGCCTTTCTACAATCGCTCCCCCAATACAGATATTCCACCCTATCTTCGATGACTTTATCCATTTGGTGAACGATCCGGGCGTCCAGCCTGCCCCCGATGATCTCAAAAAGGTTCAAGAGCTCATGTACTATGCAGCGGAGGTTGGTCGGGCGGAGGAAGGCAACGGCGGATACAACGAAGGACTACGCAAGCGCCTGAGGCACATTCTGCAAGACGACGTTCACGTGGAACCAAACTCGGATGCCACCTCCGCTGATGGCGTCATCACACTGCAGGTCGGCGATGCTCGCATTGCGTTCTTGATTCTCGAACTGAAGCGAGAGCTCGGTGAAGGCGGCTGTGACCCTAGTCTTCAAGCGGGTCTCAGCATGAAACGCTCTTGGATTAACCCTTCGGTGAGTAATAATCATATCCATCTGGATCTCATGTCTGACTGACAAGTAGAGAGCGGCTATTCGCGAAAAGTGTTGCTGCCCAACATTCTTAGTTGCTGGAGGCGGCCCGTGGTTCAGTATTCTGGGCGGCGTCTTCACGGACAAGTTTATTGTCCAACGCCTGACCGACATGAGGTGGAACGCACTTTCGTCAACGGAGGAAGATTCCCGAGTCTACCACAATGCCAGAGTACTCATTGCTCTCCGTGAATGCCTCGTTAAGCTCCATGCTTTTTATAAAGGTCTCCAGAACGTTGGTCTCCAGGATGTTCCTCCCTTCGTTGCGAACGAACCACATCCCCGCTACTTCCCATTTCCGACTTTTTTCATGGCTAAAGATGGTAGCCTCACTCGTATTCGATACCTCGCATCCTTAGAAAAGGATGCTGCATGCGTTACATATCTTGCGGAGATTTGTGATGAGCCTGGCATGACAAGGGATCCTGTTAAGGTGGTCGTCAAATTCGTTGCAAGGTACGGTGAAGAGGTACACGAGTTTCTTGCACGCTATGGGTATGCTCCTGCCCTCCGATATTGTGGCCCGTTACCGAAAACCAAGCTCTCCGGTATTTCCGGACCTGCTCAAAGCGCCACGCCTGGTCTTCTTTGCTTACGGTCAGATCTCATGCATATGGTTGTAATGGACTATATCCACGCTCGACCCAACCCACCGCCAGATGTTCGTGGGCAGATCGAGACCATTTTGACCCTGCTACACTCTGAGGGGTACGTTTTCGGTGATTTGCGAGCGCAAAATATTCTTTGCGATGCAGACGCAGGCGGCAAGGTTAAGTTGATCGACTTCAATTGGTGTGGACGGTACGATATGAAGATCCGTGATAAGGGACTCCCAAATGGCCTACAGAACGAAATCGACCAGAACATGAGCCGTATTCAGGTCGGAGATGGTCCTTATGCATATTACCCGTTGTCGATGTCTACCATGGACAATATGTGGGCGGCTGGCATGGAACCTCTCGAACAGCTTCGGCCTCAACATGACTGGATAATGCTTGGTAAACTTTCGTGGTAGTGATATTTTTTCTAACCCTTTTGTTAGTATACCTGTCGGTGTATCAGTGGATGTAGCATTATAATTGGATGGATACTGGTATTGTTTATATGACCTTCTTGACAAATGGCTCACATCCCTCTTTGGAGGGGAGAGGTGATGTGGTGGTTGTTGAGAATGTGGTGCTCGCAGCCCTCAAGGGGCAGAGAAAATGGATTTACTGAAAAAAAAAGCTTATTCAGTTCCAGGAAATGTCAGATCAAAAATTTTACTCATGTTTCTGAAGCCATAGAGCATGATGGCAGGCGGCAATGAAGGTCAAAAGAATGGGCTTGAGGCCTAATAATCTTAACGAACAATAACAGTCCATTATCGGCAATTAATAGTGTTAGGGTACGTGTTGTGGCACCCATCATCCATTGCGCTCAGGCTGATGAAATTATACACCTTCTTTTTACGTATAATCTTATCTCCGGTTACCATTATATATATATATGTGTGTAGATATAATGTAAAAGAATACTCTCGCCGCCTAACAGCATTAGTTGCCAAGTAGGACCCCCCTTGGTGCAAAACGAGGATTCAGAGGATCGGTACGCAGGAATCATAACCTCAACATGCGTGTTTTTTGGGAAAGTCCACGGTCGTTGAGTGTAGAAAACTGGGTCGTTCCATGAGCGAAATTTGGCATCGGAAATCACGACCGCGAGATGCATAATTGTTCCGGTTATTGGTTGGGCATAGAAAACGCGTAAGCATTGGAGTTGTTCTATTATTGGAAGTCAAAGAAAATGGGAGTGTCAAGGCGGACAACTTAACGCTGACAGTACTAGTATCCCTACAAATTGTAGGTAGTAAGGTACAAAACCAGTGAGATGATTACTAAGTACCTACCAAGACCTAACATTCTGTACAGCGTACGATCTACTACGACGATTCCCATGCGGTGTGGAACTGAGGTCACGGACTTTGAATTTTCAAAGGAAAATAATGTCATATGTACGGCAATGTTCAAGTTCATCTCATCGGTTCAGGCCCTGTGCCTGGTCCTTGATCACGCGCACGTTGGATCGATCGCGAGGAATTTCAGATTCACTCTCAACCGAACACAATGGATGGATATGCGGTTTCATGGCATTCACACACTCTTTCAATGGACCGAGCTATGTAGTATTGGGCCCCAGTTTTTTTACCGACCTGGGTTGGACTTGGTCGGTTTTCGCTTCGGCATCTTATACTTGTCTTATACATTGATGGGAATCGGGATCAATTGGGGACCGCTAACGATGATTTGACAGGCAGCTTCGAAAAAAGCCGGGACGCTTATGTAAATGGATCAATGTGTCGCGTTCGAAAAGGCCACTGCTACATCTCATTTTCTTCCCGACATGCACCCTGTACCACTTATCTTGAATCCATGTACGCTGTGCGGCCAACCCACGTCGATGTGGTGTAGCCGCTGCCAGGGCGCTTGGTATTGCTCCCCAGAACACATTCACAGCGTCAGTGTAGCTCCGAGTCTCTGCGCCAATGTTTCCTCTCTGAACTGGAATAATCTCTTAGGATTGGCCCCGACACTGGCGCGAGTGTATCCCTGCCCAAAGTTCTCCGAGTTCATATAATGTCAACATGATTGCAACCCCACCTCCAGCAGAACTACAATTCGTTACCGTCTCTGCAATTGTATTCCCTCCCGAGGATGGTGAGTCATGTTTAGAGGTGCCTCGCCTCGTCCCTGTTTCATTCGCCTTCGACTCAAAACAAATGTACAGAATGTCCAAAAATCATTAACATTAGATGTCGACCTTCGCCGAAAGCTTCCCAAGGATTGTGCCCGATACCAATTCTTGACTCCCACTTTAACGGCAATCCAATGCAACACTTAGTCCTCACAGAAGGACTGAATGGAAAACCACTTCGATTTCCTCTTCACCTCTGGTATGCGCCGCAACTACTCCAAAAAGGTTCTCCCGTCAATCGAGCCATTTTTCGCATAACTTCTGGAGCTGCCGAAAAACCTTGGTGCGGCCCCGTCGTTGTACTCAAATTCAACGGTTCTCGGCGGCAAGGCTACTCAGATGCTGGCTCAACAGACCTTCCTACTCTATCTGCATACTTCCTCGCTTACAAATAAGTAGACGTCTAGGCCCCGCAAGTTTGCTACCAAATGCACCAACAACTCAACGCTTATCAGCTTTAACGTAGGTTAGGATTAGGGCTAACAATAGTAATTACCAAGTAGGACCCCTACGTCGTTATGAATATCATTAGCTTACTTATCTTCTTTTTTTCCCCTTGTCATCATCCGCAGAGACGTAGTTGTTGTTGGAAGCTCAAACAAATGAAATGATGATGGGAATACCTTGGAGAATACTTGTCGTAACTTTCGTGTGAGCATCCAATAAATCTACTCGTAATAAAAATGAATCGGGAGAAATCTGTTTACAAATTGGTCCACCCTATCTCAAATTTCCATCCGCTTACCCATTATTTCATCACCGACTTATGTTGTATTATTTATTTCCTACCATATATATTTACATATCTCCCTTGTTTCTTACTTACCTACTTCATTTCTCCCTTGCCGTCTCCAATCTTCATGTCTTGCATTCCTTTTGTCGCCTCTATTCCTAGTTCCCAATAAAATCCATCCTTCCCATTAACGGGCGTGAGTCTCATTGGACTTTTGTCCTTGTCCCTACCTTCCTTCCTGTCTCCATTTCTTTTTCTTCCGTAGAGCAATGCCCCACCTCCTGCTCCATTTGCCGTTGCCCGTGTTCTTCTATCGGTCGAGTCGACGGTGAGGTCCTGGTGCCCATCGAATACTGCTCCGCCCTTATTTGACTTCAACACTTCGTTCCTTTGCCACCTCCCTTCGCAGCTTCCAATGAAAGCCATCGGATCCGCTGAAGGAGGTGGGTGCGGTTCGCGTGTCGTTGTCCTTGCACACCTTGGTGGCCTTCCAAAATCATCTCCGCCTCTTCCACAGCATGGGCCACACCTCCATCGTACGTCTATGATAGCCTAGTCAAAACGATAGGGGGGAGGGCTCCTATCGCGGGTCGTGCGGTTTTCATGGTTCCGACATGCCCATCGCTACCATTCGAGACACCACCCACAAAGGCAAGCGGTGTTGGAAGCGGTACGTTCGACCCATCGCACTGTAGAAATTTCGAACGGGCGCCGTAGGTGAGGGTGTCGCGGCGGCTGTCGTAAAGGAGGGTGGATCTGGGCGGCGAAATACATTTTCGCCGGCTTTGGTCGTTGCTGTGAGGAAGAGTGCATATGCGCGACGAAACGACATGTTTCGGCGCCTTTCGAAAGCTCCTGGACTCACAGAAAATGAGTTCGGCGTCTGCGAGATAGAAATCGTGGAAGGTGTCCAAATGACGACACCTTCCGCGACGCACCTGCTGGGTCTCCCTCATCAAGGGTCTCCCCCGTCATTCTCGTGCCCTTCCACATCCGCCCCAATCCTTCAAAACGTAGCCCACATCCCTCGATCAGGGGAGGGGCTGACCTACCTCTCGTAATGTTATGACATCTTTTCTACCCTTTGTACTTCCCAATTTTCAAGTTCTGAATTTCTCAACGTTTTGGGACATATTATATACTCAGAGAAAGCTCCAAGCGAGGAGAGATCGGATATGATATCCGATTCTCAAACAAAAATCTCGTTGTCACGCTATTTGAGAAATGGACATCTCTGAAAAAGCCTATACTAGACCGAGTTTCTCGTTGCTTATTTCGAACCATTTCATAACATATTATAGTATACCGGGAGAACACTCTGAGCGAGGGGAAAGTGAATCTGAAGTCCGATTTTCAACCAAAAATTTCCTTGTCAACTTATTGGAAAAAGGGTCATTTCTGGAATCTGATCTTGCCTATAGCCCAATTTTTGCGTGGCTTATTTCGAAGCTTTTCATAACATATTATATACTGGGAGAAACCTCTCATTGAGGGGGAAATGAATCTGATATCCAATTTCCAAAAAAAAAATTTGTTGTTAACTTATCTAAGAAATGGTCATTCTTGGTGTAACCTATAGGCCAATTTTTGCGCGGCCTATTTTGAAGCATTTCATAGCATATTATATACTGGGAGAAAGCCCAGAGCAAGCCGAGAACGAATCTACGCTCCGATTCTATAAAAAAAAATCTCTTTGCAAAGATATACTCGAAATAATCATACTGTCCTTCTTTGACTCGGAGTAGGAAACATATGGATTCTCTCATGTAAAATCCAATTCTTGACGGATTCCCCCAGTCTAAATTTATTTGGGATTAAATTAATATTATTCAACTGCGGATTTAAATAAGACGCGGATGTATTTCCACACGTTGTCCCTTCAAACGAATGAGATCTGTCCTGTGGAGTAGAAATAGGCAGAATGAGGTATTAAAAATCAAAATATTGACGGATTTCTTAGATCTAAACTGAATCTTGAACTGCATAAAATTCTGAATCTCCTTATCCGGGACGAGTATTATAATTTGGACATCAAGCCTTCGAACAAACGACTTCGAATGAGGTTGACACCCGTCGCGTGTCACAAAGTGTCACGCCGGATCTTGGCCGGATCGGTTTCTGTTCCTCTCTTGTACCCTACCACCACCACCGTCTGCGCCTAAATGGTCCCGAAATACCCAGGAAACGAGACCAAGATTGCCCTCCCTTGGTGAATCACCAGGATAGGAGGACGGCGAAAAATGAAGGGATTCCCAAACTTGTCCCAAACAGATTGTTCGCATTTCATGTACGACATTAGAATACACAAGAAACAAAGTCCCAACGTGACTGGGACACGAGACGGAGATTATCTCCTCAGGAACCGGCAACGTTGAACTTGATATAGCATGAGAAATAATAAACGGATTCCTAAACGGAGTTTTGGAATTTCATTTCGATTATTAGTACATCCAGAATGCACTAAAAAAATATCTCAAAGTAACGAAACGGAGTTGGCCTCCCCTCCTGGTTCCCCCGAAAGATTGAATTTGATATAGCATGGAAAGTAATGAACAGATGTACAAACGGATTTCTCACGTTTTAATTCGAACACGAGTATATTGCTAATCCAAAAAAAAAATCCCGCAAAATAACCGGGAAATGAAACAGCGTTGGCCTCCCCTCCTGGTTCCCAAGCAAGGTTGAACTTGTTATAGCATGGGCAAAAATGAACGGATTTTCAAACAAAATTTTCGCGCGTTAATTCGAGCAGGATTATGTGCAGAATACACAAAAAGGCGTTTCCAAAATGACCAGGACGTTACCCGAACATCAGTGGGCTCTGCTGCTGGCAAGGTCTGCCAACTCAACGGGCGCTTATCTCAGGAATTCCGAACGCAAACAGTATATACATAGATTTTTTTCATGCGGATTGTTCTATATGATATTTTTAGAGATATACAAAAAAAAAAAAAGGTAAACAGAGATAGATATGCGACAGGTAGAGAACCTCACATTCTCTACCAACTTGAATGTCTTGTGGGAAACAGTATGTAGCATTTTGTGGGAGATGGTACGCAACAGGCGACAGGCAGAGAGAATGTGCGGTTCTTCTAGCCGCACATTCTCTCTCCTGTGTTGTAGGAGATGGTACACGAGGCGCAGAGAACATAAGGTTTGAAGAACCTCATGTTGTCTGTGCTGTGACCTGTCTCATATGAAACAGTATGGGACAGGCAGAGAGAAATGTGCGGCTCTTCGAACCGCGCATTTCTTTCTCCTGTTTTGTGGGAGAGGGTACGCGAGAAGGAGAGAGTGTGCGGCTCGAAGAACCGCACATTCTCTCTCCTCACAATATATACTCGCTATCTGGGCCCCTAGTGCGCATGGAATATGATTAGGGCTCACACAATTCCCAGTCGTTCGCATCTTGGAATTGTATGTCGGTTTCCCATTTCGGTTGAATAGATCGTCGTCGAACGAACCTGTTTCCGATGTATTGTCCAAAATAAAACTTGGTGTATATTATGTATGATATCGGTATCATAGTACAAGTTTGAGATGAATAATGGGTGTGAAAGCAGAAACTCTGCACACCAACATCCTCATCACCCTCTCCTCCATCCCCCATTCTTCGTGGATCACCCAGGGAAACGAACTGTTTCAAGCGCATCAGCGATTCTAGATATTTCAAATTTCTGGCCTTTGCTGGGGTGGAATTGTGTGTCCACGTGGATTCTCTCCAGTTTACCAAAAAAGAGCATTTTATTTCGTCCATGTTTCTTCAGGTTTGGATTACTCGGATCCGGTGGGTTGGTTTGGGTGTTACGTTGTTGGAATTTTGTCGTTGGGGGGGTGTAGTCTACCCACTATCTTTGTTTTCGTACTTGGGAGGGTTTCGGGTACGAATTAGACGGTTTCGCAGGATTATTTCTTTTTCTAATAGGGTATTTTTATCTTGAGAATGAATCTATTCATTTATTGAACTACTGTACAGGAAACAAGGTAGGAATAACGAATGAGAGGGGGAGTCAACTCGGAATGCGGTGCAGGGTCTTTGTTGATAGACCAGCCCGACTTGTTTCGTTCAAAACCCATCCAGTTCCCACTGGGATTTCCCATTCGCCTCTTTCTTCTTCCCTCGAGTTCGTCGACGACTATGCTGACGGTAAGTTGCCCTCGTTCGCTCTTGTATGTTCCACTGGGCTCATCGTCGTTAGGTCATTGACTCGCGGTCGTGTCCTGCAACGAAGAGAGTAGGTGAACTCCAATTTCGAGCCGCCGTCGATTCTGGACTCACTGTACCTCTCGTAGCTGTCATCGTTCCTGGTCCTCTTCCCGCTTCCTCGAATTCGGGTGTGATCGTCAACGACGGCGCCAACGGTAAGCGATTTTGGGGTCGGCTTCTCGGCTTCGTACATGCTAATTGTTGTCACTCTAGATGGTCGACTGGCTGGTGTGACGAAGAGGGTAGGTGAAAACCGCTCTTTACCGTTCATTTTCCCGCCACCGCCACTGTCGCTCCTCGGCGATGTGTGCTAGGATGGACTAGAGGTAACAACCCTCGTTTCAAGTAAACATCGAATTGTGGTCTCGGAACACGCCTGTGAGAGGTGTATTTGCGAGGACGGAAGTCTTTGACCCGTTTATGAGAATCTCTGGCACCTAGGCCAGATGAGTAAGCTGCCATCCCACGAACCATCCGATGTTCCAATAATCTCATGGTCTAAACGAGCGCTCTGTGCGGCGTTCTGAAAATATTTTGGTGTGTTAGAACCGCGCGCCATTGAAAAGGTGACATTTTTTTGGGAAATGGGTAATGTTGCTGAAGGCTAGGGTTGGGCAATACTTGGGTCAACGTAGATTGCGGCGGAGTTTGAAACATTTTGTTTGCCTTTTTGACACGGTACCATTTGCGACTACCCACCGTGCTTACGGGGCCTCTTTTCTTATTTGTTTCGCATTCGGCTGCTCACGGCTCTCGTCACCGCAATTCTGCCCTTCTGCTCGCTCTTTCAAGAGCATGGCCACAGTGGCCGTGAGCCGTCGAGACGAGTGTCCCCAGGGGACGTTTTGACTCTCTACATTGCTCGCTTAGTTGGAAAGAACTCGCACGGTGACAGGAGATACAGAGTCGTTTGCACCTCATTTTTGCCTACGATGTTTACCCCTCCGAACTGCCGCGTGGGTCCGGTTGGTGCACCCTCATTACCAGCCACCCTACGAATGATGATTCCTTCAAGCACACTCTCTACGTCAAACTCGACTTAGTGGCCGCTGATGCTTGAAGTTCTCCAACTAGTCTCGATGGTGAAGTATGCTGTATTCTTGCTAAGGTTCTTGCGTAACGCTGATGTTTTGATTTTAATAGGTACGTTGCCCGTCGAGGAAATTCATCAGTCCAGCTTCGATTCCGAATACGCGCCGCTGCCATCGCCAGCAGCAGTTGAAGTTGCGATAGTACCACCACCGTCTGCAGTCGAAGTCGTGATACCGCAATGTCCTCCGGCATCAACATTTTTCGACGATGAGTTGCCCCGGGATGAAGATGTGCAGATGTTGAGTGAGGATGGAGCGGTTAAGGAGATTTCGGATCCTAACCTGCTTCGCCGTCCTCGCATCTCCCTTCTACAGGCGCAGAGATACGAGAATCCGCTCCTCCTTCCCCCATTTTACCACCTGTTGAACCCCAAATGGCGCCCGCATCTCCTCTTCCACCAGTACCACATCCACCGTCATCACCTTCTCTGCCACCTTCGCCCATCGTTGAACATGTAATCCCAGAACGTGCGGCTACAGCCGTTCCATCCATCACCGTCGAACCTCAACAGAAACCGAAATTTATCCCAAAGCAGAAGCGGAACGTCCTGCGGCTGCGCCGCGGAAAGTGAAGTTCTCGCTACAGGCCTGGAAGATGAAGAAGCAGGCAGAGAAGCGGCAGCAGCAGCAGGCAGGACTTGCGCAGGCGCAGACACGGAGGATTGGAAGTTGGGAATGTGAATATGAATGGAGGTGCGAGTGCGAGTGCACAGCGTCGCCGATGAGTGTGAATTCGGTGTTGGGACGTGGTGAGGATGAGAGGGTCCGATGGAGGTGGAGAGTTGTGAAGGCGATGTGGAGACGATCCTCCCATTTTGGCTGCGACTGTGACTCCGACTGCGACTACGACCACGAGTATCGCTGCCCCGATTGCGAAGCTGGAGTTGAATGGGTATCACGGTCCGCCACTACTCTTCCTTCAAACGTGAGAGGCGAAACAGGAAGTCATCGAGAGATCCTGGAGTGGCTTATCGAGGCTGAAACTTCTCATTTCGACTCTGGCTACGCTCGCAAATGCAAAGATGGCACCTGACTTGGTGTTTAACTCGTCTCATTCGCCTTTGGACGGCTATGTGCCACTTCCTCCTACGAAATCGCCGAAGAATTCCAGTGCTCCTCTGCCGCAGGAAGATGGCGAGATCAGAGATTCGTTGTCTACAAATCCAAATTCGAAACCCGTCTCTGTCCCTCCTCTAGTTACATCCAACACCGAACCTTCAACCCCAGTTGTTTACCACCCCGTCCCACCTCGACCTGCAGTCGCGCTGCCCCCTCCGTTGATCGGACGTGGCACTCCACCTGTCGCCAGTTGTTCCTTCGTCACAACCGATTTCGCCCTCGGTCTTCATGCTCGCTCTGTCTCTCACCCGACTTACCACTTACGGCTCCTCGATCGATGAATATCGCCACGGGGCCGTCGACACCGCCGTTGTCGAGTCTTAATCCGAACACTGTAGCCCCAAATCAATCCACAAGTCCCCGCCGAAAGCCCCAAGTCGTAGCTGGGTCCGAGGAATTTAAGTGGCAGTTCGAGTACCACGACAACCGCTGCTGCCAACGTGTCAATTTCACCTAGTGCACTTCCTTCCAACTCTCTTCCTACATTGAGTACGCTTGTGTCGTCATCGCTACCGATGACCATGACGCAGTATATCCCTCAAGGGCCGTCTGTGACAAGAGATTTGGAACGGTGGCCGAATACGATGATGAACTTGGATCATTTGGTGGAGACGCATGAGCAGGATCGAGATCATCGCGAACGTGAGAGGGAGAGAGGGAGAGATAAGGATAGAGGCGAGAGGGAACGGTATCGTGATCGCGATCACGAGCGGGATAGGGATTACGATCGCGATCAGAGGCATTATCGTGGGATGAGGAAGCCTCCGTGGAAGACCTACAATTAGGCCTGGTGTCGGGTACGGTTGTGTGGTAGCGGTGTGGGTTTGATTTTTAGGTTTTTTTTTTCATCATTCCGTTATCTTTCTCTCTCTTTTTCTCCCAAGCCCCCTCGTCATTGATCTTGCGTCTTTCAATCGGATTTCTCATTTTCTCTCGTCTGCCCCGCCCCCCCCCCTCTCTCTCTCTTGTTTCTGCGTCTGTTTCTGTATTGTCGTTGCTGTCTGCTTGGTTATTTTCGCATAAGTTATTACTTGTGTGTGGTGTTTCTCTGAACTTAACAAGCTATGTTTTTATAGTAAAGGCAGCTGGTGAGAGTTGAGCTAGAAATGTTGTGGTGTTCTTTGACTCCTACCACCACATAACCCATACCTGTTGTTCATCTGGCATGGCAGACGGCAATGAAACTCCCACAAGGACATCATACGGCCCATGCATGTTCCCCAATGCGGCGATTAGCCATGTAGGTGGAGGACAGTATCAAGTAGCTAATAAAATTGTCAATAGAAGCTCTCATGCGACGTTCAAGAGAGGTATGTGGATCCTCTCCATTCGAGATGAATGAAGATCTTGGAACTGACTTCGTTGGAATAGGACTGAAGATTTTGCAGGAGCATATCGCACCTGGTGGATTTCATAATTCTACAGAACGATTCGAGCCACCCAAATGCTATCTTGAGAAGCTATAACTGCGAAGATTAAGGCATGGGCAGAGGAGCGGGCCGCGGCCGGATGCCACTGGCATAGAACGCCTCATTCTTTGGTCCAGCGGGTGTGGGAAAGTCCGCCATCGTGTAAACCATCGCCGAGCTGTGCGAGGGACTGGGTGCGAGCTTCTTCTCTCGTACCGCTGAAGGACGCAGTGGTAGCTCGCGCTTCATTGCAACCATCACCTGGCAGCTTATCCAAGCAATCCAAGCAATCCCAGAGATACAAGAAATTATCCTCGACTTACTGGAATGCGATCCAACTTTTGTTAACTCACACACAAGCCGCTTAGATGAAAACTTTAATTGTAGATCCCCTGAATGCCGTTCTGAAAGAAATAGTGGGAAATCGCCCTGTCTAATTATCATCAACGGACTGGATGAAACTGGATGAATGCTTTCCCCGGAGTGGCAACAGGAGATACTGAAACTTATTTCGGATTCCGTACGACAGTTGTCTAATAATATCAATGTAAAATTTGGAAGGTGGGTTTTGAGGGCACCATCGAGACAAATGGGTTCCACAGACTGTATCTTTTCAATGGCGCCAAAGGTGGTCTGGAGGTTCTGTGGAACCTGTTTTTCTTGAGTCTTGAGACTTGACGGCGCCCTCAAAATTTACCTTCCAATTTTTTCGCTAATATTGTGATCAAAAATGGAATACTTACTTCTTACTTGGCGCAGCAGAGGGCTGACAGATGTCGAAATACTCCCAATGGACGATAATGGACTGTTATCGTTCGTTAAGAGTGTTAGGGATGTTACGTACTTCTTCCAAATTCTACCTCATCGAGGAAATCCATGGATGCTTCTGCATCGGCCTGATATCTGTGATCCATGATGGTTGAAGCTTCAACGTTCAGCGCTCAGCGTCGAATCAATCATCTAATCTGAACCGGTCATGTGACCGAAGTTGCCACATACAGGAATTGAGTCCTGTTTTCTTGTTTCTCAACCGTCCCCACTGTGCCGTCGGTCCTGGCTGCGAAAGCGACTGGGCTGAACCCTTGGGCTACGTAGGCACTCTGGGCGATCCCAGATTCCTGGTGTATCGAACGTTTGCATGAAACATCGACAGTTCTCCGCTGAGACATGTCTCCAATGGTGCGCTCCTGTTCTGATTTTTTTTTAAATCCA
>Ga0307517_10007311_pt1 | contig 16132 bp, 16 predicted proteins | sample 23_EM_MG_FD_194515 | JGI IMG/M metagenome (GOLD analysis project Ga0307517, IMG submission 194515) | Populus trichocarpa ectomycorrhiza microbial communities from riparian zone in the Pacific Northwest, United States - 23_EM | ecosystem: Host-associated > Plants > Roots > Unclassified | place... | reverse complement strand
TGGTGAGTAAGTTTTGAACAAACTCACAACTTACCCACTGGGCAAAGTGGGAGCGAATTGATTACAAACTCTCAACAAACTCTCAATTTGCCTGCAAGGTAAGACCCCCTCTGCCCCCAGTGACAGGCCACTCTGGTAGTATATAAGGACTTCAGATAGCACTTGTATTCTTTAGTTTTGTTATTACAGGATTTCCTCTGCCTGAAGACGCTCTTCGGACAAGCTCAGAGACTTACTATAAGAAATCAGACCTCAGATCTGCTCTCTTCTACTCTATCCCTCCTCTCATCTATCACGCTGTCCTGCCTCGATTTTAGTGGCGCTCCGAAGCTCGACAGCACAGTTCCGATGCCTCGCTACTCCGTGTCACGACGTCGCGACATTGGGATGTAGTCTCCCACCTCTCTATATCTTCTCTTGAGTCTCTACCCTCACTCTGGTGTCTCGATGTCCCCTTCCTCTCGTGTCTTGCTGTTTTCCCTTGTGTCTCGATGTTTTTCCTTGTGTCTCGATGTTTTCTGCTTGTGTCTCGACGTTTCTGCTTGTGTCTCGACGTTTTTGTTCACATCTCGATGTTTTCTGTTGTGTCTCGATGTTTTTGCTCGCATCCCGACGTTTTCGGTCGCGTCTCGACGTCTTCGCTCATGTCTCGATGTTTTCCCCCTTTCTTCTCAGTATTTAGTTCCTTCTGAGTTTCCGAGAGTTGCCTCCCTAGATGATATATAAAGACTGTACTCTATAGCCCCTAATGCCAGATCCCCTTCGTGGAGTTCTCCCCCCAGTCTCTCGTCATTCCCCTTGAGTCTCCCAGTTGTCCTCGTCATCCTCGCTCTCGTCTAGCCCTTGCTTTGTGCCAGTAGTCCTCATCCTCGTCGTCCTTGCCTTCGTCTCGCGCTCGCAAATCTCGTCCTTGTCTCGTTTTCGCCTCGCATTCCCTCGGAGTCCTTCCCTATTCATCCTCCGGCACTCCCTACCATATACCGGCAGATCCCTACCTTCGCCCTACCCCTTCTCTCACACACCCTGCCCCGAGACGCGGTATTTCAACACGCACCCACTGCCTCCTCGACCCATCGTCTAGCGTTGTGCAAGGCCCTGCCTCACCTCCCCTACTGGTTTGAAGACCTCTACCCACTTAGTGGTTCATTGTTGTCTCTGTTAGCAAGGGCAAGCTACTCAAGAAACAGTTAGTGACTCGTATTGACGAGTCGTTTCCTGGAGTGGTCTCGGCACAGAGTGGCCCTGACACCTTTAGTTTGGGCAAAGTGATGTGCGCTGGGTTTGTAGTTGCATGTTTGTCGTAGATGACGTTTACGCCCTTGTCCAAGATCCTGCCACAAATAGAAAAGAGGTCGAGGATCCTCCCCTCCTGAAGGAGTTGATGTACCTGGAACTCGAAGATCATCCCAGCAGCGGTGGACACGGCTGGTTCGTCCCACAACGAATAATAGAGCTCCCTCACCTTTTCAACCTTACCTTTGAGGACTACTTTCTAGATTATTTCGAGGATGTATTTTGAGACAATGCTCCTCTCAGGCCCGGCGTGGTCGGTCGGCGATGGATCGGTTGAAATCAGAAGATCAGAAGCATCGGTGAACTTGCAGCCGTATCCAAGTATCTTGATGAGTCTCTCGAGCGATAGCTTGCCTGCTTCCACTTTGATGAACCCTTCATACTGGTCTGGATCATCGGCAGATAGGAAGAGGCTCCTGTTCTGCTTGATGAGGTCTCGCCTATAGAAATGTAAGTATCATGGACTTCCAGGGTTAAGCTGACCTATACTTGGATAACTTCTGAGAAGGACCACTGTTTCATATAGAATGGTTCGTATCTAATTCTCCTGGTCCACTCGGAGCGGGTGGGACAAGAAGGCAATGTTTCGACAATGAAGAAGGGGTCACCCTTGAAATCTGGACTGGGTTCTTTAAGCTCTTGGCCGGAGTCCACAAGTGCCTGGCAAATCCTGGCGAGGGTTCCACCTTCAGGTGATAAACAGTTGTACATCGCCCGACTGTAGAGGTGTACAAATTCCTTCACACCTCCTTGGTAGAAAAGTAGGGCATGGTTGGGGTAGATTTGCAGTGCGGTGGGGAGTTTGAGCATGAGATAGAGGAGAGTGCGGACAAGAAAGATGGATTTCCCTGATAAAAGATCTAGAGACTTCATCGCAGCTGAGCAGAAATGGGGTATGCCTATCCCAGGTTGACCGGTAATCACGACCGCATCGTAGTCCATCCCAGAACCACAGATAGATAGAAGAAATTCCTCAGCCTCGTATTCGGAACGGACGAAGATCTTTTTTCATTTAAACGGCCCCCAGCAATTGTTCAGGATGTCGGGCTTGGACATGACATTACAATTGGAAGGTACGACCCCAGAGAAGATAAGAGAATTACCGGTAGAGTCGGGACCACTCTCGACCTGCTCCGGCTTGTCAAAAGAATCCGGGTCCTTACCCCAGGTGGCCCTCCAGAGCTCCATCCAATAGAAATTGTCAGGGGTTTTGAAGAGATGAGGCGGCTCCAAAGCCGACTCGATGAGTTTTGTTTGAGAAGAAGCGTAGTGTCTGAGAGACTCCAGTGTGGTGGGCCCGGGAGATGCGGCGGGTTCGAGTCGGGGGACATGGTGGTTAAGGGGGGGTGCTGCCTGAACACCCTGACGTCGCGCTTTATTCTCAACACCACACGTGACGAGCCACCAGACGACCGATTGAAGCGCTCGACATTTTAGATACGTCACTCTTCTTGTTGCTTGACGTCCAATTGACCCTCGGGGACTTGACGACCCCGGTCAATTATTAACGCAGGAAGGCGTGTTTGTACCAGAAAGCCGACTCGAGTAGGTTGACAGGACGTGGTAGCCCATGGTCGATCCACCTCCCTGTCCCTTTGACTGGGAACGGACGAAAGCGGCAACTTGAACTCCCCCTGCCACCTGAGGATAGTGTCAATTAGCATCACCCAGTAAGCTCCGATTATTCAATATAAACGTTGCGAGGCATAACAGGATAAAGCATTATCCGGCAAGTTTTTGAGTACCAGGCAACCCCGTTATGTCAAGGTGGCAATTAGGGGGGTTCGGAGAAACGTTACAAGCAAGAACATGCTTGTGGTTCGTGGGCGTTTCAGTTATATATGAGGCATTGTCTTTTTGGTTGGGACAATCGAGAGGTATAAAAACCTAGCGTACTCTTGCGGACAAGCCAAGGACTTACCCCCTCGGAGATCTACGACGACTTCTACCCAATGAGCCTCCCAGCCATGAACGCGTTGTATAGAATCCTTGCCGTCCTTGCCCTCGCTGTGATATGCGTCACCGCAGAAACCCATGTCGTTTCCTTCCAAAACAGGTCAGTCGTGGCATTCGCGAATCCGAAGAAACGCCACTAACATCGAATGCTACTCACCCAGGTGCACCGTACGTGGTACTCCAACCTTGGTGTCCCAGAATGGGCAAATTCTCTCCGCTGGAGGGACTTACACTTCGAATGGTCCGCTCGTCGGGGCCATAGCGTGAGTTGATGCCTTGGAGCGCCAACTATACGCTGATTGCTCGACACGCTCACAGATACTTTCAAACTGGTAAAATACCGTTGCACGTAAACTTCGTGTGCTCAGTGTTTGCTGATCTCTCCTTTCAGGAAGCTGTGGCTTAAATGGCGACGGTTGTACTTTTGTTGAAACGACTTTGAGGAACCCACCGTGCAGTGGCTGTGGTTCTAGTACTGACATCAGTCTTATTCCGCCGTGAGCTCTCCAAACTACCTTTGCTGGTATAGACGCTGAAGACAACCTCCCCTGTAGTCATACTTACTCTGTCTCCGTCGCTTTCGAATACCGCAATGGTTGCGATGGCGCAGGTGCTAGCTGTAAGTGGATTCATGAGCCATCACGAAGCGTACTCAGTCGACGGGTGCGACTTGTAATCAAGGTAACAGCCCAAGCTGCGTCACTGCGTTCCATGTACCAACGGACAACGCCGCCCAAGTCGCATGTAAGAGCCAATCTTCCAATTTCTCTCAATTGGCTATTAAATCGTTTCCCGTTGAACAGGCCAAGAGAACGATGTTAACCTCGTTATCACCTTTTGTATATAAGCCGTCGGCCGTTTTTTGGTATATACAACGAATCATGAATAGTCTCGCCTGTCGGCATACCCTGAACCCCTGTACGCGGTGCCCTGAAATCCCGCGCACTCAGTTGACCCTGGTGCGACAAGCTCACCCATCAACTCGCGATGATTGGAATGTTGGTTACCCGTCGGCTGGGCTAGACTCCTTGAATGTGGTGTGTACCAATAGAGCGGGTGCTGCGCACGATGCCGACTGGCACTTCCCAGAAAGCTTACACTATGTATTACCCGGAAAGTTTGTATGCGGCCGATGCCTCGGAACTTGAGCTCGTCGGAGGCCTTGAGAGGAGTTAGCGATGCCTAGGATGGACTAATTGTCACGGGCCGTGGCGTCCCGTGATGCGCGATTTCCCGGTCCGCTCGTCTGCGGGCGTAATCGGAGCTTGAATTGAGCAGGGTGTTGCACGCCCGACAACAACTCAAAATAATCAATCTTGATATTCCCCTGATTCCCACTACGTCCACCTCGGCGGAGGATCTTTGATACTCCACCTCTTATGTGCAGCCAAGAAAGAGCTTCGGGATGTTTCTTTGGAACAGGCTTGCCCCGATCAACCCGGTCCCTCCCAAGGCTCTCGCTTGCGGCAATAGTCGTCCACGTCTGATCCTCTCGGATCCATTCCTCATTACTTCCAGTGATTCGCCTTTGTTGAGGTCGCTGCTTCAGCGGTGGGCTTTCGTTCACGGAAGCGACAGGCTTGGCCCCATCCGAGACCGAGCTAGCCCACTCCACTTTCAGAATCTAGTGCTGGAACCTTCCAGGTTTCGAAAATACACTGCTCTAGGATGCGTCCAAGAAACGGATCGTCACTTCTAATGTACAGATAGATCAGCATGAATCAATCCCAACCTCCCCTTCTCTAGCTTCGCAACCCACCCCCCACCGGTGCCCGATTGACCGAGCGGTTCGTCCTCGAAATTATGCACCCCGTTTCCTTGCTCCGAATGGATCATCCTTCTTGCGTTCACTTTCTCAAGCACTGTCTTCACGTCCACTTCGCTTCCCGGATCAGTTGTAGCATTCCTTGCATTGGACTGAAGGTCTGGGGCAGCGTTCCCCGCGTCTGACGCCGACCTTGGTGTTGGCTGTTCGCGGGTGGCAGCTTCGATTATCTGTGGATCGATGAGTGGGGCGTGCACATCCATGAACCTCAGGTCGACAGCCCCAGGATCAGAATTGCCTCCGGCCTGCCCCTTAGTTCTCTCAGCCAGGAATCTTTCCGTTGCGCGATGTTCTTCAGGGCTCGTTGGAGCGAACAATTTCGAACAGAAGTCCAATGTTTGTTGCAGCTCATCCTCAGAGAGTCGGCGTCCCACATCGGATCCTCCCTGTATGACTGCATCCCCGGACTTCGTCAGTATCCCGTAACATGGTGAGTTGGTGGAACATCCCACCAGGCCTGAAAAACTTGAAAGCTTGATCGAAATTATCTTCACCAACGTCCAAAAGAACGTTGTCCTTCTGTGATCTTATCTGTTTGTATGCGCTCAAGACGACGACGAGGAACCTATACTATGCGATTAGCCTTGTCTAGAGTGGCAGTTCATCGATAGCATACCGTGTAAACGATGTCGTCACACGTTCGGTATGCCAACTAGCGGCTTCCTTCTCGCTACAATCGCCTCTGATGGAGGCGGAAATGGAAACTGCCGCAGACAACGCGCCTGTAAATGCCAAATGGATTCCGGAAAAAAAGAATGGGTCGATGAAGGCTTAAATTGTGAACAAAAATCAGTAGAGCAATGATATGCGTTTCGCACGCCACCTACCTCCTGCATCTCCAATGACCCTCCATCCATCCCCGGCATACTTGTCCGATGAGTAGCTGTAATCACTTGCGGTATGAACCAGACTCCCGCTATCCTCGCTGGATCCCAGGTGATCGACAAGCTTTCCGTCTCCGAGGAGTTTCTTCAGGTCTGGGGCGAGTTCCAAGGTCTCCAAGTATCGTCGAGTAGACGAGGGAACGCTTGAAGGACCTGGTCGTGGAGCTTCCTGGGAAAGTCCGAGGTACGTCCCCAAGCTTCCGAATATGGTACCAAAGGTGTTCGCTGTATTCTCACCCGCCACGTCCTCCCCCCTCGTAGCTTCATCAGACTGCGATCTCGCACGTTGCGTATAAATCTCTTTGTTGACAACGACCCCGACGGAAGTAACTCCCGAGTGCAGAGGTATAAACCATGCCCACCCGGATTCGTCTGAAGGGTTAGGTACTAAATCAGCACTCCGTTGATCTCGGCTTTAAGAAAAAGCCCGTACCCGTCAGAGCTTCAAACCACGGTGCACCGGCCCTGGTAGTGCCTTCCCCGTACGAGCCAACTCCAGTCCAGTACCCCCATACGGCGATATTCTTGAGTGAATCCATGAAATTCCGACTCTTCAAGTATTTGGTCGACATCAGACCCGCCCGTCCTGTAGCGTCCACGAGATAGTCGAAGGCGATCGTCCCGCTCGCAGGATTTTCAGTATCCGACGGCGAACGGCGAGTGTACGCGGCAGATACGGGTTTATTATTTTCGTCGAATTCGAGAGACACGACTCTGGTGTTCTCGTAAACCTTTGCTCCGAGCGAAGAAGCGTGGTCAAGAAGGAGGTGGTCGAATTCTGACCGGACAACGTTCCACGTTGCGTTGTCGTGTCCCAGAGCGACGAAATCGGTGTCTATGTCACGCTTCGGTCAGTTGCCGATCTTTTAAACTCAGAGGCGGGGAGGGGACTCACACCCTTCCTTCTTATGCTGGTTGAACTTTACCGCAGCTCCGGGCTGGGTTCGAGGCGTGAGCCACGAGCGGAGTAATTACAATGAACCCCTCACCTTTACTGCGAAACCATATTTTTGGGCCTTATCGTCGGCGTCGATGAATTTCAGGTAGTGTCTTGCGGAGGGTAGGAGGCTCTCTCCGATGTGGTACCTTGGGGACAGGGACAGGGTATGAGGGTGATGAAACTACAAGGGAGGTGTGACGCGACCTGGGGAACTTTGATGTTTCGAGGAGGACAACGTCGAAGCCCTCGCGAGCTAAGGCGGCAGCGGCATAGCTGCCTGCCGGTCCACCACCGACTACCAAGATTTGAGCGTTCTGGGTTTACTCGGCTCAGAACTCTCCTGGGCACGCTCAATTGGCGACTGACTGGAGGGACGAGTGTTGAAGTAGAAGAAGACATGGGTGAGGCACGGGGGCATTTATATGTGTTTTGTTTATCGTAGCGATCGCGTTTTCCCGTACGAGTGCTCCCGTCACGGCTTCGTCTACCGGGGTAGAAATGCAGAAACATGGAACTTGTGGCGAAACCTAGAGCCGGCAGGAAACTCAAATTCGGCTGAGTAGGGGGGAAGGTGATCAGAGATCCGTAACCCGCTTCTCAGGCCGAGTCTAAAGCGCTCGCCAAAGCCCCAGACCGCCGTAAGGCTTGCTGATCCGTGTCCATGGGATGACATACTGCAGTGCACGACACAAATCTCGTCGGATATCACGGAGATGATGCGCTTACCTCGCCATAGAGATCAGCTCACAGGAGGGTAAGTGTACCTCGCGTAGTTGGTGCAACAGCACGCGCATTATCAGGAATCCGCAGAACGGACCCAGTGAACCGGCCAATGGTGTTGCTGGGTTTCGGAAGAATTCTTACCAGCTCGTTCCTGATAACGCCTGTTCAAAGGGAGGTGAAACCGGCCTGACTCAACGGATTTTCCTTATGGACTAACCAGGCACGATTTCACTGTCAAACATACGGGTCAATCCCTGGGTGAATGACAACAAACATTCCCCTCGTATGGAGGATCGCAGTCAGCCCCATCAGTCAATATAACGGCCGTGATCGTAGAGCGCACCAATTGACTCTGGCTGTACAGTTCACTCGGGGTGCGCCTGCGCCTTTGTAGCCCAGAATCCCGAAAAAACGGGAAATCAGAACCAGAACCAAAGAGTGATGCGCCAGCTATACTGGTACTGGAACCGGTATTGACCACCCGAGACCTGTCTTCGCGAGTGAAGCCGTTGAAAAATGCAGGCAGAAGCAACTTTGAAACCCAGTCCGCGGAAATCGTTCAAGCGAACGTGCTTTCGTTGGCAACAGTGGAGCCTGGAGGCTGTCCCATCAAGTGCGTTCGTACTGGGCCGGGGCATGTCATAGCCTCCAACGGTAACCCGATACTTGGTGCCCCAGATATCGCGACGCTGGGTATCACAGGGTAAGCGCCCAGTCAACGGGATGAGTGAGAAACACACGGTCCCTAAATTAGAACATGGAGTTCTGTAATGGAAGCTGGATATTGAATACGGGCCGATTAAATAGAACCCTAAATGTCACAAACGAGACTCTTTCCAAGTCAATACGGACTCATTCCTCGGGAGCGATAACGGATAGAAGATTGTTCGTGGGACAACTTACAAACAAATGCCGAGCCGGAGATGCTGAGGTTCACGGCGGGGTCGTCGGTTCTCAACGTTCTGGCTTCCTCCTAGTGGAAGCATGAATAACATATTTCCCGCTTGGACTCTGTAAGACCCGGACCCACGATCACGAGCACGCGGGTCCAGACCCAACGACATACGATTAAAACCATGTTTCTTTTATCATTCTTTTCTACCTATGATTTCACAGACTCGTAGTACTTGTATATAAGGACAACCCATGTACCAGTACTACAACATCGAACAGAGAGTTCGATCCCCTTTCTCTTCGAGTGATCTTACTGTGGTCGACGAAACCCGTGTCGCGACGAACTTGACCGGCCGAAACCGATCAAGCCTCTAGCGCACGTCCGCCGACTCACAGACTCGCTGCGAACCAATCCAACTATTCCTCAGTCACAGCCTTGACGATCTCCAGCGAAGGGAGATTCAGTTTTAGCCAACTCCCTTCCGGTCATCTATTTGAAGCCCTCGATGGCAACCCTGAACCTTCCTTCGCTTCTGAGACGATGCACACTTTGACGAGGTGTGGCTTTGCTAAACACCAATTATGTTGAATACTTTCCCAGAGACTCCGAGCATGGGGAGAATGGGAAAATCGAACATTGGGAGGACTGAGATATCTAAGCTTATCACCAGATAGCGTGGCGTATGTGTATCCATGGTCGACTGGGTTGCTGCTTGCGGACTGGCCGGGTGACGTTAGGACGTTTCGTGCTGAGCACCCGATCTGACCCGGTCACATGTTATGGCACCAGCCGTAACTCTCCATTCCCTACCGATCGCGGAGCCCGAACCAAAGGCCGAGACGCCTAGGATTCCCAGTTGCGATGAGAGGTTGATAACCCTGGATTTATTTTCTGGGGCGGAAGCTTCTGTGAAATAGCGCTACCCCGGATCCATATGCCTGGGGTACCACGTACTAGGACTACTAATCTAGCACACTTGCGCTGAATACCATATCATACCCTTCCGCTGCGTCTACATCCGGAGGAGATAAATCAGCTCGACAGAATCCAAATCCAAAGGGGGATGGGTAACTCAATCCACGTTGGCACGGTACCGACCCCAGCGTTTCCCCAGGTACCGGTAACGCTCTTTCTAGTCGGATATCAGGCGCCCGTCTCCGCGAACTCGGATTTCAGAACGAAGGGGTAGGACCCGAAGGTTGGTGAGCGGACGAATCTGCGGTAAAAGCTTGAGAGCGGAGGCATTTTGACCCACCTCGATAGCCCAGACGTAAACGGCTGAGAGTGAATTTGATTTAGGCCGCATGGTTAAAAAAGATGGTCGACACGGAGGTTACAACCTATCACCAATGTGCTTGCCGAGTACGCGAGGCGGGTAGAAGATTTTGAATGGAGAACTCAACGCTTCAACTCAAAACCGACTCAAAATCCGTTCCGAAACCAAGTCTATCGCCGCGCTTCTTGCCGAGCAATAGAGAGGGATTACTGATCCCAATCCATCCTCAATGGATTCTCATTCCGCGACGCGTGAGCCACGTGACGAAATCAAAACATGAGCATGGGTCAACATTTAAGTCGATAAGATTCAGTGTTGTTACAGTAGTGCAGAAGCGTACGTAGTGGGTGATCGCAAGATCGTATTCTAACTGAGCGTGAAGTCAGCAGAAAAAAGCGAAGCGAGGAAGAAAGTCGTCGGAAAAAATCAAGAAACCGTACCGCGACCATGGACCTGGTGTCATCGAGCCAGAAAAACCAAGACTTTATACAAGGTTGTTATTCACTTTGCTTTTCGGATCGCGTTCTTGAACTTGTCCGCAAGAGTGTTCTTCCGGGTGGATATCGTGGGGGGCATCGACGACGGCTCCGCCGCCGTGTTTATCGTCATAAGCGGTTCTAAAGAACGGTTATACTGGGAGGGTTCAGGGAAAGGAATGGAGATCATCGGTGGGGTTATCGTGGAACCGGAAGGATTCGAATTGACAGCATGACCTCGAGCGGGAGGAGGAACCAACTCCCCCTCGGGTTCGTCTGTCGCTCTCTCGGTGTACTGTGGAGGGGGGACCTGGTAACACCAGATAAGAACACCCGTCACATCAGAAGGCGAAGACACTTACATCGCACAAATCTGAATTTGTCCCAGCCCTATCCATTCCGTGGTCGAGCGTTCGTTGCCAACCGTCCTTGTCTTCTTCAGGATCCCGGTTGTTTGCTTCGAGGTCTATCCTCGAACCAGTAACCCTTGCTCTAATCTTTCTGCAAAGAACAAGCAAGAGGACGACGCCTGAAAGAAGCTGGTATGAGTGCAAGAGTAGATTCGAAAACTATGAGCAATGACTAACCGAAAACGCCGCCGACCACGTATCCCGCGATCCTGGCTTTCGACCTCGACGTCTTGGAACCAGAACTGGGCGGAGTGGACGAACTGGGAGACCCAGAAGAAGAGCTCCCAGACGAGGAAGCGGAGCTCGAACTCTGTCCCTTGCCTTCAACCTCTGCGATGACGAGCAAGATTGTCAACGCCAACACAAGCAAATTGCAAAACACATAGTTCAGGACATTCTTTCCGGCCATCTCGAGTGGACGTGAGGGAGAGAGGGGGAAGTCCGTTGAAAACGTCACTGGTTTTATTCGAAGGAGCGCGGTCAGCTGTGATGTTAGTGACAGCCTGAAATGGAACGGGTGAACTTCTTGGAGAGGCTTCACAGAAGGTCCGCGATGCATGGATGCTGTCGGATTGGGTTCGAAGCACTGAGGACACCAAGGGCTCCTACACGTATCACATTGTTCGAGACTCAGTTGCACCGGTGCGTTGGTTGTCCGAACTGCACAGGAGACCGTACAGGGCATCGTAGGATTGCTCTCGCGACGTGGATCGAGCCAAACTTCGGAGTTTCAAAGCAAGGTTTCTCCCACCTCCGCGATCGGCCAGTGCCGATCCTCGAACCGAGAAGTCACTCGGTATGCCATAAACATGACACACTTCCGCTCGTTGGCATGGTTCGTGGTCGTTCCTCGGTGGCACATCGCAGGTTCGGGGAACATGCTAATCGCGGGGCTGCGGTAAATACCAAAAAAAGAACGGAGCGCATGTTTGTAACCCCAAATCACCAGGAATGTAAGAAGATTGAGCGACCGTTTCTGGGGTCGGAACACATCCTGTGGTTGGACGGAGATGCTCCAGCTCTCCAGAAATGCGCCTCGCCCAACGAGGGGCCTTGTCTGGAGTCCTGCTTGTGCGGAAATTCTCAGCTAGCCCTAATTCCCTGTCACGTCCCCGGAATCCTTCATCGGGAAGCCCCCGCCGCAGAACCTCGAGCTGACGAGTGCACTGCCGACGGATAGTGGTGGCTTCTCGGGGTGTCTTATGCCCGAACGTGGCCCTGGAGTTGGTTCACCCTCGAGGAGCAACCGGACAGGACCCCAGCAGTGTTTCAGCGCTCCCTCGGTTTCTTCCTTCCTCCCACCGAGTGAGAACGGCACGTCCATGATCGCTGGCGTCATATCCTTGTCTCCACATTTCCCTCTACTTTTTTCTCCGCAGGACCGTCTGAGGTCGTTTCGTTCATTCGCTCCGCTTGATCTCCGTACATCTGACGACGTATATCCCAACGCATTATTCACAGCCGTTCACGACTAGACGTTGATTTTAACTTCGCGGGCGTGGTCTCTCACGACTACCTGCGGTTGCTTCCTTGTTGTAGCTCTCAAAAGTTTTTTTTACGAAACACATTGTTTTTGACGGTAACGGGTCTGCTTTCTCTCGACAGGTCTTTAGCCCAGATTTCCGACATTTCCCTTCGCACCTGGTCGTTGGCGGATTGTACGGATCTAAGGTTGCGCTCATTCATTTTCGACCGATGACGCAAGCCGTGACCCCCGTGTGACCAGAGGTAAAAACGAGCGAGAATATTATATAATATTGCGATTATCGACACATTTCAAGAAAAAGACTGGGACGGACGGAGCTTTAGGCCTCAGGAACTGACCCCCCTCCCCATGTCCATTCGCTACATAGCTTAGCTAAGCAAAGTACCTCGAAAATAGTAAATTAATAACTTCATCTCTAAACCTCAACGGGTGGGTGTTTTGAGACCCAAGGACTACGAAGACCATACATTCGCATAAAAGTACGGTCTCCCCGCCTAGGTAGCGGACCATGCCAAGGAGGAGTTATTAATTTTGTATTTTTTGTCACGCTTTCTGAACGGTTTGGCTGGGAGATGGGTCGTGGGATGCTTACATCATCGGTCGAAAATGAATGAGCGCAACCTTACGAATGGATATTATTACAGTGGAGGCGGGACACAATCGATTCAGCAACACAAATCTCCCAAGAATATCAGTTCTAAGAGGGGTAGTCGTAGACAACCACAGCACCGCTCCTAGAACTAGATTCAGCCTGGGAAGGAAATTTTCAGAAAACGGTACTACAGACCTTTTCTCTGTCCTCTAGAATCATGCATATGGAAATTGTGTTAGGTAGGTGGAAACGCGTAGCATGATATGCGCACGTACGTATATGGAGTCAGTCCAACTGACCTGCGACTTGAGTTCTGTAAGGCCTACGAGCAAGATTACATCAAAGTTCCGCTGGTACGACATTTTTCCCGTCGTCGTGTACTTTGATGTGTGCGGGGCGGTGGAGACGTCGGCCTTGACATGACACAACGTTTCGAACTTGTCTATTTGGCTCTGAGCGCTTCTCACGAGGTACCAGGGGAAGCTAAACGCTTTACCTTGTTCTACGTCCTCCCATTCGGGGGCAGTCAGAGTCCCCGTGTACTTGACAATCTTTGGCAAGACATGTTGTGCAGGGCTGTCCTCAGTTACCCAGCGGAAGCTGTGCCGGATTTCCCGATCCTCTGTAACCTTGGTGCCCTGCAAAACGATGAAAATCAACTCGGAAAGCCACGTAAAGATTGCCCAGGACGAACTCGCAACAACATAGGAATGAAATGGCCAGGAACACATCTATCTCCCGCGGCGTCAATAAATATTTTGTGTGCACGCCGGACATGCTCTGGGTTGGAGGGGCTGTATACGACATAACAGGGCACGCCATACGTGAATTGTGCGATCCTGCTTGTCACGAAATGGTCAATGTAATACGAAACTGCCCCGATGGCGACGGCTTTGTTGCTATCCAATATCCATTGTCACAGTACGGCTTGACCACAGAGGACAGATCACTCACGTATGCATGTCTGATGGCTTGCAAAACTGGAATCCGATGCCCAAGAGTCGCCTCTCGAGTTGTTCAGACAACCACGGACTTGTGGCAAAGCCACCGACGAGAAATGCGAGCTGTTCATGATTGATTAGGAGATATATATACGAACATCAGAGTGTACGGACCGAATTAGTGGGAAGACGTTGCTTGAAATTATCCCTGATAGTATCCACAGTAGACTGAATCGACGGTTCGAAGAACCCAGCAACTTGAGCACTGTATTTATGAATGGTTGGGTGTCAATCTGTTGCCGGAATGAGTGCGAGCTTACCCAGTCAACGTCAACCTCCCGGTCCTGATTCCATACGCGGGATCATTATCCCGTAGGGTGCCAAATTTGACGTATTGGGCTGCTTGGTTATTCGAAAAGACCTTTTTTACCCCATCGTCGAACCTCTCGGCAAATTCTTCCAGGTTCTCGGGGGTGTTGAATCTGGAACCCCTCAGGTTCTCTGGTTGTGGGCTGAGTATCGGTCTGGGGGCGTATTGATGGAACGTACCTTTAACCATTGCGGTTGCCCTCGCTGTAACAAGCTCTCCGCCTTGGACCAAGCCTAAAACGAATGGTATAAAACGGGAAAATCCACTTTTATGATTCACTCGACTCACACTTTGATTCATACAACTCTTCGACTCGTAGCGGCCGGTTACTGAGGACTTTGTAGGTGCTAACGTCGATCGTTCCACCACCCGCATCGACGATCAAAACTTGCTCGCCGGCCTGTAAGCGTATTAGACGTTTGACTCTGGATAAGGTTAGTGTGACAGACCTTTAGATTTTTACCTGCGTGGGTATGGGTAGCGCAAAAGCTGAAACTCGCTTCACCCTCGGTCACAAAGTGGACACGAGCATGTCCGGCAGGGGTATCAGGGACAATCCCCGCTCGGATCGCGGCAGTTCGTAGCTGCGTTTGTTGTGGGCCTCCCCATCCGTTGGGATGAGTCAACACCAACTCAATGCTGTTCGAGACGGAGTTCCATCTAAGTTCTCCGTTCGGCTCCGAGGTCTTGAATAGCGCCCTAGTCGAATCAAAGAGATAGCCCATAAAATCGGCGAAGACGTCGATGATCGTTTTTCCCTTTGGGAGTTTTGTACTCATATGATCCGTCATCGCGGCAGGCAGCTCTATGGGCGAGAGGATCAACTTCCACCTAATGTGATGTCAGTGTTTCGCGCAGGTGAACATATCAGTCTCCCACCATCTCATCTTCAGAAACGCATCGCTGTCCAGGAAATCAACCCCATTCTCAACACCACGGAAATTGCCGTTGAGGTCGTAATACAATATGGAGGGAACTTTTGCAGACCCCGGACTCGGGTTGTTGAGGTACCTATCTCTCGTTCGTCACCATCAGTACCAGATCAGGGCTTGTGGAAATTCTCGCCTCGTAACGGATTGGATTTGGGGGACTTCGCCAGGATCCAACAAGGCATACGCAGCACCACTGAAGGTAGTCCCAATATCGAGAGCGACGACGAGCTTTCGCGAGGGGCCAGAATAACGGGCGCGGGTTGTGTCCATGATGGGAATCAGATAAAGGTAACAGGCAGCGTTTGGAATTTTTCACTAACCAGAGGCTTTAAATATTTCCGTGGGCCAGCCACACATTTCCTTTACAGGATGGAGGTAAAAGCCCGTCACACAGACGCCAGCCACACTTTTCTTTGCATGGCAGAGATGGAATGCCGTGACAGAAGTCAGAATATATCAACATGATCCCATCAAGGATGAGTAAAACGTACCGACTCCCAGGATATTGTCCTCTTTGGGGCCGTCTCCGGACCGTGACCTATCAGCTACACTATGAGTGAAAAATCTACAGCGAGCTCCAATCTCGAAACCAGTATCACCAACGCTCTCCCTCTGCCAAGAAAGAGTGAAGTTTAATCATAGACCGTGTCTCAGATCTCAGGACAGACACCCTTTGACATCCAAACCTCCCGGGGGATTGGGGGGGGGGGGAGTTATGAGGCCCGAGGTGAGGTGACCGCAAAGAGAGACGTAGGACCTGAAAGTGTTGCTTAAAAGGGAGAGGGCCGAAGTGGCGAGGTCGAAAGGGAGAAAGAGAGACTGATGGAGAGGTGCAAAAGCAGGGACAAGCGGGTCGCGAAGCCGGAGTAACGGATTGGAAAGTTGTATTATTCCCGCCAGGGGGCTGTTGAAGAGCACGCATGACATACTCGAGTGACGGAAGAACGGTTCAGACAAAGCGGGGAAGGTCATGCTCAACCCGATTGGAGGTTACATTCAGCGACATCATCTGGAAAAACCTACGCGACTAGGCGAGGATATTTGATGCTAACCGGGTGCTAGCCGGAACTATTCAATAGTTACGGGTTAGTAGTCCTCCTATACGATCGCGGCGCGATAGTTCCGGTTTAGTC
>Ga0307517_10007310_pt1 | contig 16134 bp, 13 predicted proteins | sample 23_EM_MG_FD_194515 | JGI IMG/M metagenome (GOLD analysis project Ga0307517, IMG submission 194515) | Populus trichocarpa ectomycorrhiza microbial communities from riparian zone in the Pacific Northwest, United States - 23_EM | ecosystem: Host-associated > Plants > Roots > Unclassified | place... | reverse complement strand
TTAATACTGCGTAAACTTCTATTTTTTGATGTATTTTAAAAGTATTTTTTACTTAAAAAAATATAAAATTTATTTTTTTTAGTGTTTTTAAATTATTTTGATGTGTTGATATTAAAAATAAAAAAATTATTTTGATACATCCTCAAGTATACTTTTAAAGTTATTTTGATGTGCTAATGTTAAAAATAAAAATAATAAAAAAATTATTTTAATATATTCTTTAGATAAAAAATACTTTTTGAAAATATTATGCACCAAATACTTTTAAAAATGATTTCCCCCCTAAAATACATTACATAATAACACTTAAAAATTATTAATTTAATTTTTTTTAAAAAAACCACTTTAAAAAAACAGAGCTACAACTTAGTTTGGTAACGGTAATAGTATGCCTAAAAGGCGAATACGAAAGACTTATTCTTAAAATATAAAAAATGTTAAAATCATAAAAACTACATTAATTTAGATAAAAATCATTTTAAATAAGTATTTTCAACTTTACTATCAAAAACACAGTAAATTACATGGGTTTGCACATAAGAATAGAAGAGTGAGAATCTGGCCCTGGCTTTTGCTACTTTTCATTCAATTTTTAATGTAGAGAGCAAATCTTTTATTTTTATTTTTATGCCCCTTTTGAGTTCATTTTATAATTTTATTCGGATAATTTGAAGGTAGGGGTAGAGGCGAGGCTAGAGGTTAGAGGGAAATAATAATTAAAAATATTTTAAAAAAAGTTTTAAATTTTTTATTTGTTTTAAATTAATATTTTTTAGTGTTTTTAGATTATTTTGATGCGCTGATGTCAAAAATAATTTTTAAAAATTAAAAAATTATATTATTTTCATACATTTCCGAATAAAAAACATTTTAAAAAACATTTTAAAAAACAATCGTAACCACACTCTACATGCTGCTCCGGATATTGCCCTTTTTTTGGTTCAATTTTACCTGTAAGAGCTTCCTGTAAACATAGGATTCATCATCTTGGCTGTTTCCAAGTAGTTCAATTTTACCTGTAAGAGAAAGTTCATTTATGACTGTTTATGTCAATGCCAAATTCTAAATTTTATCTCTCTTCAGCAATTGTTTTTCTTTGAGGAATGATTGAGATTGTGGTAGTAATTATTTTTTAAAGTGTTTTTTATTTGAAAAAAAACATCAAAATAATATATATTTTTTATTTTTTATAATTTATTTTTGACATCAAAACGTTATGACAATATAAAAAATTAATTTAAAATAAAAATAAAAATTTAAAATTTTCAACAGTATTTTTTTACCGTAAAAATAAAAACACTCTAAATATTATAGAATTTCGTACGCAATTTAGAATAGTTAATTTATCTCCATACACAACTTATATCTGCTTGACACTAATAAAATAGTTGTGGATTGAATTATTAGTAATGGCCCCTACTCCCCTCCTTCTCCAAGCTTAACAAAATTCGTTATGGACTGAATATAATAATTTCCTAAGTTATCCTTGAAATTATAAATTTTATTCAAATTTGAAAATCAGTTAAAAACCACTTTTACGTTTAAAAAAAATACTATAAGAATTCTTTTTGTGCTTAAAATATCTTTAATTACTTTTAAGTAAAAGGTAGTTAAATTAAAGACCTTAAGAAAAGAAAATCTTCTTAATTAAAAAAAAAATAAGATTAACTTTTCCGTAGGTGAACAATATTAACTTCACTGTTTTTTTAAAATAATATTATTTAAATTAATTGAGGTCAACTCATCAAGTTATGATATAAATTAGGTTTAATAACTTTGAAAGTGATAATATATAATAAAACACCAATTTTTCAAAATTACGTAGGCAGCTTTCTTTGGTAGTTAGTTAAAAATGCTTATCAAATTAAGTAATTCAAAAAATATTATGTATCATCTTGATTTTCAGCATTATAATTATAACTTTTGGACTTGAATCCAATGAATTAAAAAAAAATTGGAAAGTGATTAAGTCATATTTAAAAATCTTATTGTCTCGATTAAAACTTTATTTTTAACTTTATTTTTATTTTTTTTTAAAATGATATTATTTTAATTAATTCATATTAATTTATACTATTTATAACCCAAGTTATTACCTAGAATAGGTTTAATAACTTTGAAAATCATAATATATATAAAAAAAATCTCTGATTCTTCAAAAGTATCTCAGCTTTCTGAAATAGTTAGCTGGATAAGAAAGCTGATATTATACATAATTGAAAATAGCGCTAAATTTATAAGTTTTTTTTTTTTTTGAACATATGAATATCACGGAGAATGATTTAATGCTTTTACTTAATAATTTTTTTAAAAATAAATAAAGTATATTTATTAATTATATTTTATAAAATAAAGATTTCTCTTGTTTAATAATACAAAATAAAAATTGCTCAAGACTTCACTTATTAGATATATATAAAAATAAGAAAGTATTTTAAAAAAATTCCATTTATAATTTTACCTAAACCCATGTTCACCTTAAGCCTGCGCATAGGCGCTGATTTCCTTGTGTTTTTTTAGTGGATGAGAGGAAATCTAAGACGCAATTTAGAATAATTTTTTAATTTACATTATATAAAGTAAGTGTGGACCAAGTTCTTATTTAACCTTTGTTCCTTTTCGGACAATAATACTACTCTTACTAGTTAATGGCAATGATGGACGCAGGAAGGAACATCATGTCTTATTTTTCTATTAGTATTTTTTCATGGGATTATTGACCTCCTGACCAGTGGGAATTTTTATATTGTATCATCAAACATTTCCTAATAAACATTTGATTTTGTAATCCATGATTTATATATACTAATCTCATTACTTAGCAAGCGATGATGTGTTAGCCTTCCTTTGTAGCCCCTTGGATTGAGATTGTCATATTTTGTCTGAGTATGATAATGATTGTTTTCTAAAATATTTTTAATTTATTAATATATTAAAATAATATTTAAAAAAAATAATCATTTTTCATTCCTAAAGCCTATAGTTTATTTTTTTTAATTTGTTGTCTATTTTATTGTTTTTATTGCCATAATAAATGATTATCTTGTTGAATTTTAATTGTTATTCTTGAATTTACTTGTAAATAGTAATTGAAAATATATGATTAAATTTAATTATTTTATCTCAATTTTACTCTATTATTGCTTGATATGTGTTTGATTACTTCCATTAATTTTAATTATTATTGATGAATTTCTATGGATGTTAGTTGAATATATAAAATTAAATGTTATTTTTTTCCTTTATTTTATTGTTAAATTTGTATAGATGCTAGGTTATATATAAGATTTTTCAATGGAATCAATTGGTTTGTGGCTATTGTCAATATTTGCAGGTTTGAAAACTTTGGGTAGTCTTCAGTATAGGGGAGGTGCTGTTGAATTTTTTTAAAATAATCAAATTTAATTATACAATTATTCGTATAAATTTGTGTAAATGCATAGAATGAAATCAACAACACATCGTCAGCAAATGGTTGCAGCTAGTTCTTCTAGCAGGGATGATTACTTATTCTTAAGTGGCGATCAAGTAGAGGCACCTGCGCCCACTCGCGATGCTGCCTCTTCCAGCGCGGTTTCACAGCGCAGAGGTGGTGTGCCTTCACAGCGGGGTCAATTCACCCGCAAGTACCAGGCACATGGGAAGGATGACCTTTCAATGTAAGTTTGTTTCTATTTTAGTTTTTTTTTATATACTTATAACATAATTTTTGAGCAACTAATTAATATTTTATTATTTTTATTTATTTTGAGGTTCACAAACATTGAGACCGCCCGGGTAATAACATCGGCGTTTAAATTGTTGATGTAGATTCTATTATTTCAATGGAGTCAGCTTTCCAAACATCCTGATTGGAGACCTTATATCGATGCATGGTTTCGAAGATTATAGGTAGGTGTTAACTTCTAATTTCCATCTTATCTTTAATAAATTATTTTTATAATTTTATATCTCGTACTATTTTTATTTTAAATAAATTATTTATACACAACACAAGTTCGAGTGGGATAGCACGCATAACAATGTTGCGAAGAGGGTGTGAGAGAATCACGCGGCATATAGGTAACATCGAAAACAATACAATTTTTTGTTTTAAAATTTAATTTGTCACTATGGAAGTAGGTTGCGTGATTTTTGATATGACACACAAGAAAAGCCAAAAAATATATGAGGGATAATGGTCTACAAGGCTGAAATGACGTGGTGGTTTGGAGGGATTTCAAACCACCATACATCTCGGGGGATATATGGCCGCAATATATTGAGCACGTGATGTCTGAGCGGTTCACACGACGCTTACAGTCCGGTGCCGACAACCAGAACTGACAAATTCATGGTTCGGTGACCACGCACAACGACGGCTTTGTTTCGTACAGTGCACATACGAAGCGGATGGTAAGATTAATTTAAATGAAATATATCGTTAATTAATTTGTTGTTACTTATAAATATATTTAACTTGCAACATCTTTTTTCTTACGGGCTACGTCTCTTGGACGTGAGTCGAGCCCAATAGAGCTGTTTGTAAAGACACACGTGCGAAGTGAAGACCGCCAAAAGGGGGTGCAACAGTTTGAGGACAACCGTGCTCAACACTTCATGGTATGTTCGTTCAACCATTTTATTTTGTAAGTTATTATTTTCTTGAATTGAATAAGATGATTTCTTTTTTAATTTTCAGGAGACCTATAATAGCCGGTTGAGGGAGAGATACATGGATGATCCTTCGACCCATCCGGATTTCAATCCAGATTTGTGGATGGAGGTAGGATCATCTGGTGGACCTGATAAAAATTGGGTGTACGGGCTCTCCAACACTACGGCCGAGAACTTGTGGGTGACTCATAGTGTCTCAACCGTTGGGAGCTTCGAATTAGTATCAAACACCCAGTCTGAGGAGTTCATGGCCTTGAAACAACAATACGAGCGACTCCCAACGAATTATGAACAACTCTGCCAAATGGTCATGGACATTATATCACAGATAGGTGATACATGTGTGGTCATTTTTTTGGCCGTTTGGTCCCGGAAACAACTAGCCTCCTCCTCCTCCAGCTCCGCCATTGTTCTAGTTTTTTTTTTTTGAAACACATTAAATTTGTAATGAATATTTGCATGAATATTATTTAACTATATTTTTATATTTTTAATTTTATTTGCATAATTGGTAGTTTACATAGAGTTAATTGCTATATAATTTATACAATTTTATTTGCATAATTGATATTTTACATAGAGTTAATTGCTATATAATTTATACAATTTTATTTGCATAATTGGTATTTTACAGAGAGTTTAAAACTATTTACTGCATATGCCACTATCATCGACGTCTACATCAACGGCCAAAGACCATCAGTATTTTACAAAGAGTTGCAAAATATTTAATGCCTATGCCACATTCACCGACGTATTATTCTGTCAGTATATTTCTAGTGGAATTTTTTTTTGGCGCGCTTTTTTCGTCTGTACGACTGTCGGTGTTTAATTTTTTTACCGACAGAATTAGCGACAAAAAGAGAAATTACCGACGATCTAAATGCCGACAGATAGTTTTTGTCGGTGACTTTTACCGATGGAGTGTGTTTTTTACGCCAACAAAACAAACATTACAAGATTTCATAGTTTTACCGACAAAACTATTCCGTCGATTTGTGATTCATAGTTCGTTGGTAATTCTTTTACCGATGAAATCCCCGATGGAAACCTTCCGTCGGCTTTCCTTTCGTCAGTAATACCTCATTTCATCGCTACATCAGTCGGTAAAAAAAAAAACAATTGCCGATGGTTTTATAGACGGAAATTGCGCGCCAAAAAAAAAATTTCTCCCTTGAAATATACCGACGAATTTATTCTTTCGGTGAATGTATAAAATACCGATAGACTATTTCCGTCGGTCAAATCATCGGTGATTGTGAAATTTGCACCAAGCTACTGTGAAATGCCGATGGATTCATTCTGTTTGTAAATTTGTTGCTAAGATTAACATTTCCTGCTCTCTGTCAAATGCCGACGGATACAATCCGTCGATAAAACCCTATGTGATTATTTTTAAATATGTTTTTAAAAAATTATTTAGAATACATAATATAAAATTATATAAATTAATAGTAAAAAAAAACCAATTATGCAAATAAAATTTTTATTGTACAAAAAAATAAAGTTAAATAATATTCATTACAAATTAATATAATGGTGGAGCTGGAGGAGGAGGAGGAGGAGGAGGCTGGTTGTTATACGACCAAAAATGAGGAGGCGCACATGTATCACCACTCTATGATGCCATGTTCATGACCATTTCGCGAAGCTGTTCATGATTCACTTTGAGTTGTGCATACTCTGTCTATAGGTGGTCGTATTTTTCGGTGAGCTGAGCCGTGTGTTGTTGCAAGGCCACGAACTCCTTAGATTGGGTGCTCGATACTGATTGGAAGCTCCCAACGGTTGAGACACTACGGGCTGCCCGCAAGTTCTCGGCCATAGTGTTGGAGAGCCCGTACATCTGATTTTTATCGGGTCCACCGGACGATCCAACCTCCATCCACAAATTCGGATCAAAACTCAGATGGGTCGAAGGATTGTCCCCATGTCTCTCCCTCAACCGGCTATTATAGGTCTCTTGAAAATGAAAAAAGTAATCATCATATTCAATTCAATAAAAATAATAACTTATGAAATAAAATGGTTGAACAAACATACCACAAAGTGTTGAACACGGTTGTCAACGAACTATTGTGCCCCCTTTTGACAGTCTTGACTCCGCACGTGCGTCTCAACAAACAACTCCATTGGGCTCGACTCACGTCCAAGAGACGTAGTCTATAATGACAAAAATTAATTAACAACAAATTAATTTAACGATATATTTCATTTAAATTAATCTTACCATCTGTTTCGCATGTGCAGCAAACAGAACGGAGCCGCCGGTGTGCGTTGTTACCGAGCCATGAATTGGCCGATTCCGGTTGCCAACACCGGACTATGAGCGTTGTATGAACCGCTCAGACGTCACGTGCTCAAGATAGTGTGGACATATATCTACCGGGATGTATATCGGTTTGAAGTCCCTCCAAACCGCCACATCGTTCCAGCCTTGGAGACCCTGATCTCTCGCGGTTTTGTTTTGCCTTTTTTTGTGCTTCATACCAAAAATTATGCAACCTATTTCCATAGCGAGAAATTAGATTTTGAAACATAAATTTTTTTCTAAAAAAATCTTGTATTGTTTTCGATGTTAGCTAGTTGCCACGTGATTTTCCCACACCCTCCTCACAACAATGTCTTGCGCACTGTCCCAGTCGAATTTGTCATGTGTATAAATAATTAATTTTAAATAAAAATAATAATTAATTTACAATTATATTAATAATTTATTAGAAATAAGATGGAAATTAGAAATTAACACCAACCTCAAATCTGTCAAACCATGCATCGATTTGAGGTATCCATTTAGGATGTTTGGATACCTGACTCCATTGAAATAATGGAATCTCCATCGACGATTTAAACGCCGATGATTTACTCGGGCGGCCTTAATGTTTGTGAACCTAAAAATAAAATAAATTAATGAAATATTGATTAGTTGTTGATAAATTATGTTATAATTTTTTTTAAAAAAACTAAAACCTCAACAAACTTACATTGAAAGGTCATCCTTCCACTGTGCCTCGTGCTTGTGGGTGAATTGATTCCGCTGCGAAGGCACGCCGCCTCTGCGCTGTGAAACCGTGCTTGAAGAGGCAGCATCGATTGACGGCGCAGGCGCAGGTGCCTCTTAAGAGGCACCTAAGAATATGTCATCCTCGCTGGTAGAAGAACTAGCTGCGATCATACGTGAACGACGAGCTGTGGATTTTGTTCTACGCATGTACACAATTTTATACGAATAATTATATAATTAAATTTGAATGTTAAAAAAAATTCGACAGCACCTCCCCTATACTGGAGACTACCCAAATCCACAAACCTGCAAATATTGACAATAGCCACAACCAATTGACCCCATCTATACTAATATTGTATATAACATAACATCTATACAAATAACATCCATACTAATTACAAGGTAAATTCAACATTAACAATTACAATTCAACAAATTATTCAATTATTATGGAAATACAAACAATAAAATAAATTCAAAAAATTCAAAAAAAAACTCTAGACTAACAATTAAAATCAATGGAAATAATTAAACACAAATCATGCAATAATAGAGTAAAATTACTAATTATTCCAATATATTCAATTACTAATTACAAGGTAAATTCAACATTAACAATTACAATTCAACAAATTATTCAATTATTATGGAAATACAAACAATAAAATATATTCAATAAATTAAAAAAAAACTCTAGACCAACAATTAAAATTAATGGAAATAATTAAACACAAATCATGCAATAATAGAGTAAAATTACTAATTATTCCAACATATTCAATTACTAATTCTAAGGTAAATTCAACATTAACAACTATAATTCAACAAATTATTCAATTATTATAGCAATACAACAATAAAATATATTCAATAAATTAAAAAAAAAAGACTTTATGAATGAAATATGCTTACCTTAATAATGTGTTTATTTCAAGGCTTTATCTACATTATAAAAATACACCAAAACAAAAAACATAACAAAAAAAAAACCTAAAACAAAAAAAAGAAATCCTTAAAGTAAAATGAAATAGAAGAAACACATACCTTTTAATTTGATGAAGATTCAACTAGAGATTACAAGCAAAACAAATAAAAATATTGAAGGAAACGAGAGGAAAAAAAATAAGAAATGAAAGGGGATTAATGGAGCAGATGAAAAAATGAACTGAAGGGGCGGTCGCTGGGATTTATTGCGCAGTTTTACCTACAACAATTAAAAAATATTATTTTAAATTATTCCATCGGGGATGTTTCGAAAATCCATTCGTAAATTTTGAATTTCGCACCATCGTTTTTAATTACCCTTCATATTTTTTGTAGTCCGTCGGTAATTCCGACGATAACGGGACACAGTCAGAGATGCATTTAATGCACTGCTCTTTGAAATTCGCACAGTCCATCGATGAATTTGTCGGTAATATTGACCCGCCGACAACATACCAATAAACTGAAATCCATCTGCAAATTCATCGATGATTGTGGCATTTGCAGTACTCATTTTTCAACTCTCTGTGAGATGCCGACAGACGGTAATCCGTCTGCAAATTTGTCGTTGATTGTGGCATTTGCAGTACTTATTTTTCAACTCTCTGTGAGATGTCAACGAATGGGAATCCGTCTGCAAGTTTGTCAGTGATTGTGGCATTTGCAGTACTTATTTTTCAACTCTGTGTGAGATGCCGACGGACCTTAGTCCATCGGTATGGACGTCGGTGAGAGTGCATTGTACAAGAAAGATTATATTTGTATTGCCTATTTACCTTCCTACAAACACTTAAATGATAAACTGTCCATCGCACAAAACAATAACAACAATGCTTAAACAATACATAAACTTATAAAATAAATATTTCGTGTTACAAAATATATCATCCATAATATATATTACATGAAAAAATGTTTTACACAGGGCTTCATTCTGATAGTTAGTCAGAATTTTCTTCTTTTTCGTCGTCAATTGAATAGTCATCACCTTCATCGTAATCTTCAATATAGATATCATCATCTTCATCGACATTTGCTTGTCCACTATAGCTCAAAACAACATTCAACTCCTATGCGTCAACATCAACAAGACTATCATCAAAAACACGAAAATTTGAATTTTCTTCCAAGTCAATTGAAGGAGCAACTCGATATGGTTCAACCAACTCACTAACTTGAAAGACTTCATCTCACACACTTGTGTCTTTGTTCTCATCCTGAACAAGCTCGACATGACCCTTGGATTTCGTTTTTAAAATAAACAACCAATCCACTCTTGATCGATCCTTTCTAAAGAAAGGGATGTATGTGTAATAAACTTGTTGACATTGCTTTGCGAAAACAAAGACATCGTTTACGTTGCAGAGTCTAGCTTTTGAGTTGATTTCGACCAGACCATAGTGCGGATCAACTCTGATTCCTCTATCAATCATATCATGCCAATAACATTTGAATAAAAACACTCTATTATGCTCGCTATGATATTGCAGTTCGACAACCTCTTTTAATCTACCATAGTAGTCAACTTCTAACTCACTCCTAGTTGATCCCTTAACATAAACACCGTTGTTGTATGTCTTTCTTCCATGCTCGTATTCTTTAGTATGGAACACCTATCTATTGACAAAATACCCATTGTAGCACTTAACTTTTCTTTCAGGGCCCAGGCTTAGTGAAGACAATGACTTAGTAGCACTCCTTCCCATTTGATAAACCTTGTATGTAATGTACATCAATGAACAGTAAATGAGAATCTCGTAATGACATGCATACAATAATTTTGCAAGTGTGAATGACTTTGTGATAGTACTTACATGTGTTCTAAACCACGTGGCAAATTATTTATCTTGTAATTGAAAGATCTAGGATTTGGCCAGCTGTGAGTTATTGGACAACAAATATTGTCGATGTTGCCTGCAAGTGATAATGAGTGTATGATATTACAATATATATTTGACAGCATATTATTGACAAAGTTTAATTAGTATTACACATATATATACTTTCTGAATAAAAGGTCTCAGCTCATCACAGTTAAATAGAACATAATTGTGTGCTTGTTTGAACTCTATTTTTGACAAATATCTTCCTCTTACGACATTTTTAGGTGTGGGTCGTCCAAGATTGGAGAATATTGACAAGTTCCCCCTAGAAGGCACTTCACCGCCATCATCATGTCGTGGAACGCGATTGATTCGAGTTCTCAGATGAGGTTCGAAATAGTACGAGATAAATGTTGAAATCTCCTCAACAATATAGGCCTCACATATCGAAGTCTAAACATACGCCTTGTTCTTAACCTTTTTCTTGAGATTGAACAAGTACCTGCATTGAATTAATCAAATATTTTCAATTAAGAAAAACAAAGAAAATACTTTTATATAAGAATTACATTGCAACTATAATATCTAACCGTTTGAATGGGTACATCCATCTATACTGGACCGGTCCTTCAACTTTTTACTCAAACGGTAGATGTATGGGGAGATGCTCCATTAAGCCAAAAAATGATGGAGGGAATATCATCTCAAGTTTGCATAGTGTCTCGACGATATTCGTTTCAAGCCTCTCAATGTGATCAACATTCAACTTGCTGGAACATATATCTCTAAAGAAATGACTGATCTCCGTGAGTGCATCCCATATTCCCTTTGGCAACAAATCATGAAAAGCTAATACGAAAAGCTAATGGGATGAGCGTTTGTATAAAAACGTGGCAGTCATGACTCTTCAATCCATATAATCTGTATTCCTTCATATTAACCAGCCTTGATATGTTCGAGACATGTCCATCCAAAAAACACAGACTCTTAAGCCATTTGTAGACTAGTAGTTGTGCGTTTTTCTCTAACACGAAGCTTGCTCTTGGTTTTGCGACCCGTGACTCATCACAAACCAACTCTATATTTTTACGATTACAGAACAAAGCTATATCCAATCTAGCCTTGATGTTGTCCTTTGTCTTACCCTTCACATCCATGACGGTGTTGAAAATGTTCTAAAACATGTTCTTTTCAATGTGCATAACGTCAAGGTTATGGCGGAGCAGATTGGTCTTCCAATAAGGAAGCTCCCAAAAGATACTTCGCTTTACGCAATTATAGGTCAAACCAAAACCAATAAACTTTTGCTTACCTGATTGAAGACCAAACACAATGTCACCGTACTCTGATACAACATCATGCAATTCTTCACCAGAAAGACGCGGGGATGCAACATCCTTTTCAACTCTGCCAACAAAGAAATCTTTTCTGTTCTTTCTATACCTGTGATTATATGGCAAGAAACGACGGTGACAGTAAAAAAAAAAAGCTTTACCTCCATTTGTTAGCGTGAATGCCTTGTTGTTTTCCATGTACTATGGACATGCTAGTTTCTCATGCGTGTTCCAACCAAAAAACATTCCATAAGCTAGAAAATCATTGATAGTCCACATCAAAGCCACCCTCATAAGAAAATTTTGTTTCCTCGATATATCATAAGTCAAAGCTCCGGAGGACCACAACTACACCAACTCATCAATCAACGGTCGAAGACAAACATCTATATTCCAACCCGGGCTACTTAGACCGGGTATGACAGTAGATAAAAACATGAACTCCGGCCTCATACACATTCCCGGTGGCAAGTTTTAAACCGTGAGTATGACCAGCCAACAAGAATAAGGAGTAGCAAATGACCCGAATGAGTTGAATCCGTTTGTACACAACCCAAGACGCACGTTCCTTAATTCAGCTAAAAAGTGAGGATGCATACTGTTAAAGTGTTTCCACGCTTCACCGTCAGAAGGATGCAACATCACTTCATCAACCACATCATGTGATGGTGTCATGTCATGTGCTCAACAGTACCCTTGGTGACATGAATAATCTCTACAGTCTAGGTGTGATTGGGAAGTATCTAAGTTTTTTATATGCCACTAGAGTCTTTCCCCTACCAGTTCTGGGTTTGTAACGGGAATGCCTGCATGCCATGCACTCGGTCATCTCAACATTTTCAAGGTAGTATAACATGCAGAAGTTAGGGCACATGTCAATTTTCTGGTATCCTAAACCGAGGGGTTTCATCATGGACTTTGCAGCATAGAAGCTCTCTTTCAGCCTGTTCCTTTCAGGTAAAATGCTTCTCGCTCATTCAATAATTTTGTCATACCCGACCTCACTCAACCCGTGATCTGACTTGATGGTGAACACTTGTGTTACGACTAATAATTTACTGTGGTTCGTGTAACCATCTCATAATGGTTTGTCAGAATCTTTCAACAAATAAAAAAACCTAGCTGCATCTGTATTAGGTTCTTCTTCTACAATTGGACATTGACTGACATTACCTTGATTCATTCTCATTACATCCATAACCATATTCCTATAAGGATTAGTGTTGTCATTTGCCGCTTCATGCACATTGCTAGCACTAGAAGTTGACCCAACCACCCTTTGTCCATTCTCCTCTTACTAACAAATACTTCTCCGTGTGCATGCCAACACTGGTAATTCTCCATAAACCCTTTGTGTAGAAGATGCATCATTACAACATCTGGATGCAGATACTTTTTATTTTGACACTTCCTGCATGGACACCTAATACTGCCTCCAGTAAAATTTCTGGGAATAGATGTTGCGAAATTAATAAAACCCTGAACCCCGTTACAATAATCCATCCTCCGCAATCCTTGGGGTGCATCTCGATACATCCATGAACGATCATCCATGACTTCTGTCATAACCCAAATTTTGACCCTTTTATTTTAATTATTATGATAAAAAAAATGAAAAATGATGATGAAAAACAAGTAAAAATGAAATAAATGAAGAATGAATTAAAATTTGGGTTAAGGACAACATGATTGGAAGTTTAAAGATTTAATTAAACTTTTGACTAGTTTAATTAATCAAATCATACTGGATGAGGTCAAAGTTAATTGATCTTAACTGCTTGCGCTTGAAATGAGGAAAGACCATCTTTGTTATTCCTTTCACGTTCTGAAATAAGTACACCCCTTGCGATCCCTTTTTGAGCCTTAATAATTTTTCTTTCTTGAAAAATAAAAATAAAAAATCCCAACTAGGATCACACCCCACACTGGGGGGCAAGAGAAAATTTCAATGAGAAAAGAGAAAAAGCTGTGAGAAAGCCAAAAAGGCATAAAGAGCTCAAGAAACTCAAATGCTAGGGGGCATGCCCAAATCACTAGAAAAAGTGACATCCAAGATAAAGTGAGTATGCTATAGCAAAGCAATAAAAAAGAAGAAGCGGCAAATCAAAGAAGAGCGGCAAAATAAAATATGAATGACGTTAAGAGTGAAACTGTTGATAGTGATCCTTAGTCTTTGAAACCCTGAAACACTCTTTGAGGCTTATGAATCCTTTTCTTTCATAGCCAAAAACCACAGCCTACGTTACGTGCCTGTAGAAGTCCTTTCTAATCAAGCAAGCAGGCAACCTGGAATAATAAACAATGCTCTCAAAATGCAAAGAATACTTTTACATAAGATTATTATTCATGTTGATAAAAATGAATGTTAAAAAAGAGACAAATTTTTTTCTCAAACAAAATCTCGAGCTTTTCTCGAGCCCTTCACTTTGAAAACCTATAAAAATAAAAGGTCATCTCATGATGTATTTTCATTGAAGACCTCATTGCCAAACACAAGAGCAAATAATCTATTTTCCAAGAAAGAAAATAACCAAGGAGTTGCAAGATTTCAAAAGCAAATTGTTTTAGACTCACATCGAAATAATTTTTGTATTCAAAATGCAAGATCAAGATTTCAAGATTTATTCTAGACCCATACTCCTTCACCAAACTAAAAAGGAGATAAATGAGAGAATGACCTCTTAAAACCATTATTTGTCTAAAGTCACTGACATAGCACATTTGGGGGCAATGACTAATACAAGGGGGCAAAATTGGGTTTAGAAGGAGAATTGGTCCCTTCTAGGAAAAAGAGAGGAACATTTCCTACAACAAGACAAGGGGGCATTTCGGTTTACAAAAGACAGCTTGATCCTTTCAGCAAGTGACATTGAATGTTTTTAGCAGTGAAACGAGTAATGAGTGATCCTCTCAAATTATTTGATGAGACAGGAAATCTTTAACAAGCAAGTGGGTCACGATGGGCACCATAAAGGCTGAGTTGTGTAAACAAATCTGGAAATAGACTTACATGGGCTAACTTGAGTGGGCTAGAAGCCAAACGACAAAGATGACCCAAATCAGAGGTAGCAAGTTCTCATTAATCAAACAACAAGAAAATCAAGAAAAATGGGGGGCCTATATTTTAAAACAGGTAAAGATGCATACATATCATCTAAACTTTGAAACATTAGGCAATAAGTTTTGCAGATTTCTGTTGGGATCCATCAAATGAAAGGCCATCTTGAAATGGCCAAGATTGAAATTGCTGGGTAGGCCGCCCATGAGAATTAGGCCACCTGAAAAATCTCTGTATTTTTTCACCACCTTTCATTTTCCATCCAAGGTAGTGCGTTTCCTAACCCTACCTTCCCTTTCGAGAGCGCCTTCAAGCCCTCGCTTTCTACCTTCCTTTTAGAGAGCGCCTTCGAGCCTTTATCTCCTTTCTAGAGCGCCTTCGAGCCTTCATCCCTTTTTGAGTGCGCCTTCGAGCCCTCACCTCTTTTCAAGTGCGCCTTCGAGCCCTTGACCATCCAAGGTAGTGCGTTTCCTAACCCTACCTCCTTTCGAGCGCGCTTTTGAGCCCTCGTTTCCTTTCTAGAACGCCTTTGAGCCCTCGCTTCCTTCCTTTCGCTTTTCGAGCGCGCCTTTGAGCCCTCGCTTCCTTTTCGAGCGTGCTTTTGAGCCCTCGCTTCCTTCCTTTCGAGCACGTCTTTGAGCCCTCGCTTCCTTCTCGAGCGCGCCTTTGAGCCCTCGCTTCCTTTTCAAGCGCGCCTTCGAGCCCTCACATCCTTTTGAGTGCACCTTCGAGCCCTCATTTTCCTTTCTCTTTTTTACTTGGGTAGGTCACCCATCACAATGAGACCCTTTCTTTCTTTTACTTGGGTACGTCACCCATTACAACGAGACCACTTCTATATATAATAAAAAAAACAAAAACAAAAAACAAACAAAAAAGAAAGTGGGTCGTCTTCCAAATGACTTGTTTCTTGATTCCTACATCTCTTTGTAAAAGTCATATGTCAATCTACTGTTTTTGAAGTTTTCAAGACTCTAAAATAGGGCAAAGCAAAAATTCTTTCTATATCTACTTTTCTTTATAAATTTACTACACAAAGCTAAAGGAAAATGAAATTTTCCAATATCTTTGGATCGTAAATATTATAAAGAGGGGGCAACTGTCATAATCCAATTTTTGACCCTTTTATTTTAATTATTATGATAAAAAAAAATGAAAAATGATGATGAAAAACAAGTAAAAATGAAATAAATGAAGAATGAATTAAAATTTGGGTTAAGGACAACATGATTGGAAGTTTAAAGATTTAATTAAACTTTTGACTAGTTTAAT
>Ga0307517_10007309_pt1 | contig 16137 bp, 5 predicted proteins | sample 23_EM_MG_FD_194515 | JGI IMG/M metagenome (GOLD analysis project Ga0307517, IMG submission 194515) | Populus trichocarpa ectomycorrhiza microbial communities from riparian zone in the Pacific Northwest, United States - 23_EM | ecosystem: Host-associated > Plants > Roots > Unclassified | place... | reverse complement strand
AGGAAAACAAAAGGAAAATCCCTATATGTAGAAATTTCTAAACATGAAAGACACACCCTTTTTACATGGACAGCAGCTGAACTCAACATCATGAAATCAATAATGGGCAAGCGTTGGCTTTACTAAACAGAAACCAATTATTCAGAGGGAAGAAAACAAATTTACAACCGAATGTCTCGTATAAAAATAACAAAGGAGTAGAGATTGGGACTTATACCTGCAGCTCCTTGTATATTGGTAACTGACGGAAGAAAATGGAGATACTGAAGTGGATGAAATAATTCAGCTAAGGGCTGCAGGTCTCAACGTTTTTTCTGCAGAAGATGAAATGGAAAAACAAGCGCACGTTGCTGTCAAGATTTAACAGCAAATCTCCCTCTCCGTCTTGTCTTTTTGCTCTCCTCTTTCCTCACAATAACACCCGAATGCAATAAAGAAAATCCCTCTATTCACTGTGTGTTTTTTTTACTCTGCCTCTCTTGTGTTTTTCTTTCTTTGGTCTCTCTTTGCTGTGTTTTCTACTCTCTTTCTGCTATCTTTTTTTTGCCGCCTCTTGCTAGGTCATTAGAGGGGTTTATATATAGTCTAACATGTCTCTATTTAGGAAAGATTTAATGCATTAATTCTAGGACGTAAATCCCTACTGATTTGCAGTAAAAAAACGCAAAAGGAAGCTGCAATATTCTGATTTTGTGCTGGTGCTTTACGTCTGATTTCTTTCCAGCCATAGGGCCAGCTGCTCCCTTTGAAATGAGGCAACAAAAACGTGGTCTTCAGCTCCAAATATCAGGCGTGATGAGAAAGGAAAACATCAGAGAAAAAAGGAAAGAAATCAGCTGGAGGGTGCAGCTGCAAGGTCTTATTTTCCTTATTCGGTGCGGTAAAAATCCTGTCATTTATGGTGATCCAACCCCCCTCTCCAGCTTTCAATGTCCTTCTTCAATTCAATCCCTCAATTTAGCACATTTCGATTCAGTCCTTGGTCCAAAAAAAATCGTTCGAATCAGTCCCGCGAACTTGGGCAAAAATCCTTCTTGCGGTCAGGAATCCCTGCTTTCACACTAGATATTCAAACGGGAATATCTTGAGCTTCTGATATCGAAATCAAGCGATTCAAAAGCCTAAATTTATCTACGTGTCTAGGACTACAACTTTGATGAAGGAGTCGAGGTGAGATAAAATCGTTTTATAGAACAGAAACTGGCAGTAATCTAGTTGGTCAAAAGGGATTTCCGGGTCTGACTCAAAAACTGACGAATGCCGAGAATCCTGATATGACTGAGAGTATGAACTAAGAACAAAAATCACAAAAACTAAGCCAAAAATAGAATTTTTTTTAGTGCAGACTCGGGTCAATATCCTTCTCGCGGCAGAATTCTCTGCCTTCACGTTAGATATTCAAACAGGAATATCTTGAGCTTCTGATATCGAAATCAAGCGATTCAAAAGCCAAAATACCTAGGATGGTCAGATATAGTACGAAACTGAGTCAGAATCAGAGCCTAAGTTGAAACAAAAAATTGCGACAGAAGCAGAACTATTTTTTAGTGCAAATTCTGAGGGATTTATTCAACCTTAAAGACCAGATAAAAAATAACAAATTTAGCATTATGAAGACTCCTGGTCAACCTAAGAAAACCTGATGATTTTGGTAGTAAAGGGGAAGGATAAAAAAAAAACAGAAAACAGCTCAAACAAGGTTAAAAAACAAAATATTTCTTTTTGTGCTTTTGTCAATCTTCTGGCGAATATGAGCTAAACTCCTACACTCTGTTCGAAAGAGGTATACACCGTCTCCAGCACGTGGGGTCCAAAATTGAGTAACAACACACACTATTATTAGTACCATTGCTAAGAGCTTGGGATTAAGAAGTTTGCTCTCCCTATAGTTTCAGGTTCGAACCCTGTGGTTACTAATATGATGGTCACTAGAGGCTTACATGGTCGCTAACTTTAGGGCGCGTGAAATTAGTCGAGGCGCACGCAAGCTGGTCTGGACACCCACGTCAATTAAAAAAAACAAATTACGAATTGATTATTACCTCAATCTAATTTTTATTCGAGTATTAATTTATATGCATATTTATATTACGTGGAAACTTCATCATTATAGTAAAAGGGAACAATAATTTTATGAACTATTTAAGGTCCTCTAACAATCTTAAAACAATTTATTTTTTAGTATATTTGTTCTGTGTATATGTATATATCTTCAAGAACAAATTGATTATATATTAACATATATAGATTTAAAAAAATAGTTTAATTTTAGTAGGAAAAGTAAAGTGCATATATTTTCTCTTAAATTTCATGACTATGTTAAATTTCTTGTTGTCTGTTATCTGTGTACTTGTTGCATTGATTCTACGGGAAAATAAATTTTATGTTGCATGGTATTTTCCTTCGTTGTTGTATTGATATGAAAAGAACAAAAAAACAGCCGATCGGAAAAAAAAAAGTTGTATATCTGGATAATAATTACCGGTGAAATAATATATGTTAAGTGCAATTCTATTTAACTGTAACTCTTTTGTTTAAGTTGCATAGCGACAACTTTACTACGTTTCAACAACTATAAATAGTTAATTTTTTTAAAAAATACATATATATAGTTCTCTTTTATATAAGATTAAAAAGAAATTTTGAATAGATATGATATAGAGAAGTTACAATTAATGAAAAATCATCAATCATAATAATTTTGATATATTTGTTAACATGGTAAGCCTAGTGGAGTTAATGATTTGGGTTGTGTATTTGACGAGTTAACCTGTGGAACTCGAGTTAATATAATATATCGTCATCTTAATATTAAAAAAAATATCATCGTGATTTTTTTTCTTTAAAATCCAAACCATGCTTTTATTGGTGATTTGAATTGCCTTAATTTGCATATATCAAGGCAACTAGATCAAGTACAAACAATTCCCTTGTAAATTAATTTTAATATTATTGCTAAATTATGTTTTTTTACCGGTCATATGGATTGACTTTGAATCCACCACATTAACTATGTCATGTTAGGGCAACTTTCATGTTGGTTAATTTTAAACTTGATATAAATGAGGATCGGTCACATAAATTTAAACTAAATTATTTTTGTCGATTTTATTTTTAATATTGAGATGATTGAGAATTTAATTTATTTTTTTTTCTTTTTAGTTTGCCTTTCTATGTGGTTTGCGAGTTTGTCGAGGTAACTCGAGTTACTCCAGTTTACGGATTTTGTGTGGTTTTTTTAATTGAACTTGGTTTTTTTTATAGTATATTTTTTTTTTGTTATATTGTTAGAAAAACAGTTTTAGAGAAAAAAAAACATGTTATTAAACTTTATGAAGTAAGAAAAATTAAAGAATACGCGGGAAACAACCTTCATTCATCTTATCAATGATTAATCATTTCTTAGTTGCTGCAATCATGGATCTTACAGTGCTTCCTAACTAATCCCAACCATAGCTGAATAAAATTACTTGGACCAATCCCAGGAGACCTTTTTCCATTGAAATTTTGCAAGACTATGGCATACATGAACTCCATCTAATGAACAGTAAATCACAGAAATTACCTTCTGATAGATCTCCTCTTGCTAATCAGCGCCTTTTGCATGTCCAGCCTGTGCTGTAGAATCTAGGGATGCTACAAAAATTTCAATGTGGGCAACAAAAGATTAGAATTCATGTATTTTTTTGTGTTTTCCATATACAAGGGTATTTCTGTAATTTTCACACTTGCTGAAAATTATGGAATATTGCAATTCTCAGTTTTATTTTCCATTTAGTATTTTATTATCCCAAAGTATAGAGAGCTTCATTAGGTTTTTCATATTCTAGATAGGACTATCAGTATTTTCCTACAGAGGAATACAAGTCCTTTTTGGACTAGGAGTACTAGGAACTCCATCTAAAGAAAGTCAGGAACGGCAAGAAGAGTAAAAGCACATCAAGAACATGAAAAATGGAATATTAGTTTATTCAGACTTGAATAGACTTAAAAAGAACTTCCGTCTAATATCATGTACTTTATTAAAGAATTCAGCCAAATATGGATGCATAACAAATATACACAACCATTCAGGACAAGGTGCTAGGATCCTGGGTATTCGGGCATTCTAAGCAAAGATTTGGGCCTGAATCTTCATGGTGCTTCTAAACCAAAGAAGCATTCCCTTCTAAGCAAATACTTATTGTCAAACCCAGGGCTTCCCCTCCTGTTCTTGTTATTTAAGTATACATTTACTTCTCTGAAAGAAAAAATATTGTAGGGAGCAAATAGTGTAAATAGAAAGAGGAAAATACAGGAAAACAAAGCAAAGTCATAGAACGAGGCCTTTCAATCCGCAATGAATATTAACAGACTAAATACCACAGCAAAAATAGAAGAATAAGAGGCCAGAAACACTAAATCATCCCAAAGAGATTGTCTAGGATGTTTTAACCTAGGAAACAGAAGAAGAAAACAACTAAAGAGCAGACTGATAAGAATCAACTTAACAAATTTACATGCACATCTTTCTTTGAATAGACAACACAATAACCCTGACCATACTAAATGTTCCACCCACAGTAGAGTCGGCTGATTGCGCCTTTCTACGAGTTGCGTTCACGAGAAGCGATTTCATCGGGTCCGATTATATATCTTTTTAATTTACCTATTAAATCAAATTTCTCTCTGGATAAGAATTTCAGTTAAATAAATGAAAACGCAGACGTAAATTTTTAAAATAAAAAACATGATAGAAAAGGAAGCACCTGGTGGAGATTTGAAGCCCTATTGGTTGAGGTGGCGGCGGCGGCGGTTTCCGAGAGCGGAGGAGGGAAAGAGAGAGAGCTCATGTGGGGAGAGGTGAGGAATGTCGGACCAAAGCGAACAAAGCTTGACAGATGACTTTATTCTTTTCCAGATTCGCTAACAAACTAAAAGAATTGTATTCTTGTGCTGCTTCACTATTCATAACTAACAAACTAAAACTAAAGGAATTATATATATATAATAAGAGTGCTCATTAAAACACGGTGCACTGTGTGTGAATCCTGTGGCTTCACGGTCTTTACCGCACTCCCTCTCTGTTTTTCACGTTTCTTCTCGCGCGGTGGGTGTTTCCGTGCTTTCTACTCGGCTGCTGAGGATCCCTGGCGTCTTTTCATCGACTTTGTCTGGTGCATGTTTAGATTGAAGCGGTTTGGCTGGTGCTAGGCGCGCGAGGAGATGTCAGCCGACGGGTAATCACCGTGGCGGGCCTTCCTTTTAATGAAAAAATTATTCTAACTGAGACATTGTTTTTGTTTTTATAAACTCTTTTCTATTATATTTGTTTTATCAAAAAATTTATAAAAAATATCATATAAACTCTTGAATAAATCAGGAAATAATATTATAATTACACTACTAGCACTAAAGATCAGATAATAAATTATATATTGACATAGATTGAAAAAAATAGTTTAATTTTAATAGGAAAAGTAAAGTGTATATATCTTCTGTTAAATTCTATGACTATGTTAAATTCCTTGTCATCTGTTATTTGTGCACTTGTTGCATTGATGCTACGAGGAAATAAATTTTATGTTGCATGGTATTTTCCATTGTTGTTGTGTTGATATAAAATAAGAAAATAGAAGATTGGGAAAAAAAAGTTGCATTAATATAAATATAATTAGAAGGATATAACTAAATTTTCAAAGGCTTGATGTAAATATTAAAGTTCAAGAGAGAGAAAAGATGAGGAGGAGAAAACAACTTTGTCACCGCTGAACCACCATGAAATAACAACACACGCTGCACCATTAACTACACCTTCACATTACACGTTGAACTATCACACGCCTCCTAAATGATGTGGTGGACTATCACGTGTTATACACATGTCGGTCTTTTTATTGATTTATTAATATTTCAATACTTTAAATTACTAAATAGCCCCTAAGAGCATCTAAATATTACCAAAAAAATGTTATCCCAAACCAGCTTTAGATTTTTTTTATTCTAAGGTTAACTTTATCATTTTACAATAACAAAACATGGAAAAGACTAAAAAATGCCTCTTGTCAAGGTCAATATTTTTGAACTGTAAACCCCGGGAAAAAAAATAATAAATAAATAAAAGTGAAGAAATTCATGCATATGGTTAAATAAAAACATAAATTCAGAAATTTTTGAATATAAATTTCCGGGCGAAATAATTCGAGACATTATAATAAACCCGGTACTGTTGAGGGTTGGATTTAATTGAAGAGAATGATACACTTAAAGGAAAATATAGAGTATAAATACTCTCTCCTCACCAAAAAAAAATATGTAGGAACCATAAGGAGAGAAGATAGTGAGTTTTATACCCATTCTTGAGAAATCAAGAGAGAAACACTAAAATTTCAAGAACCCATCCAAGATTAAGAGCTTATAGATGGGATAAACACTTGAGAGCAAAGGATTACCAAGAAATTGAACAAGAAGAAAAGAAATGACGGAGTTGAAAATCTTCAACTGGTTGAAGATCAAAATCTTAATTTGTACCGGGTAAGGTATTCTAAACATGATCTTAAAAAAATTCATTTTTAAATTCGATAAAGAATTGATGCCTTGATATTGAATCATAGGTTAGGGTTCTTAGACATAAATTGGGGAAAAAGTACTTATTATTGAGATTAAGTTAATTCATGTGTGTGGTATGTAGTTTATGAAAGTATTGTGTGAAGGGGAGGGGGAGAAAAATCAGGACAGACTTGTCTCCTGAATTTTGATGAGATTTCGGGTAGGAGGATGAGGGAATTAGGATCGGGTTCCTCATAGGAATTGTAGATTTGAATGTTAGCTAACCAAGGAAACTGGTCTTGCTTAATTTAGAGATGTAGAACTCCAGTTATGGGTTACCAGCTGAGACTGAGTCGTGACTGATTATGTAGGGCAGTAGGACTAATTAGTTAATGAGCAATTTTGATTATTTTGGAGGCAAAACTGGGTTCTCCTCCCTTCAAAGAACTTATAGCCTCGTGTCTTAGCTTTTTAACGAGATCAATCTCAATTAAAATGGAGTTTTAGAACTTTAAATATAGTTAAAAATCTGATGAGTGTTCAGACAGTGACAGTTGAAAATTGGACAGTGACAGTTCATTGTCTAGACAGTAACGGTTGGACAGTGACAGTTGAAAATTGGACAGTAACAGTTCAAAGTTGGACAGTAATAGTTTTCAAAATTAGACAGTGACAGTTGAAAATTGGACAGTAACAGTTCAAAGTTGGACAGTAATAGTTGAAAATTGTACAGTAACAGTTTAATGTCTAGATAGTAACGGTAGACTTTTCCGTGAATACTATATATATATATATATATATATATATATAAAGAATTGAGTCATACGAACACTTGCACATTGAGATACTAACTCTGAAAATATACATGATATATGTATATATGTTATTATGAGGAAATGAACATGTATAGAAAGTAACATATGAGTAATGGATGAATATGGATTCTCTATAATGTCGGCTTGAAGGAATCATAACCAAAAACTTCCTTATGATTCAGAAGGAGCAACCAGGATTGGATCTTCTGTTAGGGGAGGTCGCGAGACAGGCGAAGCAGGTGCGTGATTTTCCTTCTATTTGCACTTATACAATTTAAAATAATTCTTCTGGTGAATGCAATTACAATAAATGTCATGTTCAATGTAAATAAAGTCTAGCGTAAATACAAGATTAGCTTCGTCTAATGGCATCCGTGATAGGATTGTCGAGATATGAATTACAAGATTAGCTTCGACTAATGGCATCCGTGGTAGGATTGCCGGGAAATGAATTACAAGATTAGACTTTGCAAGGTCACCCAGTTCATGCAAGTAAATAAGAGTATTCAAATTAAGAATATACAAATGAGTGTTAATTGGGTTTAAAAGATTTACAAGCAAAATATAAGTTCTCTGTTAGAATTCTTATGGATCCGATAGAAAGTTAATACTTCATTCATATTCATTACATGAGCATATATATATATATATATATATATATATATATATATATATATATATATATATATATATATATATATATATTATTTATAAAAATAATTTTATTTTTATTTATTTAAAAGATATATCAAATATCCAGGAAAATCATTAGTTTAGGACTCTACTTTGTGAAGCTTATGTAAATATTTAACTTAAACAAAAGGGAATTAATGTGTTTATGTAGTATACTTTTGTGTAAACCTTGATGTATTTATAAAAGTTTAGCTTAGCATATAGTATTTTAGTTATCTTGTAATTAACCCTTTTGAAATATTTAAGAACACTTATTATGTTGTAAATACTTTCTTTGCATGTTAGTATTCCTTTTCTTTTAAATTTTATGATATGATGTTTGGACTATGTTCATATTGAATTTACTCGTAGGATATATATATTGTGTGGATTGTATGAGGTGCGGAATTATGAGGTTTGATATAAGGTCCGGAATTATGGGACCTTGTGATGATGGGTTGAATGAGTAAATTGATAGTAGTCGATAACTTCGGATGTCCTAAATGCAAACAAAACTCTGTCGAATTTTTGAAAAAAAAATTTACCCTCAAATAAAGAGGATATGTTGGGATCTTTTAACATTCGAGTCGTACAGTCGGACTGTTACACTAGGAGACGCCATAAGAGTCACCTATACATCGTAAGCACCTCCCATGTAACAACCATAATTTCTCAAATCCATAACCACATGACTATTATTTAGCTAGGTTAATCCTCAAACTATGGTGATTTTGTTTTTCAATTTCATTCATTCCAAAGGCATACTTTATTTATCTATTTATAAACTTACCAAAATTTCAATAGAGTTTTCTTTATATTTAGACTGTACCAAGTTATCGACAAACTTCTTTCTCATAATCATTCATTAGCACAAATCATGGTCCAATCATCCTAGACCCTATCTCATCTCATTAAATCAGGGTCTCCAAGTATATATAAATTTTTGTGATGCACAAAACAATAATAATTTGAAACTAAGATTACTTTTATTATGTTGTCTACATCAACATACACATCAATATTTGTTCAAAAAATAATCAAAAGTATTATAGATAGTTGGTTTTAGTGTGAATTTATATGTTACATGATCTAAAAAAATATAGAATTATGTTACATATTATTTTGATACTTTATGAATTACATGTTTAAATCTAAATAAAAGTAAAAAAGAAATGGTTTACTAATCAACCATGGAATGAAATGTACCTGCCAAATATTTTGGTTATTGCATTTTATTAGAAAGCATTATAAATATTTAATAATTAGTCTCATGCATAACTAATTTACCTATTAGTTCATTCCTTAAAACAATTTAATTCATTTCCATGTTCTCAAATCATGCATATCAATCATGTTTATATTATATCCTAACAACATGTTCAAACTCCTTAATAGTCAAATAACTTCTTCCAAAAAATATTTGAACAATGTTATCTCGAGAATCTAATCATAGATGTCACTAGCTCTAATATAGATAACTAAGGTGTTCATTGATTAGTACTTAAAAATACATTTTTATCAAGGTTTTATATCATCATTTTGCATTTAAAGTATAAATAACTCCTTAACTAGAGCATGTTTTATAATAACAAGTCTGATAATATAAGATAGCTTTAAGTTATGGTAAATGCTCATTTTAAATGCAGGCATATCTCACAATTCAAAGGATTGATTGATGTGATTAACTATTGAAAGTGAAAGGACAAAGAAAAGGCTAAGCTTAGAAAAGAGATGTTGATTCAATTCAAATTGGAACACTATTCAGTCATTGAGTCATATCTAGAGCTGTAGATCTTGGATTTCAATTTGGTTTATATGGCTAGAAATCTAAGAAATAGGCCTACAACGTTCATAAAGAGTGGAAGACCCAAATCTACCATTTTCAAATTCAAAGCTTGGCCACAAAAGAGAAGTCAGAATCTGTCCTGCAATCTAGGCCAAACACTGCTCAGAATTTTACCCATAGCTGGAGTTCTAGAATGCAAAATGATGTCTAGTTTGGTGGGTGGAAAGATACGACAATTTCCAACAACTTTCATGAAGACCACCTGCTCAAATTCTGATGTTAGCAATGACATTTCATCTAGACAAGAGCTTGAGGGCTATCCACCACATCCACTAGAAGCACTACTCGGTATTTTAGCCATATCTCGAGCTGTAGTGATCCAAATGCTCTGAAATGTTGTGGGTGGAAAGAGGAGATTATTTCCAACAACTTTCATGAAAAACACTTTGCCATTTTATGATTGCATCAATGACATTTCATCTAGCCAAAATGTTGGAGTGCTGCTGTCCACCAAGTCCACTAAATCAATAGTTGACCACTACATCAATAATCAATTACCAAATGAATAGTTCTGAATTTTAGCCTATAAAAGGAGGCATTTGCCATTCATTTAGGCATCTTGTTTTTCAGATCAAGATCACTTTATTGCTTTCTCTCTTTGTAATGTTCAAGTTTTATTCCATGTTATATTTTCCTTAATCTCTTGTTTATGCATTTTATTTCCTTTACTATACTTATATAATCATGTTTTCCTTTTGTTTATTTATGTTTCTCTTCTTCATAATGTCTAGCTAAGTTAATATTGTCAAGGTGTAAAGGTTTCATTGATGGTGTTAGAATATGTATAATATAAACTCAATATAGACTTCAATGTTTATATCCAAGAAAGTTTGTTATTAACATGTCTTATCTTTTTATCTTATTAATTCTTAATACCTTACTTGTTAAATAGTTAATCTAGATTTGTGTTGTATAACACTTGGTACAACAAATGCTTAGCACTTTCATAGCCAACCGTATGGTATAACTACACATGTGCTATGAAAGGAACTTGATTTGTTGTTAACATAAGTTAACATTATGAATTCCTGACAATATTTAAAAGTATGGTGTTACTAATATAAGATAATTAATATGATCATGTTAAAAATTTATAATGAACTATTAAGGATAAATCACCGATTGGAACCTCCTTTGTGTGTGGTTTCCAGTTGATTAATAAAAAGAGTTTATATTATACTTATTTCTAATACTATTATGGGTTCCTCTAACCTTGACAATTGTTTTTATCATTGTTTAATCCTCATATTAATCTCACATCTCAAAGATCTCTTTAACTCTTTATTAAATTATAGATATTATTTATAATTTATATAGTTGACCTTCCTGTGGTGGATCGACTCCGGTCTTGTCGAGTTATTTATTACTTTGACACTCCTGCACTTGGGATAAGACATCAACTCTTTGATCGTGTCATTCATTATATCTCAAACATCCAATCATAGATGCCCTAGCCCTAATATGGTCATATAGTCTAGTTATTATATCATGGTCATCCAAACATGGATGCTACTAACTCCAACACGGTAAGCTAGTCTAGTTATTGCATCTCAGTCATCCAAACATGAATGCCACTAGCCCCAATACGGTCAGCTAGTCTAGCAACTTACTTTCATATTGATACTCATGTCACAAATGTTAAATAAACAATTTAAACTAATTATTTAACTATGCAAACTCTAAGAAATTTCGTGTATATAATGGAGGTGAAAACACCTATTTGTTGCTTATGCTAGTGTTGTAACCCCTGTTGCTTGATGGATCCTACTACCTCTCTTGTACCAACATGAACACATATGATACGTCATTTAACCGCAATTCAAAAAGAAAACTCTGAATTCTAATACATTTATTTTAATTTCAAATATTAAATTAATATTACACAAATTTAATGTTTTCTTAGATACATCCCCTTTCATTTACACCATCATCAATCTCATTATGTAATTCATACATATAACATTGTACTAATTGTTTATTAACAACTTTGGTCCCCTTTTCTTCTTCATTTCTTTCAAGGTTGGCTTCTTTAAACAATATATTTCAACAATTTTCTTTCCATTTTCATATTCCATTTTTAATTTCATCATATATTATAAGCGTACAAAAATACATGTCGATCTAATTGATTCATCCATCTTCTCAAAGAATATAAGACACGGCCCCGCACCCCCACCCCCCCTGTATAAGGGAAAAACACCAAAAACCCATTCAGATTTTTCTTCATAATGCATTCATCAATAATTATCTTATCTATATTCTAGCATAACAATGTCAAGAACAACAATTCAATTCCTTTTTATTCTTCTTGGCCAACTATAGGCTTCCTTTCAAATTTTTGTAGAAAGTGCGTACCCTTTCTGAAATACAAAAATCTCATTTATTAGTGTAGTCGACAATCAACTAAGAAAAAAAAAACCTTCCAATCTTTATCTATGGAACAAAATAACAGTGACCCCATTTTACTAGCTTACCTTATTGATTAGGAGCCTTTATGTAACCCACATGAGTAGGATTTGTAAGCAACTTGATTGGTCAAGGTTTACCACCAGGGAAGAGAGTGAAGGTGACTTCCCAGGCCCCAATGTCCACTTTATCATTGTAAGTGTAGACCTTCACATTTCCATCTACTCCAAGTCGAAGGAATGACAATGTGCTATTGTATTTGGGTGTAGCGAGTATGGCATTCCCTCCAGTAGAGAACTCCAAAGCCAAATCATAGGAAAATCCCTCCTCTGTCACGGGTTCGCTTTGGAATGTCACGTATTGTAAACGACCATTCTTAACACTAAACCTATCAGATGTGTAGTAGAGCTTGGGTTTTGGGGAGCTTGGGCTCTTGTAATATATGGCCAATCTTTTGGGCTCCATTACCAGGCTATACGCTCCATTTGAGTTTTGTTTCTCAGAGCGTCGACTCACAAGCCTAGCTGCACCTCCAGCGCGCAGAGACTGACCCACCAACAAGGTATCAGTGGGATAGTCAAAACTTTGCCAAATAAAGTAGCCCTTTACGTCTTGAAGAACCATGTTACCATTGGGTTGCACTTGGAAGTGAACCACTCCTTTATTAGCAGTGTTGGTTTGCCAAGCAATCCTGCCATCAGCATCCGCCAACACAAGGTTTCCATCCTCTCCAAAGGTGAGGGTGGCATTTTCTCCAACAGGGTTTCCTCTGTTGGCTTCCCATACCCAACGCATTGTTGATGTAGACCTGACGGTACCCATGCGCAGAGCAAGGGTGAATGCATTAGGGGTGGTGTTATAAAAGCAAAGCTGGAAAGGAGAATTGAAAGGGTCTAGGACTCGATAATTTGCACCATACTCTACAATATAATCCCCGAATTCTCCTTCATTCACATATTTAAATGTGGAAGATAGAGGGACAGTCACAGCTATAGCCTGTGCAATTAAGGAAATGATTGAGAGAAATGCCAAAAGAGAGACTCTAAGCTGGGAAGACATTGTTTTTTCTAATTAGGTTCTTGGATGGAATGGCTTTGACATGTAAAATCAAGGCCTGCAGGTTTCCTTTTTATAGCAGTTAAAGGCGGCTTTAATAAATCATTTCAGACCTGTTCTATTCACGATAAGGTTTTCTGAAATTGTCATTCATCAACATTATTGTTGTTGTTATTATTTTGTCTTCTATTGCCCACGTAGTTCTATAACGGTGTGCTCTTTGGTCAATAAAGTTTTTGCCCTCTATTCTATGAAATCCAATAATAATTATCTTTGTTTCTTTTTGTCTGCTCCTGTGTGATTAGGTAATCAGTTCACCTATTGTAATTATAAAAAATTATCAAATAAAAAAAATAGCTATAACTTTTATTTTTATCTTTGGTTTCGTGCATCCAATATGGATGTCTAGTAGTATGCCAGTTCACGCTCAGTCTCGGTCAGATTAAATTTTAAGAAAAAAAATATAAAACAGAATATTAAGATCACAAAAGGTGTTTTGATAATATTATTAAACTTGATTAAGTAAATTAAATTTAAAATCTCTCATCACAGCTCTTTGTTTCATTTAAATTTTCAATTCTAATTAGAATTTCTAATAGGTTGTGAATTAAACTATATTGTTTGTTTGTTTTTTTGAAAAAATATTTTTTCTCATGTTATCATAATCATTTTAAAAAAAAATTAATTCATTTGTTTTCGTTAAAAAAAAAAAAACCTAAAAAAATCAATACTAGTGAACCTGAGTTAGTATAAAAAACTTGTAACCTAGATAATTAGAGTCGAGCCAATTCAGGATATCTCACCAAACACTACAAGATTTCACAGTTTTACCGACGGAAATATTCTGTCGATGTGTGATTAGAAGTTCGTCGGTGATTTATTTACCGACGTCTTCACCGACGGATTCGGTCCGTCGGCTTTCCCTTCGTCAGTGATTCCCCATTCCATCGCTATATTGGTCGGAAAAACAAAAAAATCATTTGCCGATGGTTTTACAGACGGAATTTGTGCGCCAAAAAAAAAGTTTCCCACTTGAAATATACCAATGGATTTTTATGTCGTCGGTGATATCGTGATTTACCGATGGCTACGTACCGTCGGTAAAGCTGTCGGTGAGTGTTTGAAATACCGACCGAATATATCCGTCTGTAAATTCGTTTGTAAGTTTGGCAGCTACTGTCAAATGCCGACGGAGTAAGTCCGGTGAGTCTGTCAGTGAGTGTTTGAAATACCGACCGAATACATCCGTCTGTAAATGTGTCGGTGAATGCTATTGTCAGTTGCCGACGGATTAATTCTGTCGGTAAAACCCTTGGTAATAGTTTTTCCTAAATTTGTTTTTAAAAAATTATTTAGAATATATAATATAAAATTCTATAAATTAATGGTAATAAAAACCAATTATGCAAATAAAATTTATATTAAACATCAAAAACAAAATAATCAAAGTTAAATAATATTCATTACAAACTGAATATGTTTCAAAAAAAATATTTAATGAAGTTTTAAAGGTAAATAATGTTTATTACAAATTAATATAAAGGTGGAGCTGGAGGCTGGTGGTTATACGGCCAAAAAGGATTAGGCACACATGTTCCACTCTGTGTTGCCATGTTCATGACCATTTCGCGAAGCTGTTCATAAGCTGCTTTTTGTTGTTCAGACTCCGCTTTTTGTTGTGTTTGAGATGCTTTGATTTGTTCAGACTCCGCTCTTTGTTGTGCATGAGACGCTTTGAATTGTGCGTACTCCGCTAATAGGTGGTCGTATTTTTCGGTGAGCTGAGCCGTGTGTTGCTGCAAGGCCACGAACTCCTTAGATTGGGAGCTCGATATTGATTGGGAGCTCCCAACGGTTGAAACACTATGGGTCGACCGCAAGTTGTCGGCCGTAGTGTTGGAGAGCTCGTAAACCCGATTTTTATCGAGTCCACCTGACGATCCAACCTCCATCCACAAATCCGGATCGAATTTCGGATGGGTCAAAATATCATCCCCGTATCTCTCCCTCAACCAATTATTATAGGTCTCCTGAAAATAAAAAAAAAAGTAATCATCATATTCAATTCAATAAACATAATAACTTACAAAATAAAATGGTTGAACAAACATACCACGAAATGTTGAGTATGGTTATCAACAAACTGTTGCGCCCCCTTTTGGCGGTCTTGACTCCACACGTGCGTCTCCACAAACAGCTCCATCGGGCTCGGCTCACGTCCAAGAGACGTAGCCTATAATGAAAAAAGATTTATTAACAACAACTTCATTTAATGATATATTTTATTTAAATTAATCTTACCATCCGTTTCACATGTGCAGCAAATGGAACGGAGCCGCCAGTGTGCGTTGTCACCGAGCCATGAATTGGCCGATTCTGGTTGCCAGCACTGCTCTGTGAGCGTCGTGTGAACCGCTCAGACGTCACGTGCTCAAGATAGTGCGGCCATATATCTTCCGGGATGTATATCGGTTTGAAATTCCTCCAAACCGCAACATCGTTCCAATCTTGGAAACCCCTATCTCTCGCGGTTTGTTTTGCCCTTTTTTGTGATTCATACCAAAAATCACGCAACCTACTTCACGCAACCAAAAATAACATTTCAAAACATAAATTTTTGTCTAAAAAAAATCTTGTATTGTTTTCGATGTTAGCTAGTTGCCGCGTGATTTTCCCACACCCTCCTTGCAACAGTGTTATGCTCACTGTCCCAGCAGAATTTGTTCTGTGTATAAATAATTAATTTTAAATAAAAATAATAATTTATTTACAATTATATTAATAAGCTGAAAATTATAAATTAACACCAACCTC
>Ga0307517_10007308_pt1 | contig 16142 bp, 8 predicted proteins | sample 23_EM_MG_FD_194515 | JGI IMG/M metagenome (GOLD analysis project Ga0307517, IMG submission 194515) | Populus trichocarpa ectomycorrhiza microbial communities from riparian zone in the Pacific Northwest, United States - 23_EM | ecosystem: Host-associated > Plants > Roots > Unclassified | place... | reverse complement strand
TTAGGCTTTTTAGTTAAGTCGAGATATAAAACCTATATTCTAATGAGATAAAAATATTTAACAAAAACTATTATCAAAGTCTCGATTTTAAAAAAACAATTAAAACATATCTTTTTATTGTTTTGTTCTAAACGATAAATGTTAGAGAGATGAGGAGATTCCAAAAGTTGGTGATGAGAAGAGACAACTCATTTCTAAGATAATTGATGACAAACAATAAAATTTGTAATTTTATAATCGATTTAGGTTTAGTTCAGACTCTGAAGAGAGAGAATTTTGATTCTGAAAAGAGAGAAGTCGGAAATTGAAGAGAGGGAAGGTTTATGGTGTTGTTTGGTTGTTTTTCTAATATAATATATATGGTTTTATTTTGGTCATTTAAATTGGTTTGAAAAAAAATTTGACTGATAATGTTTTTGTAATTTTGAAAAAATGGAGGTAGGATGTAAAATTAAGTAAACTATATAATAGTCATGGTAAGTTTTTTCTTTTTTAACTTGAGAATTTTAGAGACATATTGCATATACGGGTTTCTTTGTTCTTTTTTTTTAATATTTTAATTCATTCCTCTTCTTTTTTCCCTCAAGATTATAAAGGAAATATAAACCATGGTTATCCTCGATGGAGAGAAAGATAAGCGGCAATTGGATCCATATGTCAGTTTACATTAGTTATTGGAGCCTGTTTAAGAGTGTGGTGAAGATTGTGTCTCAAAGTGTTTTTCACTGATAAATACATAAAAAAAACATATATTTTTATTTTTTAAAATTTATTTTTGATATCAGCACATCGAAACGATCCAGAAAACAAAAAAAAAATCAAATTTTTTTCAAAAATACAATTCAACCGCCCTCCCAAATAGGGTCTTAATATGTAAGATTCAGAAAACAGGAACCCTTTGTGCAAGGAAGTCAAGAAGAGGGTTTAGATTAAGAAAATTATAGGATGAAGGACGGTATTAAAAGAATTACAAAAGTACAGGGATGCCACAAGCTAATTAACCCGAGGTGTGTGCAAAGGCAAAAGAGGCAAAAACATCATGTATTATACCTAGCCAAAAGGGGTCGAGAGAATTTCTCTCTTTTAGATGCCTAATGAGAATTTTCATCATCCTATCTTCCATTAAAAATGTTTAATGAACGATGCCCCACTTTAGACAAGTTTTGCCCATTGAGCCTTCCTTGAAAATCCCATGGTGAGAATTTCTCTCAATTATAAATCTCATTTTAAGATATTTTGAAGTCACCAAACTAACCTTCCTTTGTATTTTGTTCAATTACGAGTAAATTTCTACAATATCAAGGTACAATATTTAATTTTTAATACTTAGTACAATAATTTTAGCTTGTTAATTCTAAACCACAAGATTAAAGACAATATATTATAATACATCTATTACTTAGCCAGTTATGTAGACTTTAAAGACAGTTAAAGAATGGCTTAACTATAAGGAGGGTGATCGGGAGTGTGGTTGTTGTATTTTTTCAAAGTATTTTTTGCTCGGAAATGTATCAAAATAATATATTTTTTTAAATAATCATGTTTGACTACAACACATCAAAACGATATAAAAACATAAAAAAATTAATTTTAAACAAAATAAATTAAATTTTAATCAATTTTTATTTGCATTGCAAATCCAAATAGAAGAAATAAAGTACCCAATCGATCGTGACCCTGTTCGTTTTTACGTTTCAAAAACGTTTTTGAAAAAATTTGAAAATTTTTTATTTTTTTTCTTTGCTTTAAATTAATATTTTTTTGGTGTTTTCAGATCATTTTGATATGCTGATATCAAAAATAATTTTTAAAAAATAAAAAAATATATTATTTTCATTTATTTCTAAATGTAAAACACTTTAAAAAATAAAACTGCAATTACACTCTCAAACATACATAAATTAGCCGCCGAACATCACACCAATTTATAGATATACTCAAAACCCATAGCTTTATAACAATTGTTTTTAATTTATTAATGTGATAAAGGTATTTTTGAACTAATCCTTTTCAGATGATTTTAAAAATATATATTTTTTATAATTTTGTAAAGTGAAAAAGGAAAGTATGGCTTCGTGACCATGCAGGCCGGTAGGAGATAAAATCAATAAAGTATTTTCAGATCGACATCAAAACTCAGCTGATTATTTTGTCGTGGAGTCAGCATTAATCAATCGTCTACAAGAGTTGGTGTGGTGTCAAGTTTTTACACCAGAAATTCACGCTAGCTGGGCCTCCACCTCATAGGACCGTTTGTACGTTAAAAAATATATATCATTATCTAAAACTATATGGTAATAAAAGAAAATTAAAATGTATCTTTTTTAAGACTGAAGTTGATGTTAATCATGCACAATATTCAATAATAAAAGCTATTTTTTATTTTTTATAATTTTTTTAGTAGGCTCCATGCACAAAACTCAACCCCGATCATAAAATATAAATGGTTTTTATAATGCTTTTTTATTTAGAAAACACAATAAAAAACCAATTATTAACAAAATTAAACATTAATGATCCGTAAATAAATATACGTAATTCCATTCATTTGCTTCCTTAAAATAAATAAAAATATCGAGCTGTTTCACCTGCCATATGCATGCTGATCCTTAACAGATATTATGGTTATGATTAGTAACAGAACGGAAATCTTAATTTGAAAGGGTTATATTAGAAAGAAAAAAAATTAAAATGATTAAAATTTAAAATTTTATATTTTTAAGATCGAAGGTGTAAGGCTAGGAAAAAATTTCTTTAATTTTTTTTTTTTTGTATTCTCTACACATTAATAATAATAAAAAAAATTTCATCACGCTTAAAAAAAGACTACATTTCTTTTATTCTAGCTACTCTGAGAAATCACAAGTCAGAACACGACGCCGTCAGAGACAAAGATCTCCTGTTTCCTCTTAAAAAAAGTCAACGAAGTGTGTTTGCTTTATCAACTAATCTGTCGTACAATTCTAACCAGCCAAAACGCTGCCGACATCAGATGCTGATGAAGCAGATAATTCGGCCGACATTCTTCGGCATGTTAACGGGCTTGAAAATGTTTAACTTTGTCTAGAGAAGTTAAATTTAAAGCCTGGGGTTACTGGGCCACTTGATGGGCTCCCAGACTGCCAACGTCAAATTGCTGTCAACAGGTCTTGAATGATTATCGCCCAACAGAAAGAGGGCCATACAGAGAAGGTTTCGTCCAGTTAGAAAATCCATACTTTATAGTTGGCCTGCTTAGATTAAAATTTTCTGTAAAGTAAAAAAAATTATTTAAGTCGGGATGAAGCCTTTGACAATATCATTAAATCAGATCAACTAGATCAATTTTAAAACTTCCCGACCCAACTTCTTATTCAACTTATATTTCAAACTAAATCATTTGAAAGTTGTCTCGACATGATTAACGAGCTCAAAGATAACCCAAACAACCAGTAAAATATGATTTAAATATTGAGATAACAACGTATTAAATCGTTCTGAGTTTCATGGCTTAATTTGTCAACCTCACAACCACAGTCTTGGACTCCACTAGGTTTAATAACTTTTTATAAAAAAATATTTTTTTATTTAATTATATGATAAAAAACAAACGTTTAAAAAATTAAGCACCAACCCATATATCATGACATTTGTTTAAAAACATGATAATTCCATAAAAAACAAGTTGAAACAAATTATGAATCTCAATTCTCAATCAACCAATTACAACATACTTGGTTCAATGACTTTTTTTTTTTTAACTATTCTTTATTTAATTATAGAACAATAAAAATAGATACTCGAAAAATTAAGCATCAACCAAATATTGAGACATTTGTTTGACACCACGATAATTCTATAAAGCAAAATAAAATAAATTATGAAGACTAATTCACAATAAACCAAATGTTGAATGATGAAATTGAAAAATAAAATAGCTAATAAAAACTCAATGTTTAATGATGAAATTAAATAATAATAATAATAATAAAACAAAAAAAAAAATAATAAAATCAATCTAAGTGTGTCAGTCTGGACCTTCACAACAAAGTCCAAGCGTATGGGCTTGCTATCTTCGGTTTGTGCGCTTAGGCCTTTTAATTTGTTTTTTGTTTTTTAAAAGATGAACAACGAATCATCTATCTTTAAAAAAAAAAAAAAAAGAAATAGGCGACACTATATCTACTTACCCGGAATCCAATCACCATAATGGTAGCTGGAAATTTGGGAGGCTTTTTTTAACCGAGTCTAGGACTTATATGGTTCAGGTTGTGACTAATGCTAAGGTACGAGACATTTAGGAATTGATCAAGAACCGTTAATGGGGTATTTAAGGTTCAAGTTAGGACATAGTTCAAAGCACTTGGGAGTCTGTTTAGGACTGAATATGAGCAAGCTTGTATTGTCTAATGTTCATGTTAGGATTAGGTTCTAGCTAGAACTGGGTCCATGGTGTTTGGGGTTAGGGCCACAACTATTTTTAGAGCGCTTATAGAGTGAATGAGTATTGAGTATAGTATCCGGGGGTCTAGTTTCAAACTTTGAGGATTAAGTACGGGGTTCTAAGGTGTTGAATCGGAGTTAGGTCTATGACGCCCTGAGATCAGGCCAAGAACAACCAAGTTTTGATTCTAGGGAGTCTACGTATTAGTCTTAATAACTCGAATATATGATAAAAACTAATTGGCATTCTTGAATATGAGAAATAAAAGAAAAATGAAAACAAAAACAGAAAAACGAAAATAATACCAAAAGACACATTAATTTTCGAAACCAAACATGTATAGTTTTGGAAAAAGAAAATAAGTTGAATATGAGTAAATTTAGAGAAAGAGGTGGGGAGTGACTTCTAAATGTTGGTTCATATCGGGTAAAATGGCCTTCCATGTCCCCTGCCCAAACTCCAACAAAAGAGTGGTACGAGCTTGATATATGGAGTGATTTTGACCTCTCAGTATCTCCAAAAGAAACAATCCTTAACATGAAAGGTCGCAAGCGACAGTCTCGTGCATGATGCACATGTTTGGTCTAATTGTTCACATCGTCTTCCCCGTAGGAGTTGAAAAGAAGAAGAAAAAAAGAGAGTTAAAAAACATAATCAGCAAAAGAAATGGTATTCGAATTCGATTCGAGAGGAGGATTAAATGGGCTTCTAAGACAAATGAAGAAGCCCATAATGTGGATCACGAGGCCAAGTCCAAATAAATATCTCCCATAACCAGAAGAAAAAAGGAAGAGCATTTGAAGAATCCGAGAGACAGACAGAAGGCAGCGGCCTGAATGCACAGCAATTCTCTAAACATAATCAAGCTAAGGGCTCTGAGCATCGGAGTAAGAAAATAAAAGAAGCCAAGACGTCAACCAACAAACCAACAGCTCTCTCTCTCTCTCTCTCTCTCTCTGCCTCACTCTCTTCTTCAACCCCTTTTTTATGGTGATTAGTTCCCTCTACCACCATATTTATGCAAGCTAAAAATGCAGTCCTCCTACCACTCCAATTCAAGGTGATTCCAATCTCTCTCTTGCCTCTCTTTTTTTTTTTTCTTCTTCTCTTTAAGAGTTCATGCAATTTTTAATTCAAGAATTTTTATCTCCTTTTGTTTTATTATTGTTGACAGAGAATCTCTGATCGTGTTATTTAAAGCGCGCAATTAAACGAAACGCTGCATGAGCACTGGACTCAAGGCCCCTCTCGTTATTCGCGCCTTGCTTTCTTCTCCGATTTCCCATTCTTAATTTCTCACTAACACTGTACGGACTTGATACTTCTCTGAGTCGTCATTCGCGCCTCGCTTTCTTCTCCGATTTCCCATTCTTAATTTCTCACTAACACTGTACGGACTTGATACTTCTCTGAGTTTTTTTTTTTTTTTTTGTTATATATATATACATAGACACACACATCAGCGATTGAATCTTAATATTGGCAACTTTTATTTGTATCAAATAATTCCGATTTTTTTTTTCCGAATTTCCAACATTGCCTCTCAACTGTTGCATCTGTTGGTGATACACAGTCTGCCTGCAGCAGAATTCAAAATGCTGACGTGTATAGCTCGTTCTAAACAACCCGGTGATGACTCACTGAGTCAAGCCGATGACGACTCAGCCGCCACCACCGCCAATCATCATCCCTCCGCTGCCAAACAACAACAACAACAACAACAAGCCATCAAATCCCTAACTTCTCAGGTACCTCCACACTTCCAGGAAAAAAAAAACCAACCAGAAAGTTCAAAAATCCATTGCTCTTATAATTCTCTCTTACCAGCTCTGACTGATTTTAATTATGCTCTTTTTTTTTTAATTATTACAGTTGAAGGACATGGCATTAAAGGCATCAGGTGCATACCGCCACTGCAACCCATGCACGGCGCCAAACACAACTACTCAGAGTCGACTCAGGAGCAACTCGACTGAGTCAGACGCCGAGTCAGAGAAATTCAGGTGGTCGCTGCGGCGGACGGGAAGCTCGAGCTCGACGACACCGCGTACGTGGGGAAAGGAGATGGAGGCGAGGCTGAAAGGAATATCGAGCTCCAGTGGCGAAGGGACTCCGAATTCGGTAAATGGTAGTGGGCGTCGGGTCGACCCGCCAATAGTATTCGTTGAAGAAAAGGAACCTAAAGAATGGGTGGCCCAAGTGGAGCCCGGTGTTCTCATCACATTCGTTTCGCTTCCAAGGGGAGGGAATGATCTCAAGCGGATACGCTTCAGGTAAGTAGGTCTCGATTTTTTTTATTGGACGGCGGTGATTTGTTTCTGATGTGATTGATTGTTTGATTTTTGTGTGAGAATCGTATCCTTGTTACTGTTTGGGTAACGGTGACTGAGAGTGTGGAACAAACTGCTTGCTAGTGGATTAGACACGTCATTGATTGGCTGAGAAGTCTGTTACTTTAGATTTTTTTTTTAATTTTGTTATTTTTATTCTGTTATGCTTTGAGGTTTTTTTTTTTTAAATGTTTGCCAAAGAAGCTGGGTGCTGTTTGGATGTCAAATGCTTGCACATTCGAATTCAAAGACTTATTTTGTTGTGAATAATTTTTTTTTTTTTTTTAAAAAAAATACTTGAAACATTTTCCACTAATCTAAAAACTTTGATGCAAACTTTGATTTACCCTGGTATGATAATTAATTTATTTTCTTGGGAATTTTAGATGGGTGGGCCTTGTTATAGATGAGGCAGATTCAGTTTTAAAAGCTTTTGCGAATTAAATGACGTAGAAGGATACATACATGCATACGCATACATACACAGCTAGCTGATTCCAACTATAATTTGAGATTGCTGTTATTGTGTTTTGAGATCGTTTAAATTTTTTCCCTAAAGAATGGTGTGCATTATTAGTAATTTGATTATTGTGAATCCCTTTTGATTTTGTATTCCTGAGAAGTAATATGTGCTTGCTCTTTGATTTTTTCAAGAGCCCTTTTAGATTATTGAATAAATCAACCTAAAAGGCTAGCAATATTGAAATATATGAAACAACAATCCTTGTGATCTTGTTTTAACCACTTGGAGCATTAAGCAAGACAAGTCCATGTTTGAAAGGAGATTCGTCCAAACAATACCTTAGACACCTCTGCCTGTTATGTTCAAATGGAGGGAGGAATAAGTGTAGGACCTACAACCCCACAGTAAAATTCACGCCTACTGGAAAAGCAATCCAAGAAAAGTCCAAAAGAGGAACTCATTGTGCCTCATTAGTGGTGGTGGGGGCTGATTTGATTGTGTTTGTATCCTTTTTCACTGAGCATTGTCGTCGTGTCGGGAGAAGGCTCTGCCCTTTTCTTTTTCAACAAAAATACAAGTATTTCATCACGCCTAAGCCTGATTCTCCGTGACTTTGTCACCTTACGTGACCATTTATTTGACATTTACTTTATCAAATTGCCACATCATCCGCCACTCTCCAACCAATATAGAGGACAAACTCTGGCCCTCAAATGAGCCAAATGTTGGCACCGTACATGGAAAATGGCTGGAGAGTGGAGATGCAAATAGACCTTTCTTGGTTTACAGGGGACATAGATGAAGAATTTTCCTTGGTCATTACTTGTGATGGTTACCCTGTAGTTTCCCCTCCTTAATGACCACACCCTACATTTGACTCCCTGTTCATTCTTCTTGGATGATTTTTTTTTCCTTTTTGACTTTGCTATCCCAATACACACTGGTCTTAATCCCATTAATTCTTCTTGTTGCTTGGTCTTATCCTGTAATATTTCCACTGGATTGGTTTTGAACACTGCCCCCTCTCTCTTCATGGAAAGTAGCCTTATTCTTTTGACTGATTATATCCTCTACTTCAATAATGTTGCTACCTAAAATGCATTTTAAGCACCGAAGGTTAGATTTTACAATCTTTTTAGTGCTATTAAAATAAGTGGTGCTCTCTTTTGTGTCAAAAAGTACCTCGTGTCCAATTTAGTGGCTTATATAATTATTGAAGTAGATATATAAGACTATAATTGATGGTAGGTTCGATGCTTGAAGCGGTAGGCATGTGAACAGGTTATAGCTTGCATGATGTAAACTCAATGATTATTCTATTTGTAAAATGTCTGAGGACCTCGTTCAAGCCTTAGGGAAATTTCATCTTTATCACTTAATCCTGATAATAGCACCTTTTGTAACAGTGATATTTTCCCTCATGTCCATGAAAGATTTCACATTGTATTTTGCTCAATCGCCGCGTAGTGCTTTAATTTTGGCCTTTACCAAATGGATGTCATGCGCCAAATCATTTGATGCCGATACTAATTCAGTGTTTCCATGATAATTCTTGAAAATCAAGATTCTGAATTTAGTGTGATCTCTTTGATTAGTCGAGACATGTTTAACAAGTGGCAAGCTCAAAGATGGTGGGCAGAGAACTATGACAGGATCATGGAGCTTTACAATGTCCAGAGGTTTAACCGCCAAGCTTTCCCACTACCGACACCCCCAAGATCCGAGGATGAGGTGAGTTCCTTCCTTATTTGACAACTAAAGGCATGGTTATTCAGAGTACAGTGTTTTCAGATGGCCAGTTGGAACATTATAAAGTAGGTTGCCAAATCACAAATTTGTATGACTTGGATGCAACAACATTCAATTTAACCAAATAAACATGCAGTTGGGCCAGCACCACGTTTTGCATAGAATGATTTCCTTGCACAATATAGTAATATGTAGCATCGTTATACTGGGAAGTGAGTTGTGACAACACCAGTGATGTCTAACCATGTCATTCTCTAAACCCTGTTACAGAGCTCAAAGATGGAATCTGCAGAAGACAGCCCGGTAACACCTCCACTGAATAGAGAACGGCTACCCCGTAACTTGTATCGTCCAACAGGGATGGGAATGGGCTACTCGTCCTCAGATTCACTTGACCATCACCCATTGCAGGCCCGTCATTACTGTGATTCTATTGGTTTCACCTCCACCCCAAAACTCTCCAGCATCAGTGGAGCTAAGACAGAAACATCATCAATGGATGCATCTATAAGAAGTAGCTCATCGAGGGAGGCTGATCGCTCAGGAGAGCTTTCCATCAGCAATGCCAGTGATATGGAGACTGAATGGGTCGAGCAGGATGAACCAGGTGTTTACATCACTATCAGAGCCTTGCCAGGTGGAAAAAGAGAGCTCAGACGAGTCAGATTCAGGTAAGATTCCGTGCCTAATGGTTGGATGAATTGATAGTTTCTGAAAAGATTAAACAGTTGCCATGTTGGAAAAATAGCCGACCATGCAAGCATATATATTTAGGCTGTTAGCATTGCAATGACGTTATTCACAGCCTAGTGGCTTTAACATCCATATATATATATTTCAATTTGGTTGCACTAACTGATCAATGACATAGTGGTTACGTATTATTGCAATTTTCTGACCAGAATCTAGAGTCATTTGATCATATATGGATGTTTCTTATTTTCAAACTGTCAGATCATTTTGGCAGGCGAGAAACATGTATGAATAGTTCTTTGTTTGAGATACGGATATTTTAATTATAGGAAGAAAAATGGAGTGTATGTCACATAACTGTAAGTCCTAGCCTTCTCTGTAAAGGCTCTTACTGTGCAGTAGGATCTATTTGATCAGTCAGCTGCATCACAGCTAGTTGATAATTTTTAGTTTGCCATGAATGATGGCCATAGTGACTGCATATCTGCCCAGACTTCAAAAATCAAAATGATGGCCATAAGTTTTCTCATAAGCTGGCAGTATTTTCCCCTTTAACAACGGGGATGTTTTAGAGACAAACTAACATTGCACTCCCACATGGAATGCTGTAAGAAAAAAGCCCCTTGAGTAGATTTGAGTTGACTCGATGCAAATGGTCTGGGCATGATACAAAGGCAATGATTGAGTTCCAGCTTATTCTCAATCATGACTAGAATTGATAACCCGTAGAAAAATTGACTGGCAGCAGTTAATCATGCTGCTTCCACTAATTGTTTTTTTTATTGCTGACAACAGTATACATTTAGCTTGAATCATTAGTCGTCCAAAATACAAGCTTCTAACATTTCTTTTTTGACCGCAGTTAATCATGCTGCTTCTTCTTTTCTTCTTCTTCTAAAAATAAAAAGTAAAAAACTTGTTACTACTGTATCTAGTATTTACCGAGTATGATCTTGTTTTATATGCATGTGCATTGCAGCCGAGAAAGATTCGGGGAGATGCATGCCAGAGTGTGGTGGGAAGAGAACCGGGCCAGGATACATGAACAATACTTGTAATTGAGCAACACGGTGGCTGCTGGGTCGTTGTAATTGTGGGGGTGTGTTTTTCCCAATATTTTTAACCCTTTTTTTTTTTTAATTTTTTTTTTGGCCTGCCATACCAGTAGAATCTCTTCCATAGATATCCGAAAGGTGCTGCTGGCACCTGTTGTTGCTGGGCACACCACTCGCTCCATCCTTCGATCCAAACTGTGAAGTCTCCCAGCATCGTAACTACGCGAGCATATGTCCTTTGTGGGATGGGGATCGTCGACTTAAATCCATATTTTTAACAGTTTCTTTTGATTATGGGTGGGTAAAAGAGCATTGGTTGTGTATTTTCAAGTAATTTGGGTGGTCGACACATCAACAAGTATCAATGAAAGAATGTGTTTTCTCCTCCCTGCTTCTCTCTCTCTCTCTCTGCCCTCTCTCTCTCTCCTCACCTTCTTAAGCTCTCTTTTCCATACCAATCAATGAAAGAATGTGTTTTCTCCTCCCTGGTGTACCGTGCCTGAAGTTGATAAACGTCACCGTATCATATGCAGCCAAGAGGGAAACATCACTAATTTCGAGGCCAAGGTAAAGGGCTGCTGTATGGTGTCTTTTCCAATGCTTTCGACGCTCATCGTCCGGTTCTTGTTCCATTTCCTTTCCGGTGAATCCAGTTCTTTTGGAATGGCTTCTATTTGCTGTAAATTTCATCATCTGAAGTTATGTTTTCATGTTTTAAGCGCTTAAACATGTTTTAATATGTTTTTCCTCGCTTGCTTGATATGTTTTTAGATGTTTTGATATTAAATTAATGATGAATGTTATTAAATAAAGTTTTAGCTTCTTAAAAACAAATTGAGAGATGAAGGACCAAGTTTGACATAACAAAAGAAACAGAGGCTTTTCCACAAAAGGTGTGTAAAAGTTCCATTTAATCCCTCGAGTTTTAATTTTTCATCTTTTGTCCCCATTCTTTTAGGTTATTGCATTTTAATTCTAAACTTTATTTTTTTAATCATATTTTAGTTCCTGAAAATCAAGAGATGAGAGGGAAAACTAAGGAAAGTGAAATTTCTTGGGTGACCAAAATCCACTCATCAATAACTTTGATTTTTGTATTTATAATTTTTTTTAAAGAAAAATTCAATAGAAATTGTTTTTACTTTCAATGATACAGCAAAAATAGATTGATTCTTAGCAAAATATTTTCAATTTCATTTGATTTTGAGTTTTTAAAACGTTTGAAATATATTTTGTTGTTGAAAATTGAGTTTTAAAGGCCCACTCATAAGGTGTTTATTTTATTTTTCATGTTTTGGGATGAAAAATGATAGAAATCTGGGTTTCTATAGCACAAAAACTCGTACTTTGATTTTCTGGTTATTGGTGGCTGAAAAATTGAACCAGACAAATTGTGTGCTAGGCAAAAGGCGTGTCATCACCTATAATTAAAAAAAATAAAATTCAAGCAAACAATTTGTCATGTTCCTGGTTTTACCCAAAAAAAAAAGAAGAAGCAGAATAGCATCTAGGCATGGTCTGCAAGATTTAGGCTCCATGACTCCTTTTAAAAGCCAGCATTGTAGGCTTGACCTTCTAGGGCCCAGAGAGCATGACCACTCACTTTTGTTTATTTAATTATCTTTTTATTTATTTTTAAAATGAAATGCTTTTTCATTAATATCATTATAATATTATTCTAAAAAGACAAAAAAATTATGCCTTCCTTTTCAAATAATATCTGATCTTATTATAGTAATGTTGTGGACTAATTTATAAAAACATTATATATATATATATATATGCATAATTTTTTTAAATTGATTATGAATACTTAGTGAATAAGCGTATCTTTTTTTTTTTCATGTTATTCTTTTATATAATTTTTTAATGTTTTCTTTTATTTATATTTATGTGTCTCATGACATGATTTTTTAAAGTGAATTTTCTTTTTAGTTGCAAGTCTAGGTAGCTTTTCTATTTTCGCTACTGGGTGGATTATTTTTTTTACACAACGCCAACAAAAAAGTGCAAAAATTGTTAGTGCTTGCCACAAGATTAAGAAAAAACTGAGAATATATAACAAAAAATAAATATATGCATTTAGAAACACATGCATAAATATATATAGTTTTTTTAAGCGATGTTGAAGTTGATATGATTTTAAGGTTATATTTTTTTGTTTGATATTGATCTGATGATATATTGAACCGACTCTAATGAACTTAGATTAACCACAAAATTAATGATTCAGATCACGATCATTGTCACTGCCCAATATAAACTGGGACTTTCAAAAATTAAAGGAAAATGAAAAAAATGAAGTCACTATCTAATTTTTAAGAAAACTAAGAATTCTAAAATATGCACTGATTCTAAAATCTAAGGGGTTGATTATGTTCATGAAAATGTAGACATCATCCCTACTACATCATTTCAAATGAAATATTACCTTAGCTATGTGTTTTCTCCTAAGTTTATCTCATTAATAGTCTAAATTATTTCTAAGCTAATTCACAAACAATTTATTACCAAATGATATTTGTCGAGCTCACGGCGAACCCTGAATCAGGAGTCTACTACATCATTTCAAATGATAGTTTTTTTTAATTGTTTTTAAAAGGCATCATGCTAAGCCTACATGCATCCCTAAGAACTAAGAGAGATGTTGATCTAACTATTAAAAATCAAGCTTTGACCAAAATAAGACACAAACTTGACGAAAACTCGTTGACATAAATTTTATTATTGTTTGAAAAATAAATATTTAAACACATAAAAATACATTGAAAGGTGATATAATATTTTACAAAATGACACTATGGTTTACCTTTATAGTGAAAGAGTGACCATGCATGAACTATTTTTTCATTGTGTGAATAGTAACTATTAGAAAAACTACTGTAAAAAAGAAAAAGAGGAGGAAGGAGGCTATGGCTTACCTTTAAGAGTGGTTTCAAGCGAAGAGGGGCTACTATGGTTACTTTGAGTGGTGGAAATGGCGACAATGTTAATGGTTTTCTTTTTATTTGTTGGTCGTCGTTCTCTCGTTTTGTTTTTGCTTTGTTTTCTTTCTTTTTTCTTCTTTCTCTCTTCTTCTTCTTTCCTTTTTGCTACTTTCCGGATCAAACAACTCTCTTTCTTAACAAAAAAACATTTAGAGTGTGCATTAAAACGGGTCCTTGAATTTTGATGACCTTTTCAATCTGGTCCCTGGCTTTCTAATTTTCAATTTTTAACTATTTTCACCCATTTTTTTCTCAATTTCACTCCTAATCGCATCAAAATAGGTCCTTGGATTTTGATGTTTTTTCCAATTCGGTCCTTAACTTTCTAAATTTTAAATTTTATCCAATTTCACCTATTTTCCCTCAATTTCTTCACAATTCCACTCGTAATTGTATTGCAAATGACCCCTCAACTTCTCTTCCTCTTCAAATTTTAGTCATTGGCTTTCCAATAATCCATTCTCAACCCTTTTTTTAATATTTCTTTTCAATTTCACCCATGATTGTAATTTTCTCAATTCTTTTTTTAATATTTTTGTTGTTTGACTAATTTTTTTTTTTGTTTTTAGGATATTTGAGAGGGGTAAAAAAATTGATTATAACAACTACAATGCTTAAACCTGATTGACCAACTATCTCTTTCGTTTCCTTTTTTTTCCTCCTATGATGGGCTTTCATTGGTCTCGGGTTGGACAAAATCCAAAGCTAAATTAAAGAGTTATTAAAAAAATAGGTACCAAATTGAAAGAAGAGGGTTTGCCCTCGGGTAGAATGAAAATTAAGACTCAATTGAAAAGTTATTATAGATCCAAGGACTAAATTGAATAAAAAAAAAAGAGAAGGGTTTGGTGCATGCAGCGCATGCTCTAGGATGTAGGAGAAGACGCTGCATTAAGGCAGTGCATGCAAGTTTCTATGAATTTAAAAGGATGCCTTCCTTCATGCAGTTGGAACTCGGAAATCATGGCAGAATGAGCTTTCTCTAAGGTCGACATGTGTAACTGTTAAAATGTTTTTTCGACACTGTGAGAACCCGAAAATAAGATAATTTAATAAAACTATAAATTCAATTCTCAATCAAGATAACTATGCAAGGACTGAATTGAAAAATAAAAAAACTGTTGTTTATGATAAAAAAAAAGGGAAGAAAAAAAAAACTAAATAGTAAGTCAACAAAAAAATAAATTTATTTACAATGTTATTATACCCGAAATAATGATTAAAGAAGCTCTGATGTCTAAAAATAATAATAATAATAAAAAAAAACCACTAAAGAGAGCCTCTAGTACTCCATACAGCTGTAAGTATACTTTCCTCAACATCTCTTGTTTTCTCTCAAAAGAAGTAAAACTGAGATTCCATTATGTGAAATGATCCTTCTTGTCTGTTTACATTAGTCTCCAAAAAGCTTTATGGAAAAAAACGGCAACCAAAATCAAGACTACAACAGTGTTTCTCAGTGAAGAGCAGTAAAGCTCTTGAATCCCCATTTCTCTAACTAAAATCAAAGATTTCCAAAACATATTGCCTTTAAATCCTCATAATTCTCGGTTGGAAAATCCTAGATTAACAGTATCAATATCATGTAAATAACAATTAGCAGTAATCCATCAATTTCTATCCTTGATATTATTTAGATGCATCATATCATGAACAAGCCATTCCAAGCATCTCTGCAATTCCTGGCAAGCACCTGTGCTTGCTGTCATCATGTGGGTTATGTCCAAAATATGAAAAACAGGGCCTTGAACTGGTGTTGATTAACCAGACGGGATTCAACATTTCTGCCGTTGTCTTTTAGTGAGAGCAATTCTTCGCCCTGAATGAGAAAGAAAGGAAATCAAAAAATAAATAAATAGAAAAGCACATGCAAGGTTTGGCAATGATTGTGCTTCACTAGATTTGTGTTTGATTGGATTTTTTTTCTAGATTTGTGTTTAACCGAGAGAACAGATAGTAAGCACGAAGAAAGAAAATGAGTGGTACAATGATAATTACTTTTCATGCTTTAATATATGTGAAGTGATTATTGTGATTTCGTTGGTTTTTAAAATTTGTTTTGATTGAGAATGAAAAATATAATATTTAAAAATATAATATTAAGAAACTAATCTTTGAACAAAATGCTTTTAAGCAAAATATGCATTTGCCAAAGCTGTCTCTATGAGTCACAGTTTGCTCCCATTCTTCATGGAAGTACGGAAGGCATGAAATCATAGACAAGCAGCGGATCACCTCGTCGGCACGACCATCCTAGCATACAAACCAAATTCTTGTGGTGGAGATGACCAATACCAGAGATCTCTGTTGAAAATTCCCTCAAACCTTGTTTAGATTCATGAAAGAATCGCTTGACTGCTACTTGAGTGTTACAATTCAGCAGAGTTCCTTCGTAAACTTTACCATGTCCATCAAAGCCAAGCAGCTCCTTTCCCCTAAAAC
>Ga0307517_10007307_pt1 | contig 16142 bp, 7 predicted proteins | sample 23_EM_MG_FD_194515 | JGI IMG/M metagenome (GOLD analysis project Ga0307517, IMG submission 194515) | Populus trichocarpa ectomycorrhiza microbial communities from riparian zone in the Pacific Northwest, United States - 23_EM | ecosystem: Host-associated > Plants > Roots > Unclassified | place... | reverse complement strand
CCAGTTCCCATCCATCCATGGCAATTATGGCAATCTCACCACTTCTATTTCTCGATTTTTGTCCCTTTTCCCATCTAAATATAGTTTTCCAACGAAGAAACATTGTTTGGTGTCCAGGAAAATGATAACATCACTTGTCACTTCCTCGCATAATTATAAAACAGTACCAGACATCATTAATTCAACCTGTTTTATTTCCCTTTTCATGGAGTGCACGTAAAATTAGCCTCGCCTTTCTCTCTTATGTTACTTTTTGTACTAATTGCATGATGAAATCTTGTTTTGTCTTATAGAGACATAAGTGTTTTGAACGTTTCTCAGGATCCAGGGTCAAGAATAATTTAACGGCGAGGAATGAAGGTTTCATTTCTCATACTTGTTAGAATTCAAAAGTCAATTTTTACGGAGAATAATATAATTTATGTTTTAAAATTTTATTTAATAATTTAAAATTTTAGATTAAAATAAATTTTTTATATAATATCATGTCTTTATTAAATAAATAACCACATGTTTGAATTTCATCATTTTTATTTTATTGGATAAAAATTAAGTATAAATTACTAAGAAAATAATAGTAATAATAAGTGTGTGGGTGTGTATAACAAAATAATAGTAATAATAATGACCCAAAAAAGACAAAAGAGAAACACAGGCTTCAACTTGATAACTTAATTTTGTTGATATAGACTTATATAACCTGACAGTCAACGTGCAAACAGTCAAGAAATTAGTATCAATAATTATAAAATATGAGAATCGCATTATATATATATATTGAGTTTACTTATCATTATAAAATTAAAAGAATATTCAGGCCTTTTTATATATATAATGGTCCATCTTTTAACATTCTCGAACCCATAATCTTTTTACAAGTACAACTAATTTATTACCAGACTTCATGTTTAACCAAATATTGGTTGATTTTGGTATTCATAATACTTTTTTTTTATAATGTTATTTTTTCAAGTAAACATCTTGAATTGAAATTCTAATTTTGCTGGTATTTATTTTTATTATTATATTATTAAGTAAAAGATAATTGAAAAAAACAAAGTTATGAAACCGATGAAGTCTATGATTAGGGTTGCAGGTTTGGCGAGTTAAGCTGCAAAGCCCAATTCAATCTAATAATCTCAATATTAAAAAATATTATCTTGAATTATTTTTTTAAAGTCAAACACGCTTTTTACCAATAATCTCGGGTAATCTTTGAACCTGTCAAGTTGACTAGGTTATGTTGAAGCAATTCTCACATAATTTAATTTGAAACCCGAGTTAGTTAAAGAGTCGAGTCTGGAATTTTTAAAGTTGAGCCGATGGGTTGAGTGTACAATACCAAAGAGTTTCTTGTGGCTTAAATATCTTTCTAGGTTCAATTTTTTTTATCCAATTTATAGTGTAACACGGGTAAAATAACTATTTGAGAGGTGATGGCATCTCGAAAGTTTTGAAGTCTTTTAACTTGGTCGTTGCATTTATAGAATTTTTTACAAGAGGTGTCCATTTGAACCCCTAAAAATAATCTATTCTCTTATGGCTGTTTTGTTTTAACTTGGTTTAAAACTTGTACGGATACTGTTTATATTGACATGCCATTTGTCAAATTGTAGTTCCATCCTGGACTAGCTATTCTAAGTAATGCTAGTTGGTTTTACATGCGTTATTTGGGGTGTTTAAGGTCCGGTTTGGTCCGGTTTTAACTAAAAAATTCAACCGAAACTGGAAAACAGTATTCTTTGTTAATATAACCTGGACCGAACCAAAAACCGGTTTTGTTCGATTCAATGCGGTTTTTTAGCATTAAAAACTAGAAACCAATGAAGATTTGTGGAGGCCTTCGTGAGTGCTGGAATGAGATTCCTTGATTATAGGAATAATGAAGTCAGATGCGGGCAAGAGATAGATTCGGCCGTTAAAGAGAATTATTCCTTCCTTGAATAACCACGAACCTAAAGCTTCTCCCTCGATTTTCTTCACAAAGTCTTGCAAGTGTGAGGTAGCCAAGATGTGGTGTCAAAGACTCAAAACTTAAAAGTAAGATTTAATGTTAACATATGAGAGAAAATAAGAGAGGGAGGGAGGGAGGGGTGGGGCAGGTGGAAAGGAGAAAGGGGGAAAGGGAAGGGGAAGGGGCAGCTGGAAAGGGGGACATGGATAAAATAATTTAGGGTTAGGGATGTTTCTTTTTATACCTTTTTTAAAGTTATTTATATTTAATTAAACTGGTTCTGTTTGGTCTGGTTCAATCGGTTTAAGCTTTTTTAAACCGGAACCGGACATGACCGGGTGATTTTTTTTATTTTTTAATTGGTTTATTCGGTTTTTTATATCGGTTTGGTTTTTTCGGTTAATTTTTTTTCGGTTTAATCGATTGGTCGGTTTTTTTTAACACCCCTATGTGTTATTGTAACAGTTCTTTTTAATTTTTTTTGTATTGTTATTAAATTCTAATATATTTATATGGTAAGAGTTTGGGTTTTAAAATAATATATACATAATTAATGATAACTAATTTATATAAAAGAATTCCAAGACATTGAAATATTGATATATTAAAAAAATTGAACACTTGATTTTGCTAATTGGATATATTCTACAATTATTAATTTGTATTATAAAGAACCTTTTTTTTAAATTAAAAGCTTTGTTAAGAATAATACTTGGATATTTAATTTAAATTTTAACCAAATACTAATACTAAGTTGTCTAACCTTAATATTATTAACTAAAAAGTTAAGATATTGGAAGTTTTTAGGATGCTTAACAATTACATTAGTTATCCTTTCTATTTATATAATTAGGGTTGTATATAATATTAATAGTGTAACCCCCTATACACATGATCAAAACTATAAGCTATACAAGTTAACATATTTTTTTTATATTTGTGTCCTAAGATTCAACATTGTATTTTCTATAATATGCCCCCTCAACATAGTCAACCTCAACATATTTAGTGCGAATATGAAAGACATGATTGACCGATAGATAAGTAACACTCAAGTTATCACACCATAGTGTAGTCGTAGAAAAAAAAAAGAAGGCGAAGCTCTAAAAGTAGAGAACGAATCCAAAACATTTCAGTAGTACCATAAACTAAAGTCTTGTACTCAGCTTTGATAGAGAAACGATTAACGCTCTATTGTTTCCCTGATTTCCACGAGATAGGGGTAAAACCAAGAAACATAAGATACCCACTCGTAGACTTTCGATCATTAACATTGTCAGTCCAATTAGCATTAGTCAAACCACGAAGAGGTAGAGAGTCACCACGATTGATGTGTATACCAAAGAAAATTGTGGTCTATACATAGTGCAGAATACACTTGATAGCTGCCTAACAAGTTGCAATAGGAGCATGCATAAATTGACACACTTTATTCACATCATGGCACAAATCATGTATGGTGAAGGTAAGATATTGAAGAGTACCAATAATTTATTTATAACATGTAGAGTTAGAGTACAAATCACCAGATAACATGGCATGCTTGAAAGAAGAGGAAGATATGGGAATATCAATATGCTTACAAGAAGACACACTTACCCCGTGAAGAATATCAAAAACATATTGTTGTTGAGTGAGCATAAGTCTCATAGATGGGGATTTAACCTCATTTCCTAATAAATAATGGATGTAGTCGAGGTTCCGAAGCTTGAACTCTGAGCTCAGTAACAAAATTAGTTTAGCAAGTACAGTCGAGTTATTTTCTATAAGCAAAATATCATGAACATACATAAGAAGATAGACAATATCACCAGCCATAGACATGATAAATAATGATGTATCAACCTTAAAAGCATAAAAGCCAATGGATAACAGATACTCAAGTGATTATACCATGCCCGGGAAGCTTGTTTCAAACCATATAAGAACATATACGGATGAGACATACATGAGAGATCAGAGTAGGATAAGTAAATCCAAGAGGTTGTTCCATATAAACCTCTTCTTGAAATATCACATTCAAGAAGGCATTATAAACATCAAGTTGATTTATCCTCCAACCATGAGAAACAACAATAATAAGTACCAACCAAACCGTAACTGGTTTAATCACAGGACTAAATGTTTCTGAATAATCTATATCCTCTTTATGAGTGAAACTTCTAGCAACTAGACGCGCTTTGTAGCATTCAACACTACTATCAACACGCCATTTAATTTTGTATACTCAACAAATACCAATAACATTTATGGAGGGATGAGAAGGAACTAGAGACCACATACCATTAGAATGAATATCATTAATTTCATTTTGCATGGCATGATGGCAAGAAAATATCAGTTTGCTTCCTTAAAGGCGAAAGGCTCATGATCAAGAAATAAAGTCAAACGAGAAGAAGAAGAGACAATAAGATAGGTTGTCTTATGCTATTGTGAGCGAAGAACCATTTGATGCTAATATGGGACCCAAACAGGAGGTGAACTAGTAGAGACCAAAACACTTTCTATATTTTAACTTGGTATCAGAGCCTCTTCTCTCTATTTTTTTTTTCAAACCTTATTTGACATGGGTCCTAATCAAGATATCACAACTGCTATTGGCTCTACTGATGATAGATCTGTTATGTCAATCCTCCATTTTATTCTGCCTTCGGGTCCTTCTTCTTCTTTGATTGCCCAATAGCTACAAGCCTCTATATCAGCGCCTTATTCCTCTTCCATTCTGACATCTGGTTCTTCGTCTTCTCTAATTATTCATCTCCCTTATCTGCTGGTGAGTTCCCAACTGCTCCTCTTGTTGCTAGTTTAAATCCGTTTACTCTTGTTTCTCATATCAATTTTATGGTTCCTTTACTCTTGTTTCTCACATCAATTTTATGGTTCCTTTAGCCCACACATAATAGGTTATTTCTTTAAAATTATCGTATACCAACTACTTATATTGAAGGATGTACATGAAACCTTATCTCCTAGAACAAAAAAAAGAAGTGAAAGGAGGTTGTGGTAATAAAGAAGTAGAATGAAAATGGTGATTATAATAACTATGATGTTGATGGTGGTTTTATATTAAGATGATGTGTGATGCAATGATAACAGAGGAGGTGATATTGGTGATATAGTGATGGTCGTGGAATTGTGATGATAGGTGATGGTAATATGATATCTTAAAAATAACATAAAAACAACTATTTTAATTTGTAATTTTTTTCACACAAAAATATGCAATAATGCAACCAAACATACTATGTTTTATACATACATATATACATGTAAACACACAAACAAAGCACTTTAAGTAGTTGATTGGTGTTTGAAAAAAAATGTGTAAAAAAAAATACCATAAAGAAGGATTATTTGGGGTATTTATACACAACCAAAATTCTATATCAATAATTTGTTATTTATTTATTTCAATGAATTTTTAACCTCAATTTATAAACTGTTACTCCGTTCCACGTAGAATTTCAACTTGAGATCTTTTAAGTATAAACGTGTACCTCACGCATATCTAAGCTCAATAATTGATTCCTTGTCCTAGCTAGTTGCTAAACAAACTCACATGATATGCAATCCAGCATTTAAATTTCGTTGAATCTCTTGGTTCTTTGCATATCTGTAGTCACTAGAACTAGCAAAAGTTCAAGGAAGAAAACAATGATTAGTATAGAAGATTTGTACGGGGTTCTATGTGCTGTAGTTCCTCTATATGTCACCATGTTCTTGGCTTATGCCTCTGTGAAATGGTGGAATATATTCACTCCTGAACAATGTTCCGGCATCAACAGGTTCGTTGCTTACTTTGCAGTTCCACTCCTATCCATGGAGTTTATTTCAAGGATAAATCCGTACAAAATGGACCTTCTCTTCATGGCTGCTGATGGGGTTTCCAAAGTCTTGATCTTGGTGGTCTTGCTTTGCTGGGCTAATTTCTCAAGAAGAGGAAGCCTGGAATGGGCCATCACTCTTTTCTCTCTATCCACTCTCCCCAACACCCTTGTGATGGGGATCCCACTGCTAAAATCCATGTACGGGGATGATAAGGAAGGCCTTATGATCCAAGTTGTAGTGCTACAGTGCATCATCTGGTACACTTTATTGTTGTTTTTGTTTGAATACAGAGAAGCAAGACTAGCAATCTTAAAGAACTTCAAGGGGAGTAGTAGCAGTAGTAGTTTTAGTAACAGTGAGAGGAGCAAGGGAAGTTTCAAGGGTGTTGGGGAAGTACTTGGAAGCCGTGGAAGTAATGCAGATGAAGTTGTTAATGTTATTGTTTCAACCCCTACAAGCCAAGAGATTACTGAAAATGTCAACACCAAGGTTGCACCGGATCCCCAGCAGTTTAGATCAATGGTAGCAGCTGCAGTGGATGGAGATGATAAAGAGGTCCATTTATTCATTTGGCGATGTGTATGTTGCACTTCTCAAGGCAAGATTATAGCTAGAGAAACAAGCATATATACATGTTTGTTTCGATTCATCCCCTTTTAGTTTTCTTTCTTTCGCTAATTAAAGTACTCTACTGTGGATGATTTAGGTTTCTGTGAGCAGTCAGTGCAAGTTCTTCGAAAAGAAGAAAGCATGAAAAGGGGACTAGAATCTGAAAAAACGGAGGGTATAGAGAACAATACGGCTGCAATATCTTCCTTATCATCAGTTATGCTCTTGCAAATTCTGAAGACAGTGTGGCTTAAGCTGGTGAGGAATCCCAACTCCTATGCAAGCTTAATAGGTCTAAGCTGGGCGTTAGTCTCTTGCAGGTATTCTGAACTAGCAGTTAGTACATCATTACTTGAAGTATATTAATCCAGATTTAAAGCTCAAGTATTTGACTTATCAAAACAAAAGTACTAAAGCTCAATTACTTTTTCCACTTTTTTAATGATCTTGCTACTTCCCTCCCTCCTTAATTTGTTGTACTTGTTTGGCTAGATATGGAATAATGAAGCCCCAAATAGTGGACAATTCGGTAACAATCTTGTCAAAGGCAGGTCTTGGAATGGCAATGTTTAGCCTTGGTAAGACTAGAGCAGTCCTTTCATCTATTTCTTTGGGTTCATTTTTTGTTTCCTCATATTCAACATCAAGAATCATTCGCACATGTATGGTTAATTACGATCACATTCAGCTTAATCACATTCAAAGCTGATTGAAATTTCTCAACTGTAATTAAGGACTGTTCATGGCCCTGCAACCAAGAATCATAGCCTGTGGAAACAGAATGGCTATTTATGGGATGCTTGCAAGGTTTTTAGCTGGTCCAGCAGTAATGGCAGTAGCTTCCATTGGAGTAGGCCTGAGAGGGACCATGTTGAAACTATCCATTGTGCAAGCCGCCTTGCCGCAAGGAATCGTCCCTTTTGTGTTTGCTAGAGAATACGGTCTACATCCAGATGTATTAAGCACTGCGTAAGTTGGAACTCTACGATAATTTATTTCAGGCCCATGGGATTAGATCAGTTAAACTTTAGTCCTGTGATCGATCTTAAAACAAGCTAGAAGAAGGAACCGAGGTTTCAGTGCATTTCAATGCGTCAGAGGCTGTTCTTCTGGAGATGCTGGTCAAGAAATCCAGGGACCAGAGTTTAACAGTGCTAAGACCTCAGGGATCTAAAATAACTTAATCACCATTTCTTTCTTATTCCTTCACAGCTTGTCACTAGTATGTTCTGAGTGATTTTATTTTGCAGGGTGATATTTGGAATGATAGTGTCTCTGCCCATCACAATACTTTACTACATTTTTCTTGGCCTCTGATACGAGGGGGTGAAGATTGTGGTTAGAATCCACACATCCTGTCATCGTAATCCAGCAACAGCGTTTTCATTCAAGCATGATCTGCACTCTGGTTTTTCTTCAATCATGGTCATCCGCATGAATGAGGACGAAGCTTCACTGCAAAGTCTCAGCCACATCAGTGAATTAAGTTTGCTAATATTGCTAATATTTATAACCTCATTTTACTGCGAGTTACAGATCATTCCGAGACAGTTTTTGTTTCTTGTAGTAAATTAGCTAGGATGTGTGTAGTTTCCATGGAGAGAACATTGATTTGAACTTAAAATGTCATGTTCAAATCTCTCAGGAATGAAGATGGAGAATTTTATCGAATAAGAAAGGGTACTTCTATAGTTTCTTTGCGATTCAAGGACTAATTAATATTCCTGCTATCATCAAAAACGAAGAACAACACAAATTCCAAAAGATGTAGAGCATGCGTTCAAGGGAAAATATTTGTTGACAACATGTTGTCAATAAATAATGGTGACAATGAGAGGCGGCAAGCTCAAAATAAGGATAAGAATTTCACGTGAGGAGACGGGGCAACCCACGTATTACTTGGGAAATAAAGGCTACTTTAACCATGTGACGCCACATGTCCCTTAAAATTAGAATTAATTTAAGAAAAATGAATTAAAATAACAAAAACAGTTTTGGAACTTGGCTTGTTAATTAAGGTTAACAAGCAATTCGAACCAGTGTTAGAGCTTACTTTGTAAACAAATAGATTTTGAGTTTAAATTAACTCAACTAATGTAGGTTGATGAGTTGCTCCATTAGGCTAGTGATTTAGCTTTTGAGCTGATTTAATTGTTTGCTTAATTATGTGTTTAGATTTTTAGTTAGAGTGAGTGTATTTATATTATGAAAAACTATAATATATATAAGGATTAGTATGCAATGTTATAAATAAGGATCGATAGATTTTAACAACACTCTTGCAATCATTTTTTATCTCATATTTTTTATTTAATTATATGATAATAAAACATATAAAATTTTTTGTATTAAATATTATTTTAAAAGAAAAAAAAACAGGACAACTGCATGGGACTAAGATAATAAAAGTAGATTTTTTATAACAAATGATGACATTATATATTTTTTAAAGTTAAATAAAAATAGAACATTAATAACAAAGCTGTAATTGTATTTTTTAAATTGAGAGACAAAAAATACATTAAACAAAAGAAAATAATAAAATAATAAAACCCAGATGTTGTGGTTTAGCCCATTAAACTTGTAATTTAGATCATGGACTCAACTGAGTTATAATATATTTTTAACCTAAATATAAAATAACAAAAAAAACTCATACGCGTGGACCTTTGAAAGGAAAAGAGTGCACTTGGGCTTAAGTTTTTTTTTTCTTTTAAAGAGAAAACGACCCTATTTTTTAGAGAAAAAAAAAAAGATAGGCAAACAACATTTTACATGTTGTGGCAATTGACATGTTGTCTACCAGCTTGAATATTTTTAACCACTGTGGTGACAAAAAAAAAATCAAGGCACTAAAAGTGATGTTAAGGTGTTTTTGGATTGAAATAAATTAAAAATCAGGTTTTTTTTATTAAAACAAAACACTATTTTTAAGTCATTTCGAATCAAAAACACCTTAACAACACCATTAGAACATTTAGAAACCAATTCATCAACCCAAAAGGCTTGAAAAAGGTCCAAAAACTTGAAATCAAACCGGGTTAGATTTTTCTTCCTTAACTTGGATATGTTTTTAGGCAACACTAAGGTTCTAAACAATCACCATCAAACTTTTATTATCGTATGGAGCCCATGGCACCAAGAACAACCATTTTGGTGGTCAGAAATGTCATAAATGACAAGTTTCTCTCTCGACATCGGAATCCAGTAATCTCTTTCTTTTCTCTCAAATCAAGAACTAAAAAATAATAAAAATAAACTTTTGTACCAAAATTAAATTGTAAAAAAAAATAAAGAACGAAATAGGTATAATGTTGAAAGTTTGAGGACTAAATTGAACTTCTTATAAGAACTTTGAACCCACCACTTATTTTCAATACTTTTTTTCACATTGGTTCTCTTTCTTTTAATCTTGTCCTTGGTCAACAAATGTGCATCAATTATCCTTTAATTTATCCTTCAAAAGGATGCAATTGCCCAAAAAAATTTTGAGGACCAAAATAAAAAATGAGATTTTTGAATAGTAAGCCCATAATGAAATGTGAGAGGCTCCACAATACAAATCCTTACAATAATTTACCCACATGTTTTAGTGTTTTCTATAATTAAAATTAACTATTAATTAAAAAAAACTAAATCAACTCATGAATTTATCGTAACCGCATAGAGAGATCACTGTGAATTACAATAGTGTTACATAATGATTTATCTCACTCTTTTTTTCCTTTGGTTTATTTTACTCTGGTCACTCAATTTCTATTTTGATTTTGGTCCTTTAATATCGTGTTGATTTGGGATTGGGCTTCATGATTTCTTTTGTTTGCCTACGTGTGGAGATCTCGAGGTATCAAGAAAATGTTTTGTTACTTAGTTAATAATCGGTTTGAAAAAACAAAATTCAATTTTATTTATAAAATAATTAGATATTTAGGGTCTGACTTTGAAGCTAAGAGAAATGTTTAGCCTTTTTAATTTGCTACCATCAAGGACTGGATTACATAAGCAAGGAAAAAGTCTAGGTCTTTTTTTTAGTTGCTAGACTTTTTTTTTTTTTTGAATTTGATCCTTCTATGTTGTATTTTTTTAGGATTGGAATTAATGGTTTGTTTTGGTTGTCTAGACATGGGGATCTCGTAATATCAAGGAAAACTTTTGGTGCTTGGTTAATGCTCAGCTTGGAAAAATAAAATAAAATTATATTGGTTTAAAATAATAAAGGCTTCAATGACTATATTCTAAACTAAAACAAATATGAGGGACTGATGAAATGATAACAATACCTTCATTTACAATATAACAATCAGAGACACTAAAAAAAAAAAAAAATCTTTTCTCCCTTTCTCTTTCAACTCTCTCTCTCTCTCTCTCTTCGACTTACAAACAGTGAAGAACTTGTGATTTCTCTCAAATATAACAACATAATTACTATTGAAATTGATTTCTTGCATGAAATCATGTTTCGGCGTGGTTGTCTTTATTGGGTGATGGAATCACTCCACCGAATCACACACAATCTTGTCCAAAACTGTTACATTCTCAAATTGATTTCTATAGATTATTGTTAACCCTAGGAACTCTTATTTGCGTTTTTTTTTTCATCTACGTGGTGGTCAGTTTGATGAGATCCTATAATGGAGGTTTTTTGTGGGTTTTGGGTTGAACGGGTTGATTGTTCAGTTCAGTGTAGAGAAGAGGAGAACAAATTGGGGGAACTTTTTTTGGAGAATCAGAGGGTAATATAAATGCAAAGGTTCAATTTTTTTTATTTTTTATATGATATCCATTTTTGGTTTTGTATAAATTATGAGATCTAAATAAAGGTTTTCAGAGTAACAAAATAAAACTCATCATCGATATTAATGGTGACAAGTTACAAAATTTTATATTGTGATAAAAAAGCAGGAGGAGTGGTTGGTAAGTTAGGGAGCGTAATCAAGTCCATAAAGCAACACATGGGTTTTAGAAAAGTTAGGAATGGATTCAACTTTAGTTAACACTAAAGGATATAAAACTTTGTTGAATTTGGTAGATAATACAGTCAGGGAAAGCTTTGATTTATACTACGGTTTGTTCATTTACAATGTAAAAGCAGTGAAGCAGCTAAAAAGGTTGGATTTAGATTTTGAATCAACCTCAAGACTTGAGAAAGGAAACTCCAATTACAAAATTCTCTCAAATTAATGATGAAATGAGGGAAGATTATTGAAAAAATAAGGATAGAAACAAAGACCCAGATTAAGATTTTACCTAGAGATCATACTTTGTTAATACATGTTTCCATGTCAGAGGAGAATGTTTAGATTTCTCCTTATAGGCTTTAAGGGCAAAACAGATTTTTATAAAATGCTTATCAGACTTGTCATGCACATATTCAAATCAAGGGAGGTGATGCCATTAAGGACTATGTTCTAGGGTAAAAGATTATTATACCTTATAAGCTACAATAGAGATCTAGTGATTGTTGTCCAATAAAATGCCCAATCCTTGGTAATTTAGAGTCCTTAGGAGTTTTGAATCTCGATAAAGGTATATATATTAATGAGGAGTGATTCTAGCAAAAAAAATTTAGAGATATGAGTCTTGTATCTAGAATTTATAGTAAAAAATAAAGATTGTAGTGTGGGAAAGATCAATATAAGACTAACGTTTTTAGATGTTAGAGAAATTCTAAGGTTTTTTACATTTTTTGTATGAGGGTTTTGTTTCACCCCCTGGTTAAGGTTTTGGTGTGTGTTTTATAAGATAACAGGAAAGGTTTAGAGGTTATGAGCTGGGAATTTTTAGATCTTTGATGTTCAAAAAGAAATTATGATTTTGTATTACAACTACAATAGAAAGCATGTCATGCTCTACAGCTGGTGAGAAGATGACTCCATCAATCTCAGATTTTAGACTATTGAGGATAGGTTTTTATTTTATGTTATGAAAGCAACTTGGGAAAAAAGAAAGAAGATCTGAGTGGTTGCAATTGCAGACAATAATCATAGCCATTGATTAGGAGAATCTTGGTGTGGTTTGATGGTAGGATAAGGGTTAAATAGGTTTTGAAAGGTGGCAGCCCAACCATGTTTTTATTTGAGCAAGAAGATGAATAGTGGCTAGACGACAAGTCATTTGGTTTTAATTAATATTTTCTTAAAATCAATCCAAAATAGCGTCATTTTAGTTAACTCTAGATTAATTAGGGATTTAATCTTTACAATTTGATCGCATCACTTAATCTTTTGAATATTTGCAATTAAACCCTCAATTGTTCCTAATCTTTTCAATTTTATCCTCTGATTTCTTCAATTAAGCCTTCAGACTTCAATGCCTTTTTTAATATGGTCGTTGGTCTTGGATATTTTCAATTTGATCAACAAAATGACCTTGTAATCATCAATTTTTTTAGAATTTCATTGATGATTGAATCAATTAAGTCATCAAAACCTTGGAACCATGCATTTTGGTCATTGGATCATTAATTCTTATAATTTTGACCTCAATTGTCTCCCAAACTTTTATTTTCTTTAAATTAAGTCCTTAATTAAGTCAATTAAACTTGTTAAAAGAAATCAAGTTCAAACTGATTAGATGGTTGGAATTATTGGTCTTAAAGAACAAATCGATTGTTTTTTGGACTTGTAGATTTGAAGACTGACATGTCAAAATTCTAGAAATTTCAATCAACTGGTCGATCGATTAGTCTAAACTGGCCACCTAGTTGGCTTGATATTGCCGGTCGACTAGTTGGTATAAATTGACTGACCAGTTGGCTTGTGGTGGCATTCAATTGGGTGGTCATTTTGGTTGATCTATTGACCTAGTAATAGGGGTTAATCATGTCTATTAGGTTCGATTAGTTTGGAGTATGTTCAAGATCCATCAAGTAAATCAATTCGACTTTATAATTATGTTTTGGTCTCTAAACTTAGAGTTTTAATATTTTATGTCATTTACATCAAGTTATTTTTTAGTGTTTTTCTATATCCGTTATAAGTTCTGTTGACGTTCCTACTAGCAGTCCTCAATAGTCTCTAGTTCTACATCTGTTTGTCTTTTGCTTAATTTTCCAGGTGAGTGTGATAATCTTTAATATGCATGTAATATAAATACTATATGTATGTTGATTGTATGATAAGTACAATTGATAAATTATTGAATATCTATACATGTTGCTTTATTTTTTAAGTACTCATCCATTCTTGATTCGCACTCACATTCTGTTAAATTAAATTCTATTCGACATGACATTCATTTGCTTTGATAATTATTTGAGTATCTATTATATCTTGATATCGGTATACTTGTCAGTAACTTTATGCTAACAGAGAGTAGTTATTCTATGTCAAATAATATTTTGTATACTTAGCTGGTGAAAGATGCACCAGCTTATAACAACTGATCCTCACATGGTGATTGTTATCGGGACCTTGGGGTTTTGTTTGTTATATGAGCCAATGGCTTTGTATAATCTCTTATGTGTGTGTGTGTGTGCATGTCCTTATACTTATAAATAGTTAAAATGTATATTAAATGTTATTCTCTCACTGAGTTAATTGAGCTTACCCCTCCATTTTAATATTATTTTAGGTTCTTGCTTCCATTAGCATATTGATCTTTGATTGAGAGTTCCTACTATTTTTTTTGTTGGTATGTGTTGCTTGTTTCCACGAAACTTTTCTTATTTTTAGGAATCAAATGTCTTAGACACTCCACTATTACGTTGTTTTCATTTAAGATTGGATTTTTACTTTAAAGATTGGATTTTATTTAATATAATATGTATTTTGAATTATAAAATATTTTATTGGTTTTGAGGAATATTTGAAAGATTAGAAAATATTGCGTGAATATATATATATATATATATATTTGTTTTATGATATATATGTTTTGAGGCTGAGCGTTAGTGGGGTGTCTTCGTGACACTGCTCCTGCGTTACCGGTCACAGACCTAGGATTCGGATCATGCAATTTCTCTTTCAATTAAGCCCTTCATTAAATCAATTAAGCCCATCAAAAGATCAATCAAGTCCCTTAACTTAATCATTTTGCAAGTCTACTCCAGTCTTCAATATCTTTTTTCAATTTGATCCAAATTCTCATTATTTTCTTCAATTAGGCCCTTAATTACTACAATTGAGTTCTCAACCTTTGCCATTGGTCTAATTTGGTCCTTGAACTTCCACCTCATACGATTAAGTCTGTATTCAACATGTTTTTAGCACCTTCAAATTGCTTATCTATTGGTGACCCTAAAATATTTTTAATTTTTGAATATTTTTGAATATTTTTTACATGAAGAATCTTGGGGGATCCAAGATTGGGTTATGACATTTCTTGTCAATTTGAAAATGACTAATGCATCTCATGAAAAGACTGTAAAGGCTGTAAAAATTTTAAGGGATTCAAGATTGGATTATGATCCAATAGCTAGTTATAAATTTTATGATGTGAGGAGCAAAGATGTTATTATATTATTCGAGTAAGCAGTATCAATGAGCCTAATTTCTAAATTCCCGATCAGTTTTAATTTTTGTTGATAGGATTATATATTAGTATCGTGGAATGTGGTCACAAATTTTATTTTATTTTGATTGAGGATATTATACTTTAATTATATCACTGTAATTTCTTATTATAATAATGATATTAGAATTATGTGCAAGGTTGTCAATAATATCTGTGTATATAGAAACGTGATTAGCTAGACTTTGGAGAGCTCATTTTCTGCAATAATGTGAATAACTACAGATATTGCAAATATGGGATGTTTGGAGTGCGGCAACGGTTGGTTTTTAAAGTGATTTTTACTTGAAAATATATTAAAATAAAAATTTTTTATTTTTAAAAAATTATTTTTAATATTAGCACATTAAAATGATTTGAAAAAATAAAAAATATATATTAATTTAAAGAAAAAAAATTAACTTTTTTAAAAATACTTTTAAAATATAAAAATAAACATTATCTACGTGTCAATACTGAAACAAAAAAGAGAAGAACTGTTAGAGAACCTAGAACGACATATCACCGAGCTGAAAATTAATGTGCTCCTGTCGTTGTACATGGTATGCCTGTCGGCCATGCTTCCGCAAACACTTGGCTTGTCCTCGTCCTTCATTTTATGTCGATGCAGTAGCAGCAGTCCCATGTGATGCGTGTGGTACTAATATTAACCTCAACTGCCACATTCCTCTTTCTTTAACCAAGTTTTTCCTAATCGTCTTTTTCAGTAAAATTATTTATTTAATTCTATAATAAAATAATTTAATGTTTATTATTTAAGGATTTTTATTTATTTTTTTTAGAATAACATGATTACTTGGATGCTTTTAAAAATAAAACCAACTTATCTAGAGGTTTTTTTTTTATCATTTTACATTGTTTTTATTTGTAAATTTCAATAATATTTAGGGACATTGTTGTGAATTATATTTATTGAATATAATTAAAAAAGAAAACTTGTTGGCAAACATCAGCACGTATATGATCCTCGCACTATTTAGATCACGTGTATGGGGTCATTCGATTACCAAACGCTACCTTTTGGGGCGGCGTTTGAAAGGTCTCGGCACCCTGACTTGATGAGGCAGCGCGTATTCCAAGATTATCGGCGGTTTGGTGTCGGTTGCTATTTTTTTTCCTCCCTTCTTCTCTCTCTCCACACTTAGATTTTTGCGCTAATATCTTAAAAATTCAAGAACAACCCTTTAATTTGTTGATTCTTCATATTTGGTTCTTTTTTTTTTTTATTTTTTTATATTTA
>Ga0307517_10007306_pt1 | contig 16142 bp, 24 predicted proteins | sample 23_EM_MG_FD_194515 | JGI IMG/M metagenome (GOLD analysis project Ga0307517, IMG submission 194515) | Populus trichocarpa ectomycorrhiza microbial communities from riparian zone in the Pacific Northwest, United States - 23_EM | ecosystem: Host-associated > Plants > Roots > Unclassified | place... | reverse complement strand
TCAGAGGGGTACGAAGTCCATCCGATTGACCGGGAAGAGATGATGAGGCAGTACGTCGAGTCTCAATCACATCTCACGGCGTTTGCGAGGGCCCAGGGAAGGGCTGATCAGGGTGAAGAGAGCGATAACTATGGTGTGAGTGATGGAGAGGATGGGGGTGAGAACAGGGTCAGGGAGGAGAAAGAGATGGAGAGGGACGTTAGAGAGCGGTTGGGAGAGGCGGGGCGGTACCGACCATACCTCCCTGAGAGGTGCGAGAGTGAGGACGAAGAGGGTGACGAGCCGGGACGAATACCCAACGACTTGCCGGTTCAAGGATGACATTATTTGGCTTTCGCCACGGACTCTGATCAATCAAATGGACTCATTCATTCATGTTGTGTTTCCACCGAGAGAATCTGAGACAAGAATGGCCACTCAAATATATTCAGAACGTAGAGTATAGACACAAGACGATGGAAAATTAGCCGAAAGAGAGAAAAAGTCCTCGAGGAGAGGGTGGAGAGATCATCGGCAGGCGGAAGGGAGATACACGATTGGGAGGGAAACCGAGATTGGCGACCCATCAAGGAGAGGGAACACCCAGAGCGCGGGGCATCGGGAGAGAGGAAAAACTACCTAAGATAAGAGGACGTCTAGGGTCCATCCAACAAGAAATTTCTATCCACATAAACCTTCCACACCGCTCCTCCCTTCTCGCTAATCTCCAAAACGCTCGATCCCAACGGCACATCCACATCCCACTCCCATCTCTGCTTTTTCTTGTTTTCCTTCCCGTTCATGGCGGGCGCTTCTCCGTCTCCCTCATCCTCTTCGTCCGACCCATCGTCCGTTTCTGTGGAGGCCGAAATGGGAGAACGGAGAGGGACGACGGTATTATTTATCTTCACCGTCACATCCTCCTCCCCCAGTACGGCGCTCACAGAGGGGACCGTCGGAGTCGTTGGTGTGACAGGGACAGGAGGGGCAGGTGCAACCTTGACTTTCTTCGGTCTCCCAACTTTGCCCTTGCCCTTGCCCTTCCTCTTCCCCTTGACCCCGCGTTTGGCTGGGGAAGGCTCAGCCTCGTACTCCACATCATCCTCATGCTCTTCCTCAGGATCCTTGTCTTCATTCATCTTCACATCCCCTTCTTCTTCCTCCTCTTGACCTCCGCCTCCCGTTTCTGTCTTGGAAATCGAATTGACAGCAGAGCGCGGGGGAACGTCGAACTTGACCCCACTTATCCTAAGTCCCTTCTCCTTATTCAGCAACCTCACGCTCCACACTTTCACCCCTTCCCTCGCATCCAGTTCCAACCTCCGGTCACATGCTCTTGTCGTGAGAAGCACGGTTTTGAAAGTTCGCAAGGGTACAGGAACTGGGGTTTTTGTTACAGCAGGGGCGGTCACCGCATTCACATTAGGGTTGGCGTTCTGGGTTCCAGTTGTGCCGGTGGTGGGGGGGTGATAATACGGACCCGGTGTGGATGAAGTGGTTGCTGTGGTGGGGCTGACGTAGGTTGCGTTTGCGTACGAAATCCCATTTGTCGTGGAGTAAGACGTCGTCCCCGTGGCGCCTGGACCGAATCCCGCTCCTCCATATGCATATCCGTAGTTATTCAGATTCGACAGAGGGTTTAGCGGAGTCGTCGTGGTAGAGGGTGTGTACCCTGTGTTTGTATAGGCGGGGTAGGCAGGTAGGATCGTTGCAGGGGTGTAAGATGTGGAGGTGGCATGTTGGGTAGTAGATGGCGTAGCGGAGGTCGGTCGACTGAGGCCCATGGGTTGTTGATATGGAGCATTCGGATAATGGGTGGGATAGGTCTGGATGGGTGCGACTGGTTGGGTTGCCGTTTGAACAGGGGCCGTGCTGGTTGTGGTGGTAGAGATCTTCCGAGGCAGTTGAGTCCCAGTGGTAGTTGCAGTAGTCGAGGTTGTGGTCTTCGATGTCGATGGAGCGGGCTGAATCGGTATCGGCTCAGCCGTCGTGGCTTCTTCCTTCGCCGCCCTCGATCGGGTGGTCGTACTTGGAACGGAAGTTGATGTTTCGGGCTCGGCTGCTTTGCTCGCGGTAGTTGCACTAGCATCCTTTGGCAAGCCCGGAACCCTGAGCATCACGGATCCTCCCTTGACGGGAGTAGACGCCGCAGCATTCGTCGTAGAGGCGGCCCCGGTACCAGGAAGCCTCAACGTGATCTTAGAGGTCCCAGTCGATGTCGAGTACTCAGGAAGGGAGTGTGGTGCAGGGAGGTCGGACATAAGCTGGTGGAAGTAGGACTATGGTATTCGGTTCAGTCCCATAAAGTGAAAATAGCCGTCTACGAGGAACGCACCTTCAGGGTCTGCGCGTCTTCATGGATCTGGCTTCCTTCGGAGTTGAATTCCACCGCGTTCAAAAAGACGAGCTGCACATCCTTGGAAAATTCGGCGCTCGTATGATATTCCTTCCGTTTCAACTTTTTCTGAGGGGAAGGGGTGAGCTGAGACCGACCGTTCGCAACAGGAAACGCGTACAAAGATGTTCTCGAAGCATTGAGGTTTCTTGATGACCTTGTAGTAGCCAGGCCACAGTTTCTTGCTAGGGAGCTCCATGAATTCGGCAGAGATAACGCGCCCACTGGAGGGTCGAGGTTAGGAGACATGGGTAAGACAAAAGTTGAGGGTGATGCGCACTCGTCGTCGGTCTTGTCGACCAACTTCTGTAGACGCGACTTGAGCATCCGAGGGAGGTTAGGTGTCTTCTTCTTCTTCCCTCCCTCGTCCCCGGACCCTGCATCTCCATCGTTCTCCGCATCCGCAGCTCTCACCTCTTCCGGAGAGACTCCCGTCAACCGGACATATTCCTTATTTACAAGTTTCTGGAAGAGGTCAGGTGGGTCGCACAAATGACGGATTGAAGGCGACAGCGTACGTGGAGGTGTTTTGCATCCTTCCAGATTGGACTATCCTTCATGTTGTACTTCTTGGCGTTCTTGAAGCAAAGTTCGAGGTCCTGTCTGACTGCATCGAGGCTCGGGTACTTTCCGGTTTCTATCCGAGACTTGATCTCGTCGAGGGCGATTGGATTTTGGATTTGTTGGTAGTAATCCGCGTACTGACGCTTTGACGGCAAACGCATGAACTCTGTAGAAAGCAGGCGACCCCTGGAACGAGAAAAAGCTATAAGGGCGGTTCGGGAGGTGAGAGGAGAGGAGTGCGCACTCTTTGTTTGTCGCATCCTTGACGGTCGACCAAAGGGAAAAGGCATCCTGCTTGAACTTGATCGCGCTGGGATCCGACGCGACGTTATTCGATTTGGAGGTGGTGGCTGGCATGGCGGCTTGTGCGGTTTCTTTTCGTCGTTTTGCGCGGGGAGAATCGACGTCGACCGAGTCGGCACCCGAGATCCTTTCCAATTCTCTCTTCATCCAGAGAGAATTCCAGTCTTCGGGGAAAAGGCGTCACCGCAAACCGTTTGCCGGCAAGTCAGTCTGGCAGGCGGGGCGGCGCGAGCGGCAAACGTGAGAAACAATTCCCTCTCGCGGAAAAAACCTTATCGGCTTTCCCACGGGGCGAGCGGCCTAGATGAATGGGTCAGGAGGACACGAAGAAATCCCCGTCCGTAATCTCTCCAACCTTTGCGTAAAGGCCCAGAAGGTCGGTCGAGATGGTGGTGTTGGTCATGGAGGTCTGCGTGGACTCTGTCGAGTCAGCAATCGCGTTCGTCGGTGCTCTCCTCTCGACCGATAACCATCCGACCCTCGGTCTAACCGTTTTTCTCCTGCTCATGATGCGATCGTGATCAAACAGCGCCGTACGAGGAGGAGCGGACAGGCTAGAGCTCTGCTCGAACCTTGCGAATGGAGGCGGTCTCACCCCGTCCCTCGGCTTGTTCAGAGCGGTGAAGAACGCCGTAGGGCCGACTGTTCCAATCATGGTGAGTCGCATGCAAACACACCCACAGGGTGATATCTAATCACAATTGATCCATTCCCCTTCAATCGGTTGACCGCTCTCATGGGTGCTATGCTTCTCGAACTTGGCTTCTCGCGATCGGACGGAATAATCGTTACCGCAGACCATGATTCGTCCTAGAATCGGTTCTTTTCTATACTCAGAAGGGGAGATCGAGGTCATGAAGGAGGACATCCGTATATTCAAAGAAGCAGGAGCAGACGGTGTGGTTTTTGGGGTGCTGACTACCTACGGGCAGGTCAATGTTGACACCACAAGGCAGTAAGCGTGCAATCTTAGCTCCATTCTATCTACCGATCGTCCCTAACCCTCCCAGACTCGTGAACGAAGCGCTGCCATTACAAGGCAAGTGAACCATACCGCCATGCTTGGATCGGAAGTCCATATCCCTTTCCAGTCTGTTTTCATCGTGCCTTCGATATGACGCAAGACCCGCACGCTGCCCTGCAACACCTGTATTCAATACCGGGCATTACACGAGTCCTAACAAGGTACGACGATCCCGAACACCGTCACCCCACTCCTAACCGCAATTGGCTCTAGCGGTCACGGGAAAATCGCAACATCCCCCTCTTCGATCTCAGTCCTGTCAGACCTTCACGAGGAATCTGCTCAACACTTCTATTCTCTCACTCGCCCCCAACTTCACTCCAGGGTAAATTCGTCCACCTCGATCTCTTCAGTGACCTCGCTGCCTGGTCGAGTCGCTCCAACCGAGCCGATAACGATACTCCCAGGTTCAGGAATCAATCCAAACACAGTGCAGATCCTCCTCGCGATCCTTCTCCGCGTTGGACTCAAGGAAATTCACCTAAGCGCCGGTTGCTTCGTCGAGAGTGAGGTGCAGTACAGGAAGAGGGCAGGGAGGGAAGACCCGGATGCGATTGGTATGGGAATGGGAGAGTGGAAGATGTGGAGGACGGATGAACACGTGGTTAGACAGATGAGGGGGATCCTGGACCGGGCCGCCGCTGCGAGTCCACCAAACTCTGCTGGGTTGAGTTGACTACCATGACACGGGGAACGATTTGGACGGAAGCTTCCTGCTTCTCCACCCGATTCGTCTTATCCCTCATTCACTGGCGGCAAATCCACGTTTGGTGGATCTCGGTCTCGTTTTCATTCTTGTTATGGGGTTTATTTCAGTTGGCACATTTCATAGGTTCTTAAGTAACGGGTCTCCAAAACCAATGGGCGATGCGTTGGTATAAAGCAAGACTAAACAGGTACAAAATAGACTATATATACTACTGTGTATACAATTGGGAGGAGTTCGTGATGGGGGGCATTGGCCACACCGAAAAAACACGCGTCCGGGTAAGCCAAGAGATGAAGCGACGGAGAAAAATGTGAATGAAAAGTTCGGATGTGGAGACGTAGTCTCCAGGATATACCTTCGAGTGTCAAATGATCAGTCATCAAGTGAAAGTCCTTCATAAAATCTGATGATCCTCCCGACATCAGGACACAGAGCCAACCTCGTCCTCTCCACTTCCAGCCCAGAGCTCGAATCAGGGATCAACTTTGGTCCCTGCCGCTCGATCCACATCGCAACTCTTCGATCGGGGGTATCCGACTCGTCGTCTGTGAACCTGCGTCCAGCAAATAGAGCACCTATGCCGCTCGCCCCTCGAACGACTCGGCTGACTTGGTCACATCTGAAACTCCAGCGAAGACTTCGGATGGTGGGTAAGAGAGTTCGGCTCACGACTCCAGGTTTACTCTTCTTCAAACCCTCGGCGGCGCCATAGATGTCGGACCTCTCGGGGATGGGATACGGAGGGACGAGCCCGCTGGCGTCCAATGACCGGAAATGGTCTCGAAGGACGGTGGAAATGAGGTTCTGAGCATGGAGACGATGCACTCTAAGAGCACTCTCGTAGACGGATACCATCTGGTATCTGTGAGTCAAATTTCAAGAGAGAGATATGGCACAACACATACCCTCGGACTATAGAAATATCCACCGGTCCTCCATCGGCGTTCGATCCCCAATCCCTTCATGACACCTCTTTGTAGTAGCTCCCCGACACTAGGTCTGAACAGGATCCCATTGGGACTCGTACCGAAGAGTGAATGAGCGACTCTGGAGGGTGCGGTCAAACGTAGCCGGTTGCTGTGGAGGATTGGATCCGAAGTGAGGATAGCAAGCTGCGGAGACGCTCGCGAAAGAGAGGTTAGATCTGGAATATCCAGGTATGACACTAGGGGATACGTTAGCAAGTTCTCGGAAACATTGTGATCGCATAACGGACGTATTCGAAGGATTATCTCTGGCGGGATCGTCAAGAGGTTCCAATCCAACTGTGGCATCGAACTGGGAGACATTTGAGGCGACACCGGTTCATTCACGTTCGCCGTACTGTTCTTCACGACAACGAACATTGGGGAGGTGGCGGTCAGAGGTCAAGTATCTTCGAAACCACTCTGAGCGCAGAGCCACACGCGCAGCACCTGGCGCTGGCGTGGGTTCACTTGACTGGTTCCCTGTACACAGTGGCAGCTGCGTCAAGCTGCTCAACAACGGTGTTAAGAGGGTCGCAGGTGGTCAAGTGACCCCACCTCTCCGTAGCCAAGGGAGTTGAATTCAGGAGGGGAGCAAGCGCCAGGGCTCGTGATCCGCGTCGTGGTTGAAGCTCGCTCACTTTGATCGTATCGGAGCCTAGATGGGGATGAGGCAAGTGCACATATATTCCCTGAACGCCATCTTCCCCCGCGATCGACTCATGGTTTTCCGTTCAACCAACTCCTAAGAAACCACCCCACTCTCACATTCTAGGTTATGCTCAACGCAGAGGAGTGTGTAGTGCGGTTCTGGTGAGGTGGACGCGTTAGGTTCCCCCGGGTGTCCGAAGGTACAGCGAAATCAAAGACGGCCGCACCTAGGAACCATCATAACAACTAGGTTCCTAATGTGGCCTTCCCATTACATACCATCTCAGTAGTGGTGTGAAATTTCGACTTTCATTTCCTCGACGACCGGTTGCTATGAATCAACGGTTGTTGAATGGTACGTCGCCGTTAAAATGCCTGATCATATCTACAACTTCGGTTGCATCTGTGTCCTCTTCAGCTGAACTTCTGGTGGGATGACGATCGCCACCTGTTCAGAAGAGGCCAAACACACTTGCTTCTCTCTCCAGCCCTCCTCTACCTTCCCCTGAGCCAAATTGCTTGGTGCAGTCCACCACTCGGTCATCAAGTATTGTCGGCTATCCGGATCCACCATCGACTTGGCGTGCGTATACAACCCCGTTGTCCTGTCTGACCAATCTTTCGAGCGTGGCGGGATTTTACCGTAAAACGTAACGGTCCAGGTCATCGTCGGATTCCAGTGGACCGGTGCACCAAGAAGCATAGGGTAACTGTGAATCGTGTCCGAAATGACGGCCCAGAAAGATGGCCGGAGAATGTTGTAATCCGACCCCCTGGCGCTGGGAGTGAGCTCGACCCATCGACCCTCGTCAACACCCCCGCCTCCTATCTTCTCTGATGTGTTTCCCTTTGTAGGGTGCTCAAAGAGCGTCTCCCTAACCTCTGGTGCGTTACGAGACGGCCAAACAGGGTCGGTGACGGTCTGAAGTTCGTCGCCAAAGTTGACGATATCCTCGAGGATTTCCGCACCGGCTGTAGGCCTCCCCATGAGCGCCGGGTGGGTGAACAGTGGGATTCGACGGGCGTAAGGAGAAGGAATCTTGACGTGGTGTCCAAACGAGCGTTCTGGAGTAACTGTGAGATCACCAAATAATGCCAGAGCGGTCACTCTAAGTTTTCCCTAGATGATTGAAATTCAACTCTGTAAACGATAATATATCGTGGAAGGTGTGACGAGAGGCCTACCTCCTGGCGGAATTCAGCATACAGGTTGGTGTACGAACGGCCGGACTTGAGGGTCTTGATATGGACCTCATACGGTATTAGATCCGGGCTCGCGAGGTAGTGAGACGAGAGTTGAACGGGGTCTCCTTGCGTCGGCTTATGCTTCTCTTGATGTTTCGTGCAGGCTTCGATGATCAAACCAAATGCGTAGCCTGGAGAACCGAGAGGCATCGCTAGGGATCAGCAGTCCATCTATCTCGTACACAGAACTTGCGAACCTCCGAACAAGATACTGAGGTAAAGTGCGTGAGCTTCAGGATAGCGGATGTCATGGTGATCGAACCCACCGACCGATGCTCCATTTTGGGTCCACCTTCCCCTTGTAGACCTCAGCACCATCCTCCGAGCCCGCATAATGCACGTCGTATGCGTCGAAAAGGGGCGCCATGAGGGGGCAGTCGCGCGACCGCGCTTTATAAGCAAGGGTAACCCGGGGGCGCCTGGACGCTGATGACCGGGGACGTACATATATATGTATTGCCTGGCGGAGAACAACGGGAGATCCTTTCCTCCGTCAGCAGGGCTTACCGACAGAAAGAGAACCACGGCCACCGAGCGTGATTCCCGTCGGATTAGGGTTCTGTGAGAAACTGCCGGAGTCCACACACCGCAGGATCGGTCTCGGGGGACAGCACGTGACTCAACACGAGCTCATTGATCCAACCTCCACCTTGTGTTTGTGCGACTGCCATCCTTGCAATCTCGAGGTGCTCTTCGTGACGAACATGGGAGACTTGTTCCTGGGGAAAGGCTCGTCAGTCAGACAACTTTTGCACGCTCTGAGGCTGGAAGTAACGAACAACATGTCAGTCGCTCTGTTTGCAAACCACCACTCCGGCCAGCTAACGATGGTCCACCCCACCAACTAGCCTCCGTCCAAGATGTATACAGCCCTTCTTTTCTCTCTCTCCCACTGATAGCTTACAGCACCTCAGGTTTCAGAGTGGGAAGACGTGGCTACCCGCTTGGCCGCTGACACAAAATACCTCTTGAACACTTTCAATGCCGCTGCTCAGCTACCCTCGGATGTCATCGCCATGATCTCCTTCTTTCTCCCCGCAGATCAAGACATTTTCGTAATCTCCCAGGTCTGCCGTCGCTGGCGAACGACATTAGCCTCGTTCCCACTGTTATGGACCCAGGTGGATTGCAAGCATTTGACCCGGACGATTGCCAGTCTTGAACGCCATCGGTCCGTTCCGCTTCAGTTGAAGCTGCACGGTGGTTTCTCGACGGAGGCATTGAACATGGTTCTAGATCATGGAACCAGGATCGCCTCAGTCTCTGCACAACTTCCACGCGACCAACTGCGATTATTCCACCCACGCCTCGTGACTCCCTCTGCGGAGGAACTTGTACTCTTTGTCGACCTAGTCAGCCGCCCGGCTGAGAAAATCACCGTGGATATCCAGGGCGAGTTCATGTCCCTACGCAGGCTCTTGGTCTCCGGATTTTTTGTGCCAATCGACAAGATCGCGGCCCCGAATCTCATCCATCTATGTCTCGAAGGCGTGCGGTTTGCCTCGGGAACCACGGTCCCGTCCGTTTTGAGCATGCTCCGGGGATGTCCGCAGCTGGAAACCATCCTCATCAGTTTCCTCGCGTATATGCGCAGAATTCAAGAATTGTATGCTCCTGTCACTCTTCCAAAGCTCCGTAGTATCGAGCTGGGTTGCAGTGAGGTCTATGCCGGGCTGGTCATCCCCCTCCGTTTTCCAGCATCCGTCGCCGTGGGTTTTCGAGGCGTAGCCCTTCTCGCGCATTCTTGGATACAATCCAACATGTACTGGAAGCGATTGACATTCAATCTGTCACTCTCGCGCATATCCGACATGACGAAGAAGAACGAAGTGGAGATGGGGAAATATGTCTCATTCGGTACGAGGGACCTCGGGGCTCCCTAGAGATCATCAACCTCGAAGGATACGGCATGGACCCCTTCATTGGCCCTGAGGGACTATTACTTTCGCATTCTCCTCGACTCGACAACGTCAAAACCTTGCACCTCATGGATTGTCGCATCGGTGGTGGCACCATGACTACCATAGCGCCTGCCATGAACAACCTCATTTCAATAAAATTCACTGGTCACAATGTTTTTCCGAGTACCCTGATCGCAAAAAAGGGTTCTCCAGCTTTGTTCCCCCACCTCAAACACATCGCAGGTCTGCCACCAGGGAGAAGACTTGCGAGGATTGCAAGATCGAGGAAAGAGAGCGGGATGCCACTCATTTCCCTGGACGTAAACGGCAACCCTGAAGATGAGGACACAACGAAGTGTATCGCGGAATTAAAGATGATTGTGGGGGATGTAAAAGTTTGGCAATGCGCTGACCTTCCGGAATGTTGGACAAGTAACGCGCTTCTGGATGCTTGGGATGGAGCAGGTTATCGTGGACCCGTGAGTGCTTGGCTACATCGGAGGGCCAAAAGATGATTTGACTTACCGCCTTCGCAGAAATCACTTGATTGGATACCGATATGCGACCGACATATAAATTACTTCACTTTCTATTAGGATTGGTGGTGCCAAGTAGAAACGTTGCTAGGCGGAGGTTCTGACCGTTTATTTCTGCGTACATGCTATGTGGGGGGAGAAACATGGGCCATTAATAAATAAATAAAGTTTGCCACCCCATACGATTTTTCAACTGGACCATTTTCGAATGAATGCATGTTAAAGAGACGCCCGCAGATGTCCAGTTCTTTGCTGATCCAGCAACCATCGAACTTTCTGAACCCAACGCACCGGATCCTGCCAGAGACCCTTACCGATATCTTCCATTATACCTGTCAGTCGGAACGTGGCCGCACGAAGAGGACTGGGTTTCTTGCCACAAATCCAGTAGAGCGATCGTCACACTTACCCATGTGTGTCGGTATTGGAGGGTGACCCTTTTGGACGCTGATGGCCGGGGAGGTACATATTGCCTGGCGGAGAACAACGGGAGATCCTTTCCTCCGTCAGCAAAGCTTACCGACAGAAAGAGAACCACGGCCACCGGGCGTATTCCCGTCGGATTAGGGTTCTGTGAGAAACTGCCGGAGTCCCCGCAGGATCGGCCCCGTACGAATCCCTTCGGGCTTCGTAACCTCGGCGGTGTGGAAGGAGAGTGCGACGCGTCCAACGGCTCGATTACAAGTGTTCTGATCCTCCATCTCTCCACCTCTGTTGTCATCTATTGACTCGGAGATCCTACCTCATTCAGCGTCGACTTCCGTGCAATTTCAGCAAAGAGATGGTCGATCCTTTCTTCAGATCGTCCCCGCCATCTTCTTTGTTTACCCGTATCCCGTAAACTTGCGATCTGCTGCCTCTTGTGATACCACGTTACGGAAACAGTGTGTCCAGACCCTTTGAACTGTAGGCGCTGTTCCGCGGCGTGTCTGCTTTGACTGATTTTCCCCTGGCGCGCCCGGAGGCTCCCATACACTATACTACCATCATTTGTTTGCGAGTGATACAAATTCAAAACCATAAAGCACAAGGGTTAACGTTGAACAATCACGACATCCACCACTTTTTAGTTCAAATCCGCCATCGCATCCCTAACGATCTTCATTTTGGCCTCTGATCGGGGCTTGATCACACACTTGAAAGGAAGGGCATGTCTACGGAGACAGGAGACGCGTAACAAGCAGTAAACCCCCTCAGCTCGCTTTAACTGAAATACATGACGTACCGGATGTGGGATTCGCGGAACTTGGGCTCCAGCTTCTTACCAGCCGGTGCCTCGATGTCAAACACGGCGAGGATGCAAGCGATATTAAGGAACAGGGTGCGGAGAGCAAACCATCTCCCGGGACATATGCTATCGGCAGGCGTCAGAAAACAACAAGAACTGCAGCCTATGCAGGGTCGTACCGTCTGCCCGTCCCGAAAATCCGAGCTTCTGGACTCTTTACAGAGGGATCCAACTTCCCGTCCTTCAAGAACCGTTCGGGATCGTACGTGTGCGGTGCAGTGTATACGGTCTCGTCATAGCATATTGCCCTGCACATTCAACATGGTAAACAGATGACACACGCACTGTTTTCCAACAGTCACCGCATAAGACATGACACTTACCAGACATTCTCAACGATTGTGGCACCCGCGGGTATAAAATACCCTTTATATATGTCATCCTCCGCGGCACGCTTCGGGACTCCAATCGGGACCGGGCAACTCCACCGGAGCAATTCCTTGATCAACGCAGAGATGTAGGGCAAATCTTCCTGATCCGAGATTTGTGGCAAACGTTCACATCCCACGATCCTGTCCAGCTCCTCTTGTGCCTTTCTCACAACGTGAGGGTGTAGAGCCGCGACAAGGAAGAAAGTTCGCAGGACAGAGTAGGTCTGTCATTGCTCACAAATGAGCTCAGGTATGGATGTTGGAAAGACGGAATCCTTACGGTATCAGACGCGGCTATGATAACGACGTGAGTTAGCACTCCCGAGTGTATCTCCGCCAAATTGTCTCACCTATATACATCGTTGCAGTCACCGATAGGGTTACACTCTCGTCAAATCCTTGGTCCGCAAGTTCTGCCACACGGTCGAAACACGAGGCGGCAATGGAAGTATTGGCTCCATTGACCTTGGAATTCTTCAGTCCCAGAAATAGAATTTATGTATCGTGGATCAACAGACCCACCTTCAAAGACTCCTTCAAGTGATCGAGTGGGCCATTGACAGCGACATCAAGCAGTTCTCGACCGGCCTTGGCGAATTGCTTAAACCCAGCCCCAGGAAACCAGTCTGGGACGTGTCTCACTTGAGGCCGGACTATCAGTCGGGTGTTGTAGGAATTGAGTTCAGGTACAAACATATTGGGAATATATCAACGAGGAATGCCCCAGGTTTTACGGCTTCTCCGACGAGCACCAGCGCCCGTTCCGCGGCTTGCAAGTACTTGTTTTCGTGGGATTCTATTTCCATACCGTAGGTCATTTCCATGATAAGAGCGCCGGTAACACTAAGGATCGAATGTGAGTGCGGGAGATGCGATGAAGACCAAACATAGAGGAACGGACAATTTAGCGTGACCCAGGAAGTCGTCGGGAGTTTCAGCAAGACGAGAGAGAAAGCGGCGAGTATGCTTATTCAGATAGTTGTCAAACCTCGACACCGCATTCGCATTCAGGAACTCGTGAAAGAGCCTGCGGCATCTTCTCAACTGACTTCCGTAATCAAACATGTTGAAATCCCAAGAGTACACATCCATGCTTGAGGTTGGCGGTCAGAGAGGGAATAAGCTTGGATAGTGCAAATAGCTTACAGCTCAAGCATCGGCATGTGTGGCTGATCTCCCAAGTTGCATCGGTGAGCGTTAACTTGTAGACTTTACAAGGAACTCACTCGATCGGAGTAAATGTTGGACCGCTTCTCCGACAGATCTGTGATAGCCTCGGTACTGTTCAGAACCACGAAGTCCTTTGACAGTAGCTTGAGATATAACACGTCGGTATCTTGGGCCGATAGAATCTTAGTTGGACAGTTTTCGGTGGGGGTGGGGCGGACACTTACCAGATTTCTGTGCCAAAGCGGCGAATGTCTGCCACGCCGGAATATCCTGAGGGAGGTCCAAGACGTTGCCAATGAGAGGATATCCCTTCGGTCCCGGTGGGTATGGCGGCCTACTTCTATTATTTCGCCATTTCCAGACCAGAGCCAAAGACGCAGCACCACAAAGCAAGGCCGCAAGCAGGGTCCTTTCGTCGGTCATGTCTAGAGATGAGCTAGGAGAGGGTCGGGAAACGGGGAGTCGTGAGTCAAACCCATCAGACCGGCCCCAGATTTATATCCTGTCGGTGAATGGTAACCCCAAGGAACGATTCCCCGCGCCGGGTGGAGCGGTGAACGCCGAACGCCCACTTTTCATTGCGGGCCGGACGGGGAGGGTTGTTGAAGAGTAATAATTACGGCCACTGGGAAGTTTTAATTGGGCGGTTCCAGTCCTGAATTGAGGTATTTGGACAATTTACTGTGTTGACAGTGCATTGCCCTGTGGGTAACACGTACCCTGAACGTCCCGTGAGCTTCCTGATTTTGAGCCCGACGGTGTATCTTTGACGTAGTCTGATGCCTGAACCGGCAAGAAGCGTGTGCTTTGGAAAAATCTTACCTACGCGTCGGACAGTTGTTGCCCGGAAGGAGAGCGCGGCGCGCCGCAGTTCAATTGCAAGCGCTAGCCAACCCATACTCGCGCCCGTGACCACTCATGTAGCACACTTACGAAGCCCCATATTTTCGGAGTGCTGGAGTGCTGGTACGATCAGGGTTTGCGCCTTACAATGGGTGTCGCTCAACTTCGATAGACCGTTTTCCAGAGCATACATCCCCTGATTCCTTGTGCCGGCCTGGTTCTTCCGTTCAATTTGGATGTATTGTCGATTTTGCGAGGTACATGATAGCGGGAACGAGTTATGTAACGCGCCAGCAAATCATAAAGTCCGCACTACTCAGACCCGGTGCTTTACAATCGCTCCCAATTGTATGTACGCGTTTACCCACATCCCGGAGCTGGTGTTACACCACGGGGGTGACACGGTGGGGATTCGATCTTGCATTGTGGCAATTAGAGGCGAGGGAAGTTGATTGCGTCTGCCGATCAAACCTCCCTTGGCGGTGTCCCCTCCCAGCACTTGCTTTGTTGCAATCTTCGGCTACAACGCGGTGGGTACTAGCTAGCTCCGCGAAATCATCCGTATGACTCAACCCCCCGTAGATGTCCAATCCTTTGTCGATCCAGCAACCACCGAACTTTCTGAACCCAACGCACCAGATCCCGCCGGAGACCCTTACCGATATCTTCCACTATACCTGCCAGTCGGAACGTGGCCGCACGAAGAGGACTGGATTTCTCGCCACAAATCCAGTGGAGCGGGGCAAAGCGATCGTCGCACTTACCCATGTGTGTCGATATTGGAGGGCGACCCTCTTGTCCAACCCAAAATTCTGGACTACCACCAACTTGACGAACCCCTTCATGACCACCGCCCTACTTGAGAGATCAAGCGACATGCCTATCATCGCCACCTACATAACCCCCAACCCGAATACCCCCGCTCCTCCGAAAAAAACCCTCCTACCACACTTCTCCAGGATCCAAAAAGTTCACATCAACGCTTCACTGGGACAGTTGATGGATTTTCTGTCCAGTCTCTGTGGTCATTCCTCCATCCTCGAGGCGGTGGAGCTTCAGTACAGTTTTCCGAGCTGCCAAGGTGATGACGAAGATGGCGGAGATGACGGGGATGAAGATGAAGACGAAGACGAAGACGAAGACGAAGACGATCTGGAGACGTGGAAAGACGCGTTTAGGTTCCCGCCACTGCTCAGGGATGCTCCTGGCCTTACATCCCTCCGGGTATCCAAAGTCCCCTTCCCCAACTGCTTCCTCGAATTACATCACCTCACACACCTCGAGTTATCACGTACCGACGCTTCGTCCTGTGATTACCTTGCTATCATGAAAGTCAACCCCATGCTCGAGGTCGTGATATTCCGTGGGGGTAGTGACTGGGAAGGAGAAGCATACGGCCCGGATACTGTTTCTCTCCCCCGGCTCCGGCGATTGGAACTTTATGACGCACTCGCAAGTCAACTTCTATGGAGATGTACCTTCCCGCCCGGGACCCACTTCTCCTACGTTTGTGCCAATGGATATATCGTACCACGCACAGACAACCAGCTAAACATTTCTACGGTCGAGAAACTCCAATTTGTATTCTCGAGACACCAAGGGCTGGTTTCGCGCGTGGTTACTGGTCTCGGTCCCAACGGAACATTCCTGCTCGGGGACAACATTCATCAACTGAGCCTGGACATCCGTGAAGTATCACTCAGGCCACTTGTAGAACTTTCCATCACTTTCGCTGATATAGGATCGGGAGAGGGAAACCCCTCTCTAACCTTCGTCGACATGCACGGATACCTAAGTCTCCTCCTCCAATTGATTTTTTCCTCCTTCACCCGCCTACGTGTACTCATCCTCCAACGGGTCCACGGTTGCGAAATCATACTCAGGCTCCTATGTGATCCGAGCATCTGCCCCCAACTAAACACAGTTATTCTCGCCAACGTCCAGTCTCACACGACTTACTGGCCATCCCTCGTCGAAATGGCTCGTGCCCGGGGGCAGCATACAAGCACAAGCAGTATTTATCGCGTCGACATTGGCTGTCGCACGGAAGAGTTACCCGAACAAGACCAATTGGCGGAGTTGAGGGCGCATGTGTCATCGGCAGAGATAAAGCCATGGAACTACAGGATCGAAGAGTTGGATTGGTTGAACGACTCTAGGTTCCGGAACCTAGGTAGATTGTAATTAACTGATGTGGG
>Ga0307517_10007305_pt1 | contig 16145 bp, 8 predicted proteins | sample 23_EM_MG_FD_194515 | JGI IMG/M metagenome (GOLD analysis project Ga0307517, IMG submission 194515) | Populus trichocarpa ectomycorrhiza microbial communities from riparian zone in the Pacific Northwest, United States - 23_EM | ecosystem: Host-associated > Plants > Roots > Unclassified | place... | reverse complement strand
TCTTAATTAAAAAAAAAAAAACCTCATGGCCTCCCCGTGCGAGCATATAAAAGATTGGACGAGCGTCCCTAACGAAATTTTTGTCTTGTTATCATTAAGAGTAGAAGTCTTTAATCATAAGCATTGACATCCATTAATCGTGAAATTAATTTATATAATTATGGTTCTCAAATATTTGTATTGGACAACCATTTTGGCTGCCCAAAGATAATATTGCAAGCTAATTAAGCCCCTTTCTGACCTCCGATCAGGATGGATGCAAAGATAACTGTTGAAGGAAAGAAAATCTGCTACCTGTAAGGGAAGATACGGGATGCTATTTTCCCTGCGCAGAAGATCAAGTAGAATATTATTCCTCCATTATGTATTAGCATATATATCAGTAGCCATTTACATTGTATGTTACTTCATATATAGCTTTTCCTTTTCTTGTATATAATCCCTGCCCTGCATTGCAGAGATAAAGATTAAGTATCAGAAACACTATCCGACGCTTTACATATCAATTACATTGTGCCATTTTTGTCAATAACATTGCAAACTAAGCAAGAAGTAGTAGCCCTAATCTTGAAAACGAGTAAAAAAAAAAAAACCTAGCTGTCGTTGGTAATGTAGCTGCCCTTTCATCTCCGTTGTTCTCCTATTTTTTTTCTCATATCTTTTATTTGTTTTCTTTTTATGGTGTTTCTCATATCTTTCTCATAAAAAAGAGAAAGCACTAATGAAATTCTTTTGTGTGTATATATATATAGAGTAGAGAAGTCCTTCTTCTTTTTTGACAAGCTTTTTAGATTGGCTGGAATGCCATGGACGAGTAATTCAATTGTTCATGTGTAGGGGTCATCTATAATTTTCCAATACAGTGTTGAAGCATATTTATGAATACAAAACAATAATATCTCGACCGGCTCCTGCTCTCTTCACATTCAACAACAATAATAATAACCCCAAGCAAATCTAGTGTGTCTCGCTCTCACCAATGTATTCAATCATGAACAACAACAAAAAAAAATTGCATGACAGAATAGCAGATGGACAAGATAATATGACTTCATTAATTCTAACCAGCTCTGTTGTGACGTTGTCCTTTTTTCTCTTTCTTTTAGGAATAGAGAGAAGAATAGTTCAGTGTTGCTCCTTCGTGCTGTCTAGGAGTTGAATAATAATGATTTTTTCCCTTGATAATGATTTAATTGCAATGAAGACAGAATATATATTATGCTTATATGAGAATGCAAGCTTACCATTTTGTCATAATAATTGAATTGCATTCATCACTATGCTTCCTTCAGATTCTGCAAAGGTCAGTACCCCTCCCCTTTCTATTTCTAAATCCAAGGATTTTCTCATAATATATATATATATATATATATATATATATATATATATATATATAAAGTGTTTAAAAGGAAAGAACAATAATTATTTGGTTATGGAATTCATAATTAAAACACAAAGATTGTCTTATAAAATATTTTCATATCTTGAGAACGTAAATTGTATTTTTATTGTTATAGTTTACATTTTCTCTGATAGTAAAATATTCTCTTTATAGTTTACATAACAAAATTTTCTCTGATTTAGAATTTAATTTATACAGAAATATTTTAAATCAAACAAAAAACAATATTAATTTAATAAAACTTAGTTAATTTAGATAAATTTTTAGTAATTTAATTGACTATATCAAACTCGATATATCAACACCAAAAATTTTAGTAAGAATGTGTTTTTTTCAGATCACACTAAGAGTTGCACTTATTTATATTGTAAAGTTGCAATTAGGATGTTAATTTGCCTAGTTGGAAATGTCGTGTTCAAAATCAGATACCCATTTTCTGACTTGTCTTGGGCCAGGCTATCTCGATTTTTTTTTCAAGTATTTTAATTTTTTATATTTCTTTCTGAAATTTTGCAGCTGGCAGATTAATATTATTTCTTGAGGAAAGACAAATTAATATTATTGAAATAGAGATATTTAGTTTTTTTTTTCCGATTGTAAATAGGATAACAACTAGACTGGTCACATCAACCACCGAGTTCAAAAGGAATCATCTTGAATAAGAAAAGAGATGATGATAATTGAAACTATTTGCCGCATTAGAGTTGAAAGAGTGGCTTCAATTTATTGACTCGAAAAGCCATCTGGAAACTAGCTTAAGGCTGTCTCCCAACTACAAAATCTTAGGCTTGTGGAGGCATCATTATTTTGAAGAAAAAAAAAAAAAACCTTATTAATAAACATTTTTTAATGGCAATGCTGCCTTGAATCTATGTTATATTTAGGGTTGTCCAGTTGGTGGGAAATGGTCCCCTGTGGGACTTTGATGATGCCCATTTGAACCCATTAGAGTTTTTTTAAAACCTTCTTTAGTTAAATTTGAATTTTTAAAAAAAAAAATTAATATTTTTATGATTTTAGTTCATTTTAATGTAATGATGTCAAAAATAATTTTAAAAAATAAAAAATATATTATTTCGATGTATTTCTAAATAAAAAATACTTTGAAAAGCAATTGTTATCACACTCTTATACATTTTTTTAGAGAGTGTTTAGGAACGCGGTTGAAACCGTATTTTCTAAAAATTTAAATTTTTTTTATTTAAAAAGTAATTTTTTAAAAAAATTATTATTTTAATACATTTTCAATCAAATAATATTTTAAAAATAAATATTATTATACTCTCAAATTCATTCTTAATCTTATTCCAGAAACCCACGGCTAACTTAGAAGTTTCGGTAATGTGGCGAACTGGGCTTAATCTTTGTCTACAGTTTTGAATGATAGTCTCTTCTTCATAAACTACTAGATCATGTAACGATGGAATATTAAAATTTAAATGCTTAAGGATAGAATTCATGATTGGAAGACCAACACAAGAAAACTTGAAATCTCGAGAAATGTCAGGATTTGAAATTGTTAAAATTTCAAGTCCATGTTTTGTTTTTCTTGTCAAGAGACAATCATTTTCTAAATGAAATTTATTTTTACTGTTTAATTTCATCTTTTCTATTCTGAAATAATAGGCGAACATTATAAACACAATAATTGTATATGTTAACTCAAAGTTATGAATTATTTAGTATATAATCTATAGAATTTCAAATTCGTGATATTAATTATTATAAAACAGGCTAGCTGATTGTTTCATGTTACAATAACTGCGAGTGAAAAAAATTAATGCAATTACGATTTAATTAAAATATAATTTAGAATCGTTTAAGAAAAGATACTATTCATTCCGCGAGTTGTTATAAAAATTAATGTAAAAGTAAAAAAAAAATAACTAAATTGATTTTTTTTAATTTAAAATCAATTAATTAAAAAGAAAAACTGAGAAAAACCGATTTAATCTTTTTAGATTTTTTTTAGGCAAAAGCTAGAAATTAGACAAAGAAACTATTCAATAAACATAGAAGGAATTAAACAAAGAAATTAGTCGATACACATTAATAAATATATAACACAAAGAGGAAAGAACTTACAACTTAAAAGAAAAGGATAAACGATTAAGGTTGCTGCTTTTAGTTTTAGCTTTGATTTGGAGTTAGAACTTCATATTTCTAAAGAGAACAGAGACAGGAAGATTGAGATTTGAGAGAAATCTTGAAAAGGGGTGGCGGTTGCCCTTTTTGGCGTTGACTTAGGGTTAAAAATTATATTTGTGGACTATGAAGAGACAAGAGACAGAGATATTGTGGGTGGGGAGCGGCTGTTGGGTTTGATTTAACCTTTATAGTTCAAAAAAACCTTAATATTTATGCTTAAATTTTTATCAGTTCAGTTAGGTCCATTTCTTTAGGTTTAAATTTTTAAAACCGAACCGAATTGAATTTTTTTTTTATTTAATTGGTTAATTCAATTTTTTTTAGTTCGGTTTTTTTAATTAATTTTTTTTTTATTTTCTCGTAATTGGTTATTCAAGTTACCCTTATACATTTCATTGTTTTGACTACAAACTGCAAGATACACCTTTCTAATTCTTAAGATACGAAGTGAGTTTATGTAATGGACTTGTTCCTCGATTTATACCACTTGTTTTCCAGTGCTTTCTTTTTGTAAGGTCAATGGATTGGAGAACTTGACCTGTGCTTTCGACTCCCTCAATATTTGCTTAAACCCAATTTTTTGATATTTAGTTTGCTTCTAATCAAAGGTTTTCTAATGTTGGATTGTTTGCAAATTATACTTCTGAAATTCTCTATAAAAAAATATAGAGAGAGAGAGAGAGAGAGAGAGAATAACAATGCTAAATATTGAGAAGAGGGCACGGCACGGGCAGTGATGGGCTATATAATGAGGATATGGGACGGGCTGCTGGTCCTTGCCGGTAAACAAAAGCTGAAGTCAAAATGCATGGGCCGCTAATGAACTACAATGCAGAGGAGCACCTGTGTGTAATCTTGGTGCTTCCATCTCTTCCACTAAATCAGATAACGCGCCACCTTCGAGTAGGAAGCAAGGGAATTTCCATGACGAGATAAGTCACGCTCTACAAGTAGAAACAAAGATCAGATAACCTCAATTTTACCAACCCAATAGGGTCTCAGAAAGAATTTCAGGGTAGGGTCTATTCCGGTTTTGTTGATGCCAATAACAGGAAACAGTTTTGAAGAGCATTAAGCATGTTTAGAAACGTGATTGTGCTTTTCATCCAGAAATAAAATAATTTAGTGACCATGCTTTTAACTCGAAAGCTATTGTAGACCACAAAACATACATGAGAGTGACAATTTTCCTGGTCCATGGAGTTAAGCTGAGCTCCTTCACAAATCCAACCAACACTGCGGGATGACCAGAAATGGACTAAACAGGTAAAAGAAAAGGTAAAAGGGGAAGAAGGCCTAGCTCATGAACCTTTCAACTGGTATTTCTCCAAGTCTTATTAACTAAACATTAGAGAATTACAAAAAACAGGCCAATTTAAACGAAAACATCTATCCTTTAACCTGATTCTCCAACTCGACTATGAATAACCCAGAGAAAGATCTTTTTACATTCACTCAAACACAAGTAACAGGTGCATGCATCAGTGCAGCCATACAAAATGGGAAGCGGCAAAAGCACCACTGACCAGCCGGCATGCATCCAAGGGTACAATGTATCATTATCCTGTTCCATCATAACCTTACATGCATCACTGCTTCTCATCACCTGGCTGCTCCTCTCCAAAACCCCGTTGTGCAATTCTGTAATACAGTATGCCCATAGTTGCCATACAAGCCCTGCAAAAGATCACAACACACTTGCATTAGTGAAGACAGCTATCATAGTGTGTGCTTGCGCTGTAGAAAATAGTCTTTTGTGTCATGTTCTGAAATTTGGGCTCATTGTTCTGGTTAGCAGTAAATCAATTCGAGATAACTGCTTATATATAGGACAAAAACCACACCCTTCAAATTTGGAAGCCTTTACCAAATCAACAAATTTTGTCACCCTATCAGCAAAATATAATACACTGGTCCAAAAAAGGAGGGCTGAAAATTACATGATTGCTATCATGAGGAGGATTTTTCTTGGATCCATCCTTGAATGTTTTTGATTCCTTGTACGACCTTCTGAAGCATCATCTGCATTTAGTGCATCTTTACGTGGAGGTGCAGTAACTGGTAAAGTTGGTAATGCACTAGACCAGAAAGGAAGCAAAGCTCTGAGGAACTTGTGACGAAATGGACCTGCAATGAAAATAGTTGAAATTGAGATGGTATATAAAACCAGAGAAAATTATAGAACCTAAGAAAACTGATTTCAAAAGAATCAGTATCAGCATATCAAAGAGTTCTGATTCGCTAATGATGCTGTGTTTCTGTTTTAAAAACTTCTGATCAACTGCTCACAAAAATAAATAAACTATTTGGAATGATTAGTGTAGTGAGCAGGATAAGATTATAAAAGGTGAAAGTAGGCTCGCAGATAATGGTCTTGTAAAAAGTCCAGCAACCTTCATCATATGATTTGAACTAAACTTCACATATAGGCAAATTTATACTCACCCCTTCGACTGTACTTTTTATGGTTCCCATCTTCATCATCTGCAAAGTATGAAAGTTCAGAATTTTGCCGCTCAACTTGTACGCCAACCTTTCGTGTTGTAGCAACAGGCTGGTTTGCATTACGAAACATACAAGAAATTGAAGTCAGCAAACAAATTGTTTTGAGTGGGAAAAAAAGGAAGAAAAAATGCTTACAATGCCAGTACTTGAGTTTTTCATGTAATTCACCACAGAACTGGGGCTCTCAATCTCCTTAATATCCGACACAGAAATTTTAGAAGGCCCTGTTCCAGTTTCACTTGTCACTGAGGGTGACGAAGAAATGGCAACCAAAGGATCTGAGGTGAATGCAGGAGGTGGTGCCGGCAATGAAATTGGATGGTTTCCAAACAAGTTCTTTTCCAAACCTGTCTGCATTTTTGCAAAGATAAGTTATTAAAATCCTACTTAACTCAACAACACAAGAAAGAAGACCATAACTTCAGCCCCTGTTTCAAGTATTCTTCAGCTAGGTACAATTTAAAAGAAAATGGATGCCAAAGAATTTTCCCCATTAAAATGCAAAAGGTGAAGCCTTCCTTCTTTTAACCAAATAATAACTAACATGATAAAGATAAGCACAAAAATACAGGAGGAAAAAAGGAAATTTCTATCATATCTGTTAAATTAAAATCCTCATTCATACAATGCAGAAAACCATGGTTCAAATACAAGACACAGCAAAGATCTTTCGCATTGGGATTCTGTCTAATTGCAAAGTCTATGAGCCATCAAGCACCCAGCACCCAACACCCATATTAAACTGTTTGTCAGTCATCATATCAGCAACTTTTAACTGTAGCCTATCACATCAGAGCTCGTATTAAACTAAATCATTCATTCATGCAATTCGCAACACCATGGTTCAAAATCCAACACAGCTGAAAAGATCTCTCACCAGGGGAATATATCAGTCTAATTGCTACTAAGAAGGCACTAAAATGCTAGGGTATACACCTTTTTGAGGATTCACTGGTCAACATTTTGCAAGAACAAATCTACAAATATTAGAAGATGGACATGAAAAAACTATCCGTCCTCAAGAAATTAAACTCCACCAGCAATCTCACATAGCCTAAAATCACCCAATCCAAACAGTTGGCATACCAGGAGGATAATCCGCCTTCCATGACCATGCAACTCATATGTCATGACCCTCTGTCTGTGCATGTGGTGTGAGAAATGCATGTGTGAGAGAGGGAGAGAGAGCAGTAGTCGAGTTGGCTTAAAACTCCCTAGACAAGGAAGCAAATTTGCAACATGATTACCTTTGCGTTATTAGTATTGCTTTACCCCCAGGGATCTTAGCTTTTAACAATTAGAAGCTATTCAATATAGAACAGATTTATGAAGTTTCCACAGAAAAGAAATCAACAATTAGCACATACATCTTAGGTAACATGCAAAAAATGCACCTCAGGGCTTGGGCTAATTGCAATTCAGCGACTGTTATAAAATTTGGCACTTAAGTGTCATGTGATTTGTTCCATTAACATTGGCCTTAACATCATTAGTTTAGTAATAATGAGGCTAAAGGTGTACCATAAAATTCTTTGCCTCCTAATTTTTTCCATAATATTTCTAAACTAACAGATTAAACTTAATGATAATGAAGCAAATTACATGGCATTGAACCACCAAAATTTAAGCCTTTGTCAAGTGCACATGATCCAGACCATATGATACATATTTTTCATTTTACCCTATCATAGAACCGCCATAATTTAAGCCTTTGTCACGTGCAAATGACCAAGACCATGTGATACATATTTTTCATTTTACCCTATCATAAGTTGGCAGAATGAAGCAAGGAAAGACGAGGATAATTAAAGATAACCAATTGAAAAATAAAATAACCACCAAAAGGTAGCAAAACTAAGGATTTAGTCATATAAGATATAGATAACAAATATTCGATGCAAGACCTACAGTGTACTAAAGTTACATTCACAATGGAAGTTATGTAGTTAGATGGTATAATAATTAATGAAGTAAAGCAGCAGTGCAGCATCAAAAAACACAAATACCCTGATAGATTGCAACTATTCAAGCACTAATGATGGAATACAGTAATCCAAAATCCAAGCTTAAACATTACCTGCATTATAGCTTCTTTCAGCTTTGAATGAAGACGAGATCCAGAGTCTTTCACACTTTTAGGAGGCCATATCTGCACCAACATAGCACCATATGGAAATAAATCAGGGATACAGAAAACACTACTAAAGTAAACAAATGCTGGAGATGACTTTCAGGGTTGTCTTACTGGTGTTGAACATGAAGGACACACATATCCAGCTGGTGCAGTATGCGGAGGGAAGCTTTTGATATGTGAAACCAAACAATTTGTGTGTATAGCATCTACAATAACCCCAAAATAAAGGGAAAATCAAATATTATCTTGTGTGTTTAAGAAAATTTTGCAACTAAAAGCATGTAACTATATCAGCAATGACTCATACGCAAGCAACCCAATCGAGTGGTTTGAGGACCATCCCCCTCTTGAAGCACAGCTTGGCATGAGCAACATTTCGGAGGCCAATCATACTCTCCATCTATTACCCATTCAGAGTATGTACGAACCTAGAATCAATGTAAACATTTGTATAGAGTGAGCCAGTAAGCCTTACAAAATGAACTTTACAGAAACATTTTTACATTATATATGCAAATACATACAGGCACATGTCCACAGTCCTAACAAATGTTAGTTTCATTATATGTTGAAGAATTTTAACCAAACAAACACGTCTAATTCTAATAAATTGTAACCTCAGGCAGTTTCCAATCAAGACATAGATGCCAAAAGTTTCAAAGGGCACATTGATATTTATCCCTCTCTTTTTTCTGTTCTTTTTGGATAGATGATTTGTCATCTCATCCAGAATTTCAAGCTTAAGGAATGGATACCGTGTAGGCAGTCACTTTGGTGCCATCAACATGTTCCTGCTTCTGCCCTAATCGCATCGACTCTTCAGTAATTCCTCTCTTTTAATAACTAATATCTGCTGAATTCTAACTACTTGTCCTATTTCACAACCTTTTTTCGCCTTCATTCTATGCCCTTAATATGTCAAACATGGATAGTACAATATAAATGAATGAGAACCACAGTGCAAACCACGATGCAGCAATCAAAGACTAGTTATAAAGTTGGACGTAAATACCACACAAATTTGATGCTCTGGGAAGCAGATACAATCCCCGCAAACGGGAACCTTGTGCACGAAACAATATAACTTTGTAGCCTGAAACCCAAAAAAAAAAAAAAAAAAAAATCAATCTCCAATTCAAAGAATGAAAAACGCATTGAAGAATGCGTCGAGGAAGAAAGAAATGAAGAAACGCAAAATCATTTACCCTAGATCGAAATTAGATTCCAAGAGTAGGCGTTTGATATCAAATTAAGAAACAACCAGATCTAAATATAAATATCGATCGATCAATCACAAACAACTCAACGCCAATCGAATAAGAGAGGGGTGAGTGCCTACCTTACGGCATTTGCAGACCACCATTGCAGAGAGCTGGAGGAGAATCTAGGAAGGGAGCTCCAATTTTACAAAAAGAATTTGCTAAATGGCTAGAGGGAGATCTAATTGATAAATAAAAATCTGACGCTTAATTATGAAGACTATTTTTCTTCTTCGTTTTTTTTACTCTTTTCAGTTAATTGAATTTAGTTGGTAAGTATGTCGAGAACAAGAAGAGAGAGTCCCTATGGATTCGTGATTTTGGCCATGGAGATCCGTTTCTGTTTATACATTTCTCTCTTTAATATTTTTCTTTTTATTTTTAAAGATGGTTAGAATGGCCTTGATCTAAGAGTTTGGGTCGAGATATTTCTAGCTGACTCGATGAAAATTGATTAATGGGCTCGTTGGGCTCGTACTCTTCCGCCCCCTTAATCTCTCTAACTTCATACAATAGGAACTGATGCAGGCCAGCTCAGTTCCTATAAAATAACATTTTATAGTTTAAAAATTTATTTATTTATTTATTTATAGTGCTCCTACATTTTATTTTTTTTAGTTTGTGATATAAAAGATGAGGGGTGGAAAGTGGAAACCATAATATATTTTGGGAGCCAGGTCACACTAAGTGTCGAATGTTCTTAATTTGAATCTTGAATATTTTAGCTTTTCGTAATAATTAAGCATTTTAACCTTTCAAGACTGTTATACTCTATCCATGATCTTTCCTAGTTTTCTCATTTTAAAATTCATTCTAGTAGTTTATTTATTTCGACACCCCTCTTGCGAACATTATTTCCTTCCTGTAAATGACTATCATAAAAATTAACATCATAAAAATAAAAATATCTTATCAAGGTTATTTTTCTTTTCTCCAAGTCTAATATTTAAATTAGCTTATAATCTTTTATATCAGCTTATTGGCAAGGTTTTAAAAGGACTCGTTAGCAAACTTGTTAGCGTAAATAAGTTAAGTTAATGTCGGTTAATGTGGTAATTATTGATTTTTAAGGTGTTTTTTACATGAAAATATATTAAAATAATATTATTTTTATTTTTTTAAAATAATTTTTAATATCAGTACATAAAAAATCTAAAAATAGCCTAAAAATTATTATTTTTTGAAAAATAATGCATTACAGAGTAAATCAACAGGGTGTTTGGGAGTGTGACAGCAGTTACTTTTCAAGGTATTTTTTATTTGTAAATATATCAAAATAATATTTTTATTATTTTTAAAAAATTATCTTAATATAACCACATCAAAACAATTCAAAAATATAAAAAAATTGGTTTTTTTTTAATAAATTGTTTGCCCAACAAAATCCAATACTAACTGTGTGTTTGAGATTTTGGTGGCGGTTCAAAATGTTTTTCGTTTAGAAATGTATTAAAATAAAAAAAAAATTATTTATTTAAAATTATTTTTTACATCAACACATCAAAACAATCTGAAAATATAAAAATATTATTTTAAATTAAAAAAATTAAAATTTAAAAGAATATAATTAATACCATATTTCCAAACACACCTCTAGCTAAGCTTCAACTCGGTTAATTTATAGATTGAGCTTTTAAGGAAAAAATAAACGTTTAAATTAATCTATTAACCATGAAAAATGAGCTAAAAAAAAGAAAGAAAGAAAGCAAGAGGAAACACTGCGGTGAGCATCACCCTGCCCATCAGTAATACTTAGGCTGCCGCCATCTCATTTCGAATTTAAAAATTCAAATTCCCTCTCCTATTATTATTTTTTTTTGTAAAAAAAAACAGTAATACTTAGGCTGCCCCTGCTCGCACTTTCAAATCTCCTTCTTCCCCCTCAAAACCCTAACAATCAAAACACCGGCTTCCTCGCGCTTTTTTGAATCTCCGTCAGTAAAATCACGCGATGACAGCTGTCATCCCGCCACAATTCTCCGGCCGCGAACTCTCGAATCCCCCAACCGACGGGATCTCGAACCTCCGATTCTCCAATCACAGCGACCACCTGCTCGTCTCCTCATGGGACAAGGTACACCCTCACCAATCAAATCACTCCCAATCTTAACATTTTACTGTAACTCAATTTTTAATTTTGTTATCGTAGACTGTGAGATTATACGACGCGGGTACTAATGTTTTGCGAGGAGAGTTTATGCACGGTGGTGCCGTGCTTGATTGCTGCTTCCACGACGATTCTTCCGGTTTCAGTGCCAGCGCCGACAACACCGTGCGACGGTTAGTGTTGAAGTGGATATTGCACTAAATTGCGAAACGTGTGGATTTAGGAGTTGACTTTGAGGAGTAGTTTATTATGTGAAGAATGTGTCTGGGGATTTTCTTTTTTATACTGGTCAAGATTTTTGAATTTTAATGATTTAGGTTGGTTTTTAACTACGAAAAGGAGGACATTTTGGGAAGGCATGATGCGCATGTTCGTTGTGTCGAGTACTCTTATGCTGCAGGTAGGTGTGTTTAAATTATGATTCATTTGATTGCTTATATATTGTACTTTTTTATTGCCGTGGAGGTTATGCTAGTTTTGTTTGCTTTGTAATTTTGAAAGTGAAGTAGTTCTGGTGCGTATAACTTGAGCTTGTCAGATAAAAATCTGCCTCTAAATTCAGCTTCATCGTTGTTGATCTTGTGGACACTTGCATGTATGTCCAACTTGATTTGTTGTGCTTTAATGTTGTCTATCTGCACGAACTAAATGTGTGGCTTATTTGGTTATTGCTTTTGACTTGGATATTTTTGTTAGCAACAACAATGGTATATTTAGTAATAAGCCCCAGGGTTGCAAATGCGCAATCCAAGTGCAATAATGGACAATTGAGACCTGAAGCAGTAAAACAGAGTAACATTTGAAAATGCCTAAACCAGTCAATCCAAAGAAAAATAGACTGGGAAGGTGGAGAATGACTAATTAACACATAGTCGAAGCGTAGAAAATATTTTAAGCTCTAAAGATGAACAAACAGGCAGGACTACAAGAAAGAGGAGCAGAAAATGGCTTGTGGTTACTGGTTTCATGTGCTCATCGAACTTCTATTTTTCAACTTTTACTGGTCTCATGTGCTCATCGAACTTCTATTTTTCAACTTTTCTGTCATGTTAGTTGCTCTGAATAGATATCATACTGCTCTTGTGCTTGTGTTCGCTGTATTTACTTGTAATGAGGCTCTAAAGAGTATTATATGGAATATAATGGGACAACCTTCTCCTTATTTAAAAAATTATGCCGTATTCCTCTCTTTAATTGCTTATCCATCTTTCTTTGACTACAGGGCAAGTAATCACTGGTAGCTGGGACAAAACACTTAAGTGTTGGGATCCTAGAGGAGCTAGTGGGCAAGAGCGCACCCTCATCGGCACATATCTGCAACCTGAGCGTGTTTACTCTCTATCTCTTGTTGGAAATCGTTTAGTAGTAGCTACTGCAGGAAGACACGTCAATGTCTATGATCTACGAAATATGTCTCAACCTGAGCAAAGGAGAGAATCATCTTTGAAATATCAAACTCGATGTGTGCGTTGCTACCCCAATGGCACAGGTATTGATCATAACACTGAACTGACATTGTTTTCGCTGTCACTGTTGCCATATTTTATGATGGGAGAAATCATGTCATTTGGGCTCCCTCTCAATTGAAAGTCACCCTGTTTGCAATGCATTTATATTTGCTTGTGCAATGGCTTTCTTAAATTTTATGTGTTATGAGGTTATTTCTATTTTCTTGTATTTTTCTTTAAATCTCAAGAAATTCACTTAAACAGAAAAGTGATTAAGGAATCTTCTAATACTCATATAGCTTAGCTCTATGTTCTGCTCTTCCATGAATAGCATCCTCTTGGCTTCAATTAGTTCAATGTGGTATATTATTGGCAGGAAAAGTGTCTGGTATATGCAATGATGATTTCCATCTATGTCATGAATTTGTCTTGCATTATTGGTTTAAAGTTCTCTCATGGATGACTCTTATTCACTTGAATTACATGATGCAGGATATGCACTCAGTTCTGTTGAAGGGCGAGTAGCAATGGAGTTTTTTGATTCTTCAGAGGCCAGTCAGGCAAAAAAGTATGGTTCATTTTCCTCTGCACCATCCAGCATAGTGCAAATTTGATTATGTTCTTCTCCCTCATCGTCTTTTACATTTATATGACTTTCATGTCTTTCGGTTAGATGACCATGGAAATAACTGGGTGGAACACTTCTAATGTTGCATGATAAATGTTTATACTTTGCTCCTCTTGCATGCTAATTTCAGGAACAAAGGGGTGTTTTCAAACAAATCCGTGTGATACAATAAAGTAGAACTTTTTGTTATCCTCTATAGCTCTTCCTCTGTGGGAGAAATTTTGAGGATGAATTAGTCCGTCAGCTCATCCCGGATTAGGTCAATAGCAATATGAAACTTGTATAAAGAGTGAATGGAACCTACATTGGATATGTAATAATTAATCCATGTATCATGCCACTATTGACCTAGTTTATGGACGAGTTGGTAGACAGAGCAACAATTTCTCCTTCTGTGGGATGAACTTTTTGTACTTTCATCTGGGGTGTACTCTCTATTCTCAAAAAAGTTGTGGTTTCTTGTTATCATTTTTTATGTGGTCTCTCCATAATCTGGCGATGATATGCATGTCTCATTTGTATAAGTTATCTAGTCATGAAATTGCACTTAGTGTAACTGTGTAAAAATGAAAGCAGCACATGTATCTTAAGGAGATAAATCCTCCATCGTTTATTTAATTGGATGCCCTTAGGGTATAACTATGTAAAAATGAAAGCACCCTCGTGTATTATTAAGAGATAATATCCTTCGTCTTTCATTCAATGGTTTTGATAAAGTTGAAACTTTATGCAGATATGCATTCAAGTGTCATCGAAAGTCAGAGGCTGGAAGAGACATTGTCTATCCCGTAAATGCTATTGCTTTCCATCCTGTGTAAGTTTCTGAATGCTCTCTATACATTGGATTTATGAACTTTTGATTGACAAAATAAGATGGATGGACAGATTCTATATATTCACCAAAATGTTGATCTTCATCGTGTAATACTTTCTCTATTGTATAGTCCCTGTCCTTGTAATGCAATTGTATCTAGCTCAAGATAAATGACTCGTCTGCTGTTTAGTGGCTGGGCTGGTCTTGAGTCTTGACTTGGCAAAAGGTTACTCTAAATGAAAATTGTGTGAATAAATGGACTGGAACAACAATATGATGCATAAGACACGAACATCAAACCCCAACTTTTATGAATTTTGAAGTTCTTGTTAATGATTAGCAGACATTCATCACTTTTTCCAAGCTGACAAGTTCTCATGGAGTAATTAGATGAATGTTTTCTTCATAGAGGAGCATTCTTTCCATTTGTCAGATCCAGGAGTCCATAACTATTATTTTTGCGTAACTTAATTTCATTGAAGCATCCAAGTAGTTATAACTTAATTTCATTGAAGCATCCAAGTAGTTATGTCTTGATCAAGATTTTAGCCTGATTCGTTTCTCCATTTCTGAACTTACAATGACTGAAGTTGATATCTTGTTTGGCATGTGGTGATAACCATCTCGTTTCTCTTTGACTATTTGCTGGGTCACTTTATCTTACTTCCAGACTCAACTTGCAGCTATGGTACATTTGCAACTGGAGGTTGTGATGGTTTCATCAACATATGGGATGGGAACAACAAAAAGAGACTGTATCAGGTACATGATCACTGGACATCTGAAAGCATTAATTTACTAGTGGAAAGCTTATATCGTGTTCTTGTTGTAATTTTACCCTTTTCAGTACTCAAAGTATCCATCAAGTATTGCAGCACTTTCATTTAGCAGAGATGGCAGTCTATTGGCTGTGGCATCAAGTTACACATATGAAGAGGGAGATAAACCGTAAGAGTTGTTCTAATCTCACTCTCCGTCTCTCTTCCATGTTGTTTGCTCTGATTGTTGCAAGTTCATTTTGCAGGCATGAGCCAGATGCTATCTTTGTACGAAGTGTGAATGAAATAGAAGTCAAGCCAAAACCAAAACCATACCCCAACCCCCCAGCATAACTTAGCCTGGTATCTTGGATATGCAGTGTCTTATGGTTTTCTAGGCTTTATTCTTTCCTATGAAGCTCTCCAAACTTGATGTGAACTAATCCTTGAATCAAGTTGGATTGTCCCTGTTGTCTCATATTATTTTAAGTGATCATATAGGTTTGTGCTAAGAACTTTGGATTCTGTAAGTATTCGTCTATCTAGTCTCCTAGATATACAACTGAATGTGACCGAGCAACTCTTTCTTATCATTATGCAAGACTTGCAGCTAAGACGAGCTTAGGATGAGGTTTTTTTTTTTTTTTTTTGCAAGGTCTAGAAAGCTCTGTTTAAATGAAATCAGTGACAATCTGATAGGACCACCGGCACAAACACTTTAAATGGAGGCTCGATTGACCAGGGGAACAATCTGTAAAGAGAACTGGATAAAATTTAAATGGGTTTTTGCTTTCTAATGTTCATATGGCCTTGTTTTTTTGCCACTGATTTGGCGATATTTATAGTCATTTAAATAGAGATCCCTAGTAATCACCTCATCCTTCATCCAATAAATGAATGTGCTAATACAGTCCGCTGCATCTACATTCTATATTTGATTAT
>Ga0307517_10007304_pt1 | contig 16147 bp, 18 predicted proteins | sample 23_EM_MG_FD_194515 | JGI IMG/M metagenome (GOLD analysis project Ga0307517, IMG submission 194515) | Populus trichocarpa ectomycorrhiza microbial communities from riparian zone in the Pacific Northwest, United States - 23_EM | ecosystem: Host-associated > Plants > Roots > Unclassified | place... | reverse complement strand
GAGAGAGAGTCAAGACAAGCGGATACCGACCATTCTACCCCTTGCAGCCTTTTATACGACGAGCGGGATTCTGGATCTGCAGAGTGTACAGTTCCACTCAAATGTCACTTATAGACGCTCTTGCCGCATTTCTTTGCATCAACTCGTGCATCAACTTCCCTACCCTCAAAGATTCACCCACGCGTCCCAGAAAATTTCCAATTTCGTTGCAGTAATATCTCCATTGAAACTTATTTGCCTCCGTGGGACCAGAAATCGAGGGATATGGGCCTCGGCAGACGCTGTTTCCTTTGTGTTTTTGCGACGTGCGCCTTTCAATGTGCACTTTGTTCCGTCAACGGGGGGGCCAGACTCGAAGTTGGATACCAGTGGTACCTGTCGCGACGTCTCGGACTTCGGGATGCTGTAACCTGGTCACAAAGGCTGGCATCTGTGGCTCAGACGACTCTCCTGCCCCCCGCCCCACATCACGGTCCAGGCAGCCAGGAACCGAGGCCTTCATTTCTTGCAAGTATGCCCATCCCCTCGCGCAATCGAGTGGCTCAATGGGTGCGGATAGAACTCGCGATAAAGGCCATCTGTCCCAAGATTCGAGGTGACAACCGTGTCGGGGCAGATCACCATCTCCCATGTCACTCACGTCCAGCCTTTACGCCACACCTTCGTGCACGCCACTTCCAAATCGGTCACACTATTATTCCCAGTCAGTTCACCCATACCCGACGGTCTACCCAGAAGGGGAACAAAGGAAAGCCTCTGTTCAACCCCCTGTCCCCGTCGTCGTTTTCCCCTCCTCCTTCGCCTTCCTGCGTTTAGAACCCGCAATCATATCCCTGGACATCGATGGATACATCCAGTGGCTCAGTTAATTTCGGCTCTCGGCATGTTTAGAGTCACTCACCGCTTCTTTAAAGCTTGATTACGTCCGACGGATCTGGCCTTGTTAACCGCATCGGGTCGTTTGACTCGCCCCATCTGCCCCCGCCTCATTTTCGATGGTTTTGGAAGCTTCACCACCCATTCCGGCACGGGTGACCCCGATTGCAGCAGCACGTTCGCGATACTGAGGGGGCTCGTCAGAGGGTGGGTGGCCAAAAATTTCCAACTGATACACTCACGATTTTAGGAATGGCCCGTCGTCATTCGTAAAGTACGTGACGGCTTTCCCCTCCCTACCCGCGCGCCCAGTACGGCCTAAAGGCAAGCTTAGCATAAACGCGCAGACATTGACCCATCACATGCCTATCCGATGGATATAACTCTGCACGCTCTGGGGAAAGTCGTAGTTGATGACTTCCATGACCCCCCTGAAATCCATACCCCGAGCCATCACTTCTGTGCTTATCATGACCCAACTCTCACCCCGCCGCATCCTTCCGATCGCATTTTCCCGTTCCTTTTTCGTCATACCTGCATGAAGGCAATCTACGTTCGGAACACCATTGATCACCAACTCCTCTGCCAGAGACGAAGCCCTGGGCTGAGTTGATGTGAAGACCAACACAGGTGGCTTGTAAGGTTGTGATAGGTGGGTGAGGAGTGTGGGTAGTTTGGAAGAATCGTCGGCTACGTATGTCAGCGATTGAGCAATCGATGGTAGAGGCGTATCCCTATGGAGGATAGTGAGCAACGGGACGTCCGGATGACCGATGATCGGGATCGCACTTTAACCCGACAACAACCCGAATCGGGTCACGGAGGACGTCAAAAGCCACCTTCTCCGCATTCGCCGGTAACGTAGCGCTGAAGACAGCCTTTTGAATATCTGGATGTGAGCATGCTGCGAAGATCTCTTCAATCTGATCCAGGAATTCGGAGTCTAGCATTCGATCCGCCTCGTCGAGGATTAGATGCCGCACGCTGTTGAGCACAATTGGAGTCCTGTCTCGGAGCGCGTGGGCAGTGCGTACTTACTTGTTCAAGTCCAGGTGACCCTGTTGGAGTGAAGTAACGAGCCGTAACGGAGTGGAGATTATTATATCTGTACCGCCATGATCATGGGAAAAGGAACCTGGGAAGAGAAGTCAAGACGAACTCACCCGCTTTGTCCCTCACAGCCTGATCTTCCAGAGTAGACGCAGTGGCCTTACTGAACAGGATTATCCTCCACTTCCGCCCCTCAGCCAACTTCAAACACTCGTTATGGATCTGATGTGCCAGTTCACGAGTGGGTGCGAGTACGACGGCACGGACTCCAGAACCGAAGTCTTTCTTTCCTTTTGAGTTTGGAGAATCGAGAGCGATCATTATGGGGAGAAGGTATGAGAGGGTCTTTCCTGTACCCGTTGGCGAAATGGCAGCTAGGTCTCGCCTCTACTTAGATAAGAACCCCGGTGTAACGGCCGCGGAAGTTTCACGAACTCACCTCGAGAAGGATGGGAATCGCATACGACTGAATACTCGTCGGTCTTGAATATCCATACTTCTCCAAGTTGGAAGATATTTGAGACGGGAGTGGATACCGTGTTCGGAGTTCTTCAAATGTTTCAAAATGAGAGGGGACGTTCGAACCCTTCGTCTTGACCTGGTGTCGTTGTGTAACCGGTTGGTCTTCCGTCCCTATAGTAGACCCGGCGTCGCTCTGAGCCTCGTCAACTCCTTCAACCTCAGAATCACTATCATGCTTCCTTCGCTTCTTGCGACTGCCAAGTTCGTCCGACTGCGACTTCCTCTTCTGCCCTGCGTCCTTGGTATACTTGAAGAAATCTAGCTCAGCCGGTAAGCGGTCGTTCTTTGTTTTCTGAGCAGAAGGTGAATTTTTGTTCAAGGGACTTGATTTCTACTTAGAAGCGTGAACGATTAGACCGCTGCGAGATAGGGATAACAATGCTCACGTTAAATAACTTAACATCGTCCTGGTACTTCCGCTTGTCGAACTTTACGCCCCCCCGAGAAAGTAGATGGAAGGCCTCCATATCCAATGGCGTTGGTGAGGTCAGTAGACCGCGTTCGTGAACAGATTTTTTGTGATCGAATTTCCCACGATAGCTCGTTCTCGCAGACGTGGTTGAAGTCGATCTCCCGAAGCGGAGGGATTACAGTAACAACAGCACAGTAGATGAACAACTACAGAATATCATGATAGCATGTCCTTCTACGAGCGCCCTCCCTTCTTCTTCTTGTTCACGACTTTGAAACCCCATTCACTCTGCGCAGGTCTTGGTTGGGTCTTCACGACATCGGCGATGGATTGTGTTTTCCCGGGGATATTGGCAGTTGCGTTACCTTTCGGTTTGGCGGTCGCATCTGCCTTCCGCTTACTCACAAACTCGGCAGCAAACCTACGTCCGTCCAGTGTCGTGCTGTTGGCGTAGATCAGGTCTGAGATGATCTCCACAGTGGTAGGATCCGGGTCCATCGGGAAGGTTAGAAGCATAGACGTGATATCCTCGACTAAAAAGGGAGAGAAATAAACACCACTTGAAAGATGTTGAATACCGGTTACGTACGGTTCACACTCTGGTTCAACCCTTTGAGCGACTCGGTGAGCCATTTGAGAAAATCAAGTGAAGGGTTCACTGTAGTATCCTCATTCTTGACAGCAGAGGTAACGATCTTGACGGGAGCGGGTGGGCGGGGAGACGGGCCGGTTCCGTTCGCCGGAGGTCTTGGAGCCAAGGAAGGAGTGGAAGGAGAGGAAACTACCACCGCCGGTCGAACACGTTGGGAGATGGCGGAGGTTTTTCCATTGGCACCAACGGTTGCCCAGGCAACACTAGGAATAACTGTAGGTGCCTTGAGGTCTATGAGTGTCGGAACCAGATGATCGAGGACCAAGATAATACCTTGGACACAGCTTCTGCGTGGGATCTCCGCACAACAGTGTTTAGGATTTCCTTCTCCTGGGCCTGTTGTGGTTCGGCTTTCTTACGTCGCTCCTCTTCTTGGATCTCCTTCATGGTCTTCTTCGTAGCCGGAGGTTTTACCACATTGGTCCACACTGGAACTGCAGGGGTTGGAGACCCGGTCGAGATAGGTTCCTTCCGGCCGGTCTGGACTTGAGAAGTCGGAAGACCCCAGGAAGTGGTCGTCGGGACTGGCGAATCTTCTGTGGGCGTGCTGGTATTTCGGGCTGTGACAGTTGTACGCTCACGTTCAAGAGCAGCCTTCCGCGCTTCGGACTGTTTGGCTTCGGCTTCTTGAATCTCACGGAACCCGATCGAAACACCAGAAGGCTTCTTCACATCGTCGTCCTTGGACCAAACGGTCTTGACCGGTGGGGAATGTACAGGGACCAATGGAGTCACCTGGGGCTTGCTGGGCAATAAGGTCTGGGGTTGCTGCTGAGCCTGTTGCTGCGGTTGAAGTTGGGAAACCGTTGTCTTGGCGGGGGGTGGGGATTTCTTGCGAGGTTTAGTGACCGGAGGTTCGGGGGCTTCATCCTGTGTGGCCGGTGGGATATCAACAGGTGGTTGCACCGTAGGCACGTCTTGTTGTGGAACTTCAGGCATCCGAAGGTTTGGTTCTGTTGTAACAGAAACGGTCTCCGGTAAAACAGGGAGTGTTTGTTCCGGACGAAGTTGCTGCTGGTTGTGCTGCTCGAGGTTACTGACAGTTAGGCTGCTAGTTCCCTCTCCAGTTCGCCAGCCGTCCGGAGAGTGTTCGGAAGGGACTGTAGACCATGAGGTTCTGACACTGCGTTCCCACGGAGAAGGCTGTTGGGGTTGCGCAAGGGTGTTGACATGCCGGGGTGACTGATTCGTGGGATCAAACGCCCCAACGCGTTTCAAAGGCAAATCAGGTGTCCCCCAAGGTGAGGCGGAAGGAGTGTAGTTGTGGACAGGCATTTGGGACACCAATGGAGATGTAGATTGCGCGACGTTCGTGTGGTGGTTTTGAGGAAGTTGCACTGGAGGGGTCACGGGTAAAAAAGGACTTTGACCAACGGCAGTGCTGGCGGAAAAACTGAGTTCGGGTTGGTATGAACCGGAAACGCTATTGGATTGATCAGGGGGAGAGCGGGCATAAGAGAACTGATTTGTGACTAACGATTGCAAGTGATGCCCGAGAACGTTCTCGCGATGAACATCTGGATACGTGATTAGAGCACTCCACTAACAGAAAGCAAAACTTACCATTAAAACCATAATTGACGACGGTGCTGGGGTATGGAGAACGGCCGAGACCGTCGATGGAGGCGTCGATATAGGGGCGCCTGTTCGCTCCAACAGCATTAATAGAGGGTTCGGGGTTTCCAAATATGTGGCCGGCTGGACCGGCAGAGGACGAAGGAGATGCCGACTGGCTATTGCCATTGATGTAGGAGTCAAGCGTTGAAGTCCGCAATGAGCGTATAGGTACTGGTTGGTGAGGGGCACTGAACGGGCTCGGGTCGCGTTGGCGTAATGATGGGTCGCTTGGGTTTTCACGTCTCGTGAGTCCAGGCGGGCCAGGGGGGGCAGGTACCATAATGGGTGAAAGAAATATCTTGGGTCCAGTCGCCCGGCGAAGGAGTTCCCCTACGGAAATCCAATCGGGATCGATGTGAGTCCTCTTCATTGGGAGATCCAGGGTAAAGTACCCTTGGTCATGCCAAGTTTGCATAACATCCGCACGGAATGGACCTATGCCAAGTTAGAAGTCAAGGTTTCCAGAAATTTACAATCACTTACCTTGCACGATTCCTTGGGTGTCTAAGTAGGACCACTCGATGGCTGCAGGGTCCGTCAATCCTGCGACATTAGGTACCTGGCTCTGGGTGGTGGTAGGTTCGGGGGAGGTCATGGTCGCCGACGGAATGTTCGAAAGATGTTGGCCACTACCATCGATTAACTGATTTTGACCGTGCGCGTGACCCGCCTCGGTTCTCTGGAAGGCTCCGTCATCCTGCTGATCCCGCTGCGGTGAGGATTGGGTTATGGGTGCCTTGTCCAAAATTGTGGGCTTATCTGCCCGATCGGATCCTTGCACTTCGTCCGCCTCACCTTTCAACCTCATCTCCGATATCTCATCTGCCTGAACACCAAAACCACCGGAGTCACGCACAGCTGATCCACCAATACGAGGTCTCGTTTCGGAACCCCTCCGCCGCATGTTCCACGACTCGCCACTACCCAGGACGCCATCGAAACCGGACCCATTTCTCCCTCTCGGAGGTGGCGGGGCGGAATCTCTGGGCGATACAAGCGGTTGTTGAAGGCCGGAGACTGAAAGCTTTCGCGGGGTCCCAAGCGTGGGTTGGTCTAAGGGAACCATTGTGAAACGGGCGTCGTCAGGTGCGAATAAAATCAGGCTCACCTCCGCTGTCTCTTCTCCTGGCTCCGAGTAATGTCCCAAACCTCTCTCGCATAGGGCTCGTCCCGCTAGACGCATCTCGGTTTAGTTTCGGTCGATCGAGTCCGGCGGTTGACAGAGGAGTCAAGTAATCGCTGGTTGACTGTCGCCTCCGCATCTCGGAATTGAGTGGCCCAGAGAACAGCTAATGTTTTACAGGAGGTGAGAGATGAATAAGCCGCAATGAGTTGTGGGCTCTGTGTCATGAAGACGGACAGCGAAGCGTACTGACCCTCTTCTCTACGTCACTCATCTCCTTCGTCCCGACAGGATCTGCTCCGATTTCCCTGATAATTCCGTCCCAACGTTCCACTTCCGGTCCCAGAGTCGTCTTCACCCCCTCACGGTAAATGCTAATCATGTCCTCCTTGGAATATCGGAGTGAATGACTATTGTCCCGTTTCTCAAAGTGTACAGCGCCGGAAGTAACCGAGGTAGAATAGCTCGAGGTGGGAAGTGTTGGGGCCGTATGATTCAGGCCCGAGATCGCGGTTGTGCTTCCGAGGTGTGAATCCGCCTGTGAAGAACGCGAAGCTGGTGTGGGTTGTTTACGCATCCATTCTGGACCAAAGTGCATGGTTGTAGTCGCCATGTTGTCGAGAAGCGTGTTTGAGCAAGAGGGTAATTCGCGAGAGTTGTCGTCGTAGTATCGGAGAAGGTGGCACACCTTTCAGGTTTTCTCAAGGACGCCGCATACCCCAGTTGGAACTTGCCCTAAAGTAATCACGTGGCTCAAGTATCCTAAAGCGGAAGGCAAACAGGCTGAGCGCTGGGGCATCTGGACTTTCCAAATAACCAAATAAATAATTCTACGATAACTGTTACATAGGTTACGATGCAGAGGCCACCCGCCATTTGGCCACGGGTAATGCTACAAAGATTTGTCAATAACCCAGAAAAACGGAAGGTAGATGGACGACCCACCTTCAAGGCGTTTGGCTGTGGGTATGATGTAAAAGACGCAGGTCAAGACGCCGAGGGTTAAACAGATCGCGGAGACGTAGTAGTAGCCGTCCTGTATGGTCACACATTTGCCGTTCATACTCTCGCACAAGGATTTCCCTTGTTCCGAAATGCACTCTTGGGCTGGGGCGCAAGTTAGTTGGGGTCGTGGTGGGAAGACTTCATTGCGTACCCTTTATGGTGATGTCTTTACCGGCATCGTTTAGCTTGCAGGTTGAGACGCTGAAGTAGTCGACACCCTTCAGGACAAAGTATCTGGGCCACGTTCCGCCAAGGTTGCTGAAAGTGTTCAACAGCTGTTCGACCCGATGAGCTTACGTATTCCTCTGATCGAGATAAAGTGCGGACCGTCATGTAGGTTCCTCCAATCAACGGATCCGAAATTATTGTGTGGAACGCAGATACGCCGACGAACTGGATCGTTCTATAACGACGTGAGCGTTGGGGGGGGGGCTCGGTGGGAGAGGGAGAGAGGGTTACCCTGCAAAACTCTGGAGAACGCTGTGGAGAACGAGGAACGCGAGGAACGCCTTCGTCATCGGTGGAACCGGGAACCAGTGAACAATGAGAGTCGATGAAAGGGCAAAAAAAAGACGGGGCCAAAACGCAAGTAGCCAAGGTCGCAGGGCCCTATCACCAGTGGAAAACCTGCCGGCGATCCATCCTCCCACCATCTGGAAGGGAAAGTCCAAGAGAACAATAATGGCGAGGTCCTCTTTCTTGAGACCTTTCTCAACCATCTTGAGTTGAGTCACGGCATCGTTTGCCTGAAAGCCGATTTTGGCAACAAGGTGTAAGCCGAGAAGGGATTGTATATCTAGATAGTCAAACTGTAAATCGAGGTCACGCGTGACTCACACCCGGGCACTCAACGTTTTAATTTGCAGATGTCCCAGATGGTGAGGTAGACTCGTTTAACATCCATTACGTTCACGTCAAGGTCCTCTTTGTCCTGTGGGAGGGAGTTTGGCAGTCGAATCTATATTCCATTCACCAAAACGAACCTCCTTCACAAAGAATAGCCACGCAGTCACTGAGTAACAAGCCAGTCCCCAGAAGCGGAGGTATGTATCCATTGTTAATCGCGGGATTCCCCATTTGTTCCTGAGAGCACGTCAGAATATACACGAGGTTAACCCCAGTACACGTACGCGAACGCCTCGCTATTCAGAGCCAGGAAGACGGTGAATGAGGCAAAGTAGCCAGTAGTCAATCCGATCGTTTGACAGGTGGATGCGTATGAGAGATTTTCTTCTGAGAGCAGCGTGAGTGCCCAGCCTGCGGGATGTATTAGTTGCAGCTTACGGTCCCGTGGAGGCTCATACCGTCTACTGCAATATCTGAAGTCATAGTTAATAGCGGTAGTGACGCGGGGGAAATTTTACGAACCTTGAGTAGCCGAGAAGAAAACCAATCCGGTAAATGCGGCTGACAGGAGGTGAATATTATCCATCGGCTGTAGGGGTAATCAAAACCTCGCTTTATATGGATGGATTGATCTCCCACGTTTTGGATAAGTTTTTCAGCATAAAAAGACATGGCGAACATAATCGTTCCAATAATTAGTTGCATGGGTATAATCCAAGACTTGCGCCGCCCAATAGAGGGGAGGAACTTCGAATCGACGATGGGCGACCAAAAGAGCTTGAGAGAATAGGGATAACTTGCGAGAGAGAACACAGCCAGCTGTGAATATGATAGATGCTCCCTTAGCAGGAAAGGCACAGAGCCTTTGAACAACGTGAGCGTCGGGGTTTCGGTGGCGGTGCATTTACGAACCTAAAGCGAGACCGAGCTGGGGTCATAGGGTCAGCAGTGCTCCTCACGCCACAAAGAAACTGAATAAAGACTCACAGGAACACCCTGGATCAAATCTAATGGAAGTTAGTGACACTCCCGCGATAACACGAAAACTCACAGAGTATACAAAGGAGACCCATAGACCGTTTATCCTTGGTGGACATCGGACGCTTTGGCTTCCCCACTCCTGCAGAATAGTCATCCGAAACCCCAACACCAGCCTGGTCTCGTTCATCCTCCTCGAGGAGGGCGAGCTCTACTTCCTCGGTGTCATACGGGCCCCGCCCGGGGGTGCGGGGTGTGCGGGGTTGTATTCTGACGTTGTCCATAGAGGAGGTTGTGCCACGGGCGTCGTTGAGAGAGTGTACGCTATGCATAGTCTGCAGGGATGAAACCTGCTTCGGCGACTTGGTGGTCGAGACGGTTTTGCCCTTGCGCTGTCTCGAAATCATCAAGGGGAGTTTTTCGGGATTGATCGCCAACTGCTCGCCAAAGATGACACGTGGCACAAACGCGCATCTGTCGGACAATCCCGATGACCCGCACCAAGATCGGAAGTTCAAAGTTCAACGTGACCATGCCGGAGGTCATCGAGGTCGTGTCCGACAGCGAGGAGGAAAGAACGTGAGAAATTCAATCGCGTTTTTTCCACTGCACTTACCGGTGACGCGTAATTAGCAGAGAATCTGCGGCCAAGACGCCAGAAGTCATTGAGATTTCATCCTCCGACGACGACCAGGGTGCCACCGCCAGGGCAAGGTTCGCGTATCATCATTCAAATAACCTGCAGTTCTGACCGCAATCTAGAAATAAAACCCCGAGGCACCGTGCGATACGAAATATAATCCAATCAAGCTCAGAGTCCGAGGACGAAGCCCCGCGGAATGAGCTACCCTCGAATGTCATCGACCTGACATTGGATAAAGCAGACAACCGACGCGCTACTACGATCCAAGATAAGGCAAGGACACCTACGCGTCCAGCCGCTGAGCCAAGATACCAGTCACTCTACTCCGGCAGCGAGGACTCGGACGGCGATGTGTTCGAAAATGCCATTGATGATTCCATTCTCACGTTGTAAGCCTAACACATCAACTAGGAGTTTTTCGTTGCCTGATCTCTATTCGAGTGACCCCCCGAAATCAGCAAAGAAACCCATCAGGATAACCCCTCCGGTAGTGAAGACTCCGTCCCGCGAGACCGCACCAAGGAAGCGGGTCGCAACACCCAAACAGCCCGCTGCCTCTGGTACACAACCAACTTCTCCAACCATACCCCCTACCCCACGCGGCTCGGGGAGAATATCAAAGCGGGCGCAGGCAGCCGCGGAACAGACGGAGCGAGAGGAATATGCCCAACAGTTTTTCGATGACCTGAACAAGACCGTCTTCGAAAACGGACTTCCCCCCGATACGAAACTCGCCTGGAACGCGAGGCTGCTTACCACCGCTGGTCGTGCTCGTTGGCACAAGTAAGCCCACCCGCCCTGAACGCGGAACATCGACTGAAGGTTAACAGGAATCGACATGGGGAAGAATCCTCACAAATAGAACTTGCGACCAAGATCCTAACTTGTAAAGGTTGGGAGCCCACAACATCAAAGCCTCACTTGCTGATCCCTTTACAGAACGTATCAGAAACACATTATCGCACGAAATGTGTCACCTGGCTTCATGGACGATCGACAAACAGCCTAACGAAGCTCATGGTCGAATCTTCAAGAAATGGTGGGAGCCACTCAATGCGTCTTACCTTTCATTCTTTCCTCACTACCAATAGGGGGTCCCGTGTGATGAGAGCATACCCGGACGTAGAAATCACGGTAGGCAACCTCTGTATTATCCACCGAGGGACGACTACTGATCCCCACCAAAAGACCCGACACACCTATGAAATATCGTACAAATTTGAGTGGAGTACGTGCGCCGCCCTCGCTCCCATGAGACACAGTACTCACGTTGAACAGGATGTAACAACTGCTCTAAGATGTTCGCACCCACTTGTTGTTCCAGGGCCGGGCTAACGAGTTCCACTCCAGATACGGTCGTCACAGCAAGTCGATTAATCCTAACGAATGCTGTAAGCTGATCAATGAATTTCGGTTGCCCCAGTCACTCATGAGCATCCTCCCACAGTATGCGGAGCTTGCAAGGTCGGAAATCTCGTTCCGTTATTCGCAACACGCACGCCTCAGAAACCCAAGAGCAATTCAAACGGGAAGATGGCCACGACTCGACCTAGAGGTATGAGTTGCATAACACTACGGGCAATCACACGAAGCCTAATGAAATCCTCAGATTCGCCCCTCCGCATACCAGATCTACACACCAGCGTTCCAACGGATGATGACACGTCGGACCTCCTGGACGATATCACTGCTGCTGTCGAAGGCATCAGAATCTAGACCACAGTGCACCTTGTGCTCCGTCAATCCTTCCAATCCCCCTTACCATGTTTCCTCCCTGCTATGATCGCTTTGTCCCCTTCTAGGACCCTAGTTCTCGATAGAGGATTCTATTCGCTACATGCTATGCAAAAACATCCAGTGAAATAATACACAAAGTCTGAGATATATACACGATAAATAGCACCTTCAGAGGCGGCCGTGGGATCTCGAAATCCTGATAGGAAGCTGAACCCCATCTCCCAGCTTGTTCTTGACGTATGGTCGAGTGACGACTGTGTTGAACCTACGAATCTCCGCGACGGGTTCAAAGGTAAAATCCCGTGCCAGCACGGAGATGAACACCTTCATCTCCAAGATAGCAAACCTCCACCCGATACACGAACTTGGACCTTGTGAGAATGTCATAACGTTGGCCAGGCCGGGATGGCGAGCTGGTAGCCTTTCGGGACACATCCAGCGATCGGGACTGGACGTGACGGTCAGTACCGAACCCAGTGTAGAGACGATGGCCGTGGCTCACTCGAAGATTAGAGCGTCCTTGCCCCAGATATCCTTGCTCATGTTCAACCCTTCTATGGGTATATGCACGTAAGAACCCTTACGGATGTGAACCTCCCGCACAACCGCGCCATCCCGCAGGTTAATGGGGTGGGAAAGAGGTATCATATCGTCTCTCATCGCCACACGTATCGTGCTGTGAGCGGGAGGAGAAAGCCGGAGCGTCTCCTGAACGACGGCATTCAGGTACGGGAGTTTGTCCACCACACTCAATTCCTCGACGGATCGAAGCGACTGCAACTCTTCCTTCAGGCGTGTTTGGATTCGAGGGTTAAGGGACAGGTGGTGAAGACACCAGGCTACCGCCAGTGAAGTCGTATCCGACCCTGCGAATAAGAGCGTGCTGATTTGATCCATGAGCTCCTCGTCGGTCATCCGTCGAGCGGGGTCTTCTGACATGTTGGATTTAACTGAGGTCTGATTAGAGGCACCGAATATGAACAGGTGGCGTAGGTCTTACTTAGAAGACTTAATATATCTCTCTGTGTGGCGTCGTCTGTCTGATGGGTTTTCGCAAGAACTTCTTCGTGTTTCGCGGCAACTATACGATGACCAGCATCATTTATCACTTTTCTGCTGTGGCGGATTGCTCTCGTTGCGACGTCAGGCTGGGACACGGAGGTCAGCCACCCAACGAACGAAATTTTGGCCCGAACCGCCCTACCAAGATGTCTTCAATAATCGGAAACCACAGTGCAAAGAGCTCCTTGAAACCAGGTGGCTTCTCTGCCGCCTGCAGCATGTTTCTGTAAGCAGCACAAACCTCTTCACGCCTGTCCACCAAGGATTCGAAGCTGTAACCAAAGCCAGCTAGTCCGATGACATCCAAGGTGGCCCTATTAATCCAGTCACAGACGTTCACGATAGTTCCCAGAGAAATGTTCTCTGTGGAAGGGAGACTGGTGACGCCACTTTCCTCCTCGCTGGGCGGTGGAGTTGATGGAGGGGTAGGGTATGGTATAGAGGAGGACGACTCTGTGATTCTGTCCCAGATATCACGTAACTCTTCTGCTTTCTGTATGAAGATGGGATACATTTCCCTTAACGCCGTAGAGTTGAATGCGGGTGCTAAGATCCGTCTCTACCATTAACAATCATTAAAACCTTAACACCCCATCCAAGAACACGACATGATAAATTTCATACCTGCCATCTATGTTCTTGACCCTCCTTCGCAAACACACCTTGTCCAATCAATCGTGACAGGAACCTTTGCGTTTGCCACGGTTTCTCATAGTTCGGTGAATTCAAAACGTGGCCAACAGCACGGAAATCGAACGTGATAAGCCTGAAATCAAACTCGTTTTATTCCAGAAGGTCAGCCTCATTGCGCTAGACGCCTACGAGAGGGACCTACTGCGCCGAAACCATGGAACCGCCAGGTTCTACCGTATTTCGCCGTCCAGACATCGTGGGTCTTGGGGGACTGGTTCGGACTGGAATTGAGATCTCGGTAAGTATCGTGAGAGAGATGGGAAGAAGGATCAGACATGTACTCCATCAGTTCCCAGAAATGGGTTTCCCAGTAACCCGCTCTCGGACCTGGTAGTCGCCAGAGGGGATCAGATAGCGGCGCAAAGGCGAACAAGTTGAGAGCCCATGATGCTCCGATAAATGCCAAGGCGGCTGTGGAGGCGAATAACAGTCTCGAGAGAGCTGCGAAGAGACAGAGAACCAGCTCGGACATTGTAAACGGGCAGCGCTAGGTAAAGATCTTCTCCATCTCTGAGACTCCTATATACTCGAGGGCGGAAAGCAGATTGGATCCTGTGCGGCCAGAGGGCTTGCATCGGGGTCGCATCAAGCGAGGTCTCAGCATGTTGTGGCGAATTAACTAGAAGGATCCTCATATACGCCGCACCACGACGGCGCGACTCTCCATCTCGAATTCAGTCCTCGGGCACACGGCCAATCCACCTTCATGTCCACCCTCCACCTGTTCGGTTTCATATCGATAAAGCCGTAAGACCCGCTGTTCCTTCCCTTGATTCGCGTGGGCAGAGTCCATCTATGGGGATCCAGACTACATGAGGCATCATCGAACGACAGCGACAGCGATTGCGTGAAAATGCGATAGAGTACATGTAAGATTGAATAAGTGAACAACTCGATAAGATAATGACCTTGCAGATATATCTGGATGGTCGCCGGAAGTATACCCCGGGAGAGGGAGAAAAAATTAGATTCCTAGCTCTGCCCGCCCCTGAGGAGATAAGAGGTTGGGGTACCTCGAATCCTCTGTTCGACCGTCCTCAACCAGACACAGGGAGGAAAGCAAAGGAGGTTCGGAGTCAGGGAGTTTCTCTCTATATGATGCATATGCATCGGCAACAACCTTCCACCAGTGTGCCAACACGGTACGCTCCTCTGGGGGAAGAGCGGATGTTCGAGTTTTAAATCCCTCCGTGGCTCTCTTCCAGCACATCTATGTCCATACAGTGAGAGAGATGCACGAACACGGGGGGATTTGCTTACCCCGAGTAACAGATCAAAGTAGTTGTATTCCTCCACCATGACACCTTCGGTCAGTTTTCCGAGAGTTGATAATGTCGTATCACAGCAAGACTCCATAGCAGGAGCGGTAGGGTAGTCCGTTGGAGCAATGGTGAGGTAGAGGTTAGCCAAATAGGCCAGACATGAGATGCAGTTGCTCCGAATCACGCCCGAGGACTCTTTATCTCCAATAGAAGTGAACCATTCCAGGTGCTGCTGCAGCACATCCGTATGTGCTTGAAGTTTGCCGATCATCTTGCCACAGAGGGCGCGCCAGTCCTTCAGCATCGCGGCTAAAGTTACCTTGAGAGCATGCTCTATCTCGGACCACACCGTGTGAGGCTTACTTTGTAACGGATAAACTCCGAGGACGAATATTGCGTCCCGAATGAGCAGAATACCACGCGTGCGCATGATTAGCGGGCAGATATCAAAAATGAAAGGATAGGATCCCTGTGTGATCTCAGTTGCTCGTCTTAAGGAGGTCTAGATCGGCAGAGCTCGTTACCTCGAGTTCATTTCGGAATTCTTTCTCGAGCCTGGAGGTCGCCTTCGGCTCAGCACCATTTTTGGTCAGGAACAAGAAATTCTCAAGGTATATCAGCTGGGAAAGCTGAGCGATGTGTTCATGGACGTCCCCAGAGAACACCGGAACAGGGCTATCTTTGGGGACGAATGTCATGTGGTATTTGTTGGCGATGTGGATCGCTTTGAGGAGACACGCCCGGGTTATGTCAAGCCACCTCAGAAGTACGCACGCGGAGGCCATGGCGAACCTCGCTTCGAGTAGAAGAAAGTGATCTTCGTCTTTCTGGTCTTTCGAGAGGTCGGCAAGAGTTTCCCACGTCAGCTGACCATATCTTGCTTGCATTACAACCGCTGTTTTCCCTTCCGGGAGCGTTGCGCAATAATGCATCCCGAGCCCGTGTGCAAGGTGGACGAAAAATGGATTAACAACCGTCCCACAGAGGTCGCCGCGCATGATAGCTTCTTGTTTGTCACCTCTCATGCGTAGACCCATGATCATGTAGCGCCGCAGGGTGTTTAGCCGGCTAATAAGGTGGATCAGTCTCTGAAACCCGAGCTGTAATTGGTGTGGCTCGCACAAGTTGAGGTTTAGATCACTGGTAGAAATGTCGGAAATTTTCAGATGTTCCGATGGCACTTTTGGCATCAGGGTCAATGGGGTTGGGTGGGGGATGAGAGGAACGCCAGAGCAGGTGAATGGTTGCGAAGGGGATTGTAGAACGGGTTGTGGAGGCGAAGGTCTGGGGCAGACCTTTACGCCCCTGAAAACCACGAGTGATTTGATTGAACGTGGAGGGGTTGTTTCCTCTGGCGCGGAGCTTGCAGAGGAATCTTCGTCATAGACGCACTCTCTTCGGGAAATGTGGCATAGGGTACAAGGTCGGCCGGCATCACACCTCTGTTCGCACAATCCCCGATCCGTTAAGTTCCGTTCCGTAAGATGGAATTATGAGAGGGTCAAACCTTCTTTTTCGACCTATGGGGAAAGAAAGGGAACGAGAGTTTACATCAGCGTCGGGAGGCTCGAGCTTGTTGCCTTGCGGCCATGATCGGGAGGGAGAGACCACCAACCGGCAGGGGAGGCACGCTTCGCCCATCGCCAACGCATTCCCCGGTCGCTTCCTT
>Ga0307517_10007303_pt1 | contig 16148 bp, 9 predicted proteins | sample 23_EM_MG_FD_194515 | JGI IMG/M metagenome (GOLD analysis project Ga0307517, IMG submission 194515) | Populus trichocarpa ectomycorrhiza microbial communities from riparian zone in the Pacific Northwest, United States - 23_EM | ecosystem: Host-associated > Plants > Roots > Unclassified | place... | reverse complement strand
GTATGTTCAATTTTTTTTTATTAAAAATAATATTTGCAACACGAGTTAAATAGCTAATACACCTCTAAATGCACTAGGTAAATATAAAAAGCATATTCTTTGCATATGCAAGCTAATCCAAAAATAATTTTATGCTAGGATGGAATATTCATATCTTATATCCATTATTAAAACATTATTTATTATTCAATAGAAAAGACGCACGTGTATATATATATAAATGGTATTTACAATTAATTAATATAAAATCATTATTCACCTCCCAAATCATCAATTATATATTAACATATGGGATAGGCCGATATAGTAATACTAAAAAGTCAAATTGATTGTGTAGTTGTGTCTTTGAATTTCATCCTCTTTGTTTGGTAAGGAAAAGGGTGCACAACTTACCGCATAGACTAAGTTTTACCCGATCCCTGCTCCTTAGCATAACCTGAACCCCCCAAATTAATTAATGGCATTAATGCCACTGTGTGATAAAATTAAACTAAAAGTGCAACGTCAAAATTAACCCACCAAGAGAATGTGATTATATCAACCTTTTGATCTTTTCATAAATGGCTATCGCCACCCTTTTTTTTTTTTTAATTCAAATATCCTCACACTTTTTTAAAAATAAAATTAGTTTCAATCAGAATTTATAGTTGACCCTCCTAATTAATATATTTTCTAGAAATCAAACTTGTATTTTTATTTTTTAAAAAATATAATAATGCTTTAATTGTTAGTATTGATGGTTAATATCAGCCACTGATTCAACAAAAAATCCCATTAATTAATTAATTAATCAATGTCAGACACGTGGAAGTGTCCAAGACGCAAACACAATAACATCACACCACGTGTCGAGGCATCTGGGTTAGGTTAATCACAGCCACTTACTACTGCTGAGGTGTCAGCGATCCTGATTCTGCAGCACACACGTGGCAAGGGAATGACGGCTAGTTAAGCTTTGTTGTAAACTGCCAAAAATGCTCTCTGATTGTCTTTCTGTGCCCCTCACCGGGTCACGTCCCTGTCACGTGGCTTGCCCTCTGTTGGCTGGCACCGCCCCTCTTTCTGATTTCTAGTGACATATTAAAGAATACAAAGTACAAACGTATTTTTTCTCTTTTTTTTCTTGAATTTATGATGCGGGGCTAAATAGTAAATTGGAAAGGAATAATAGAATAAAAAAATAAAGCTAAGGAGCATAAGAATAGAGGAAACAATTGGGAGAGAAAAAACAAAAGTTTGTGACTTTTCTTAATTCATTAAAATTGTATCTAATATGTAGAAAAACAAAATCAAATTTGGATTTAAAAACCACTATATTATTAAAGTCCAATAAAAAAATATAATTTTAAAACTAAATATAAATATAAATTTGTATATATATGATTATCACTCTCAAACACCTCTTCATATGTCGCCTTTTATCATAGACTTGATGTGAGAAAAACTCAAATCGTACATAGGACATTTTGTTTTCTTGCAATATTAATGGAGTTCGTAACATACAATATACTAAATGTACTAATTAATATCACTTCCATACATGTGACATTTTAAAATAATTGAATATGAACCTCACTAACATCTAAAATGATACGAATTAAAAATAATTGAAAGTGATCCCTAAATTCTTTTTAAAAAATTAACTAAATATATACATATAATATGTTATTTTAATATGACTTTGTAGCCAATTAGTTAATTACACGTGATATTATTGTATTCATGTAAATACATATTTGTTATTAATAAAGGCTTAATTTATTTTTAATATTCATATAATATTAGATTGATGAATCTAGAGTAAAGATAAAATTCATAGGACAAAAATACTTTGCAAAAGAAATTATAAAATTGTTAGAATTATGAGATTGCTATTGCATCAAAGCATTGTTCCTAAAATGTTACTGATCGATGCTCTCTTAAATACATGACATGTTGCTAAATGATGCATCTAATATTCAAATATAAATTAATCAATTTTTGAGTTGATAATAAATTAAATTGTTTAATTTATGTAGTTTTATTTAATTATAATTATAATTTATATTCGGGCCAACATATTAGGAACTTAATGAGTCACACACATTAAGAATCATTATAATTATAATTAATACTGAGATTATATTTCTAAACTTAAAAAAATCAAGTAAGGACTTGATTGAATTAATTTTTAAAATTATCATGAATTAATATATGAATATTATTCAAGGACCAAATTGATATTTTGCCAATTTATAGGTTTTTTCAGATTTTCCTATAAATAGTAAGCTATGCCTATTATTTTTGTAAGGTTATCTGTTAGACAGAAAAAACTATATAAGTCACAGAACAGAGAGTTAGCACTCTAAGCATAACAATCTCTTTTTTCATTTAAGAGATTTATCACTAATGATTCTTGTGAATTATTGTTAGAGACCGCATAATTGGATGACTTGCGGTTTATGACAACCTAGGCGCATTTAAAGAATTATTAAGCCGAAAAAGATCAAATCTTCAGGCAATAAATTTCTAAACAACTTTAGATCTGTTTAATAATATCCTAGAGACTCCTGAATAATTTTGTTTTATTATTTTTGTTACGTGAATGACATTCGAAACCAATATATTCTTCATCCTTAATCTTTTAGGTAGACATTACATCCTTGATCTTGCATCTCAGTATACAATGCACATGGAAATGCATTGAAGATATTTTTTAAAAGGATTAGTATGATGGACAGTAAGGTCGCTTTCTATTAAAGTTTTGTACCATATATAGAATAAATAGTAGGAAAAAAAATATATTTTTTATGAATATACGAGTTAGATATACGAATGATTTGCTTATCAGATATTTTATTTCAAGAGACAAAAAAAATGATGAAAGATCCAGGAAAAAAGAAAGCACCAACGATATACATACATTTTAGTCATAAGGCACTCGCATCCTTGATTCGTATCCAAACTCATGATTTGGTAAAGGTAAAATGACATTTCCTTTGTATATTGAATCCACTGGATCCCATTTCCATGTCGTGTCAAATCATGAGTTGAGATTAAGAGAATTGTGCAAACGATGGCAACGGAGCCCGTACTTCCTCAAGTTTATATCGCGGGACACCGGACAGTGAAGCTTGAAACCTGGCCTCTCGCAAATTCCTTAATTACATTGTTTTCTTGTAATAGTTATTGATCACGGTGTCACCACCAGTGTGGTGGTGACGATGGTGATAGTAATATATAGCTAGGGTTGATTAATGGCGGCAAAAAGTTGTGATATACTGGTAGTGACAAGAACATGCATGCACTGCAATGATTCTGATGGTAGGGGTGGCTAAGATGCTGGTGGTAGTTCCTGCATCATTGAAAATTCTAATTTATTCTGTTTGAAAATAAAATATTTAAGTTCACTGCCACCATCGCTCCTTGGATAACAACAAATCACGCATATATTAAAAAAAAAATTCCAGACACAGACACACACACACACACACATATATAAAAGTTAGTTTTGTCCTATTAATGACATCGTGGATAAGATTAAAGTTTATATAATTGCATGTATATATATGATTTTAGGTGAACGTCAGCAGTCGCAGCAATGATGTCACAAACAGGACAGATAAATAACATTGGAATTTATAGTAAACATTTTGGAGAAAAGAGAGAAGAAAACACGCATGTGGCTTGAACTTTCCTTGCTAAATTCCCTCTTGAGCAGGCAACGTGAAGCACCACCAAGACCTCATGTTTTCGACAGATGCCATCCCATATATCCCTAACAAACAAAATCCATGGCCTCCGTCGCTCTTCTCCAGTCCATTAGCCGGCACATCATACAACCTAATAAGGCTAGAACACATTAAATGTCAAAAGCCTTGTTTGCTTGCTTGCATACCTTAGCTCGGATGTTGATGCAGAATCGAAAGCAGATCTCAAACTTAGCACAAGGGTGCTCTATCCGAACACGTGTAGGGCTATATATATCCGAACACGTGTAGGGCTAGGATGCTAGGACTGGAGGAGTATGATCGACGTTGGAATCAGAATTCGAATCTCGGTAATGTGATGTATGAAAATATGATCACAGCTACAACTGTGGAATTATATGCTCATATTAATTATTTGTTAACAAGGGAAGTTATTATCACAATTTAGCAGGCATAATTGAAAAGTCTAGGGGTGTTTTTGGTAACTTGGTGGCTGACCCTCTTAAATGCACCTTATAAGGAGTGGCTGCTGCCCCCATACTGTTCGTATAGGAGAGTTGCAGTTGACACCTTTTTTACAATAACCTCAAAAGGACATAACTTCTCTCAAGTGTCTTCCTTCTTGTCCTTAATCTTTAGCCTAGCTACAATCTCAAGGTACGAGTACTAGGGCAAGTCCTTTTGTACCAGCACAGTATATTTTGTTATCTTGTTATGCAAAGCTCTCCATCGATCTTTCTGTTTCCATGGAGGCCAGCTCTCTCTTATTTATATTCCCCCTCCCTCCCCTCATTGCTTAAATGAATGCTTCCTCCTTTAACTCATCTTTGAGTCTATATATATATATATATATATCAAGATCTCCCTCTCGCTCTAGCTTGCTCTCCATTTTCTATCAGCAAGCTACGCACATCTTGAGTCTTTTCTTCTTCTTACATATCTACTGAGATCTATTACTGTATATTCTCACTTGTTAGTATATACCATTTTGTGAGCAACTTCATTTTCAAAAGGTAACAAAGGTCTACAGTTTTATATTATATTAGTTGCTTACAGCGTTTGAAAAAAAAAAGACTTTTTTCTGGTTTTTTATGTACTTTTTCCCATGCCCGGGAATAATGTCAAGCAATGTTCGTCATTCCTTAATTTATCTGAACATTTAACCCCCTTTTTTTTTTCATTGTTAAATCTCATATTAATGCTGAATTAAACCAACCTAATGTTTTTATTTTCTTTCATAGTACTGTTTGGAAGATTATAAGATGGAGAAAGAGAACACATCCTTAGCGAGAACAAGATCGGAACAGTTGGTGGAGACAGTGGCAGCGGCGTTTAAATCTCCTTCGAACAACGAGGCAATCGGAGTTTCTGATGGCAGCAGTGGCGGGACACTCTCAAGGAAGTCTAGCAAGCGGCTGATGATGGCAGCCTCACCGGGACGCAGCACTTCGGGTGGTAACAAAAACACACACATTAGGAAGTCAAGGAGTGCACAAATGAAGTTTGACTTGGATGATGTCAGCAGTGGAGCAGCTCTAAGCCGAGCCTCTAGTGCCAGCTTGGGCTTCTCTTTCTCCTTCACTGGCTTCAACATGCCACCTGATGAAATAGCGGACTCCAAGCCGTTTAGTGACGATGATATACGTAAGTATATACACACAATATATATTTTCTTTTATAATTCATGCAGCTACTCAGCATGTGGTTGTAGTTATTCTAATTTCGTATGGTTTTTTGTGGTCCACTTGAATATCTATGGCCGTTGGTGTACAGGTAAATCCTTCACCAGTTTTTTCTCTAGCCTTAGTAATTCGAAAAGGTTTCATGAACTAGCTAGAAAGTAGAACCCTTAGCTAGCCATGAAGTACAAGTTACAATGGGTTACACACCACCTGCATATTAATTTGGTGATGATCAGAACAATATAAATGTGATTTCAGGATTTCTTAAAACTAGCTTGGTTCTGTGTGTGTGTTCATGCATGCTGCTTTTCTTCGAGCTCTCTCTCTATATATATGATCATCTTATACATTCATAGTTTGAAAATGGTGTCTTTGGCATCGATCATCGAGTCCATCTCCTTGGTTCTGTGCGTTTTGGGTTTTTTTGGTATCTGGGCAACAGAAATAGGAACACAACTTGTTTTCTTAATGTTTTTTCGTTGCATCCATGATAAACTATTGCTTTAAACTCGCTTTTATTCTAAATATAGCAGCAGGAATCTATCCATTTATCTGAGAAATTAGCATATGATTGGTAAAGCTAAGAGCAAATATATAATTAGTGTATGTACCAGAAAGTTAGGCAGCAAGCTTGACCAAACTTTAAATGTGAGCGATATTTCAACATGGAAAAAGGGCCACTTTCTGACCTTGGGAAGAAAGTGACAATGGTATCACTTCCACTTGCTAAAACGTGAAGCCAGTGAGAAGTGGGTCCCTTGCCCACCAATCAAAAGAAAAAAACTGTACTTCTTCCATTCATTTCCCCCCATCAGTGCGCTCTACATTGTTGATCAATCTCAAGATATAAGCTACTTATTAAATAAGCTCGTATAATCTTCGTTTCAATATCTTCTTGAGAAAAAGCTATAATAATATTATTTTAAATAATTTTTTCAAGTAAAAGAATTGTGGATTCACTCGGAATCAAATCGAGTCGATTCTAATTTGATTTTTCTCAAACTCAACCCGAACTAGAGGTTGAGTTTGACAGACCAAGCCGACCACCTGATGATTTTTTTTTTTCGTATCCAAAGTTACTGGTGTTAATGGAAGGTTGATATCCAATCTCTTCTCGTAACCATTAGCTAAGTATCCATATAGTTTCTATCTCTTTTTTTTTTCTTTACACCATTTTCGGCTCGGGGTAGCTTGATTTCGCATATCCAAATGTTTTTTGTACTTACAAATCTACAGTACTATATATACTTGATCGGTATATGGTATTTATCCTATCCTAATTTTTTGCTTTTCTTCAATAATAGATATGCTTAATCCACATCAAATTCATCTTCTGTTTTTGCAAAAATAAAAAAAATGTTGTCCTCTTGCGTCTTGTTTGCAAGTCTCGCATATCCTTCCCGACAGTGTAAATTGTTTTTACTTGCTGATACTTCTGGTGTAATAAATCTGTTAGGAGCCGAGTCTCTTTGTCGCATCCTCTGTACCAAAGAAAGAGACTACTGATGAGCAGGAGGCACGAATGTGATGCTGGAATAAATTAAGTCTTCCATATGGACCCTGAAGCATCCTATCATTATTTTGATCATCAAAATGATAGATATAATTGGGCCCCGAGCTCTCAGACTTTGCTGACTTATTGCCTTTAAGTAACTTTCATTAAGGTTATTATTTCCGATGTTCTTGGCAAAAATCATTCGCCTGCTAAATCAAATGTGACTTTTGAAAATGATCTCAACACTTTTCCTTTTCTGCTATGATCCTCTTTTGGTGATAAAACTCTTAATCTCACATGATATTGAGGCTACAGGGTTCTTTTAGAGTTGATTGACTTTGCTGGGATCTTTAAATTGTGACTATGACAGCCACATATTCAGGAATTATTGTGACCACAAAAGGGTGAAAAAAGATACGACACAAATCACTTCTCATTTCAAGTTCAGATGTGAAATATCTGGTCATTCAACTGGCATAAGCTGGAACTAATAATTTGAAGGAGAAAAACTGGCCAAAATGGCATTACTTATAATGCTCATCACATACCACTTTCATAGCAATCCCATTCCCATGTTAGTTGTCAATCAAGAAGCAAAACAACAGCAAGTTTTACATTGAAAAATCTTGATTCTTTCATTAGTTCACAAAGCATTATATCTATGGTTGTTGCAGCGGAGGATCTTGAAGCTGGAACCAGGAAGCCGAAATTTCAAACTGAACCTACCTTGCCAATTTACCTAAAGGTAACAAATTTTGCCATGCTGCAGGTTTCCTATCTTGTTTATTCTCCATGTAGAGCCAGCATGCACCGGTAGTGTTCAAACATGCCTTTCCTAATGGTACTGACACGGATTGATGTCGATACATTCTATTTGGACAGGCAAGGATGGAGAATTATGATCTAGCAAATCAACGCGATCCATAGAATATGGCTAGCTAGCATGGTCAGGTTCAGTCTTGTACAGAGTTTCATTCTATATGATATTTTTGTACAAGACTCTCCCTTCTTTCCAACAAAAATAATATGCAGCACAATATCTTAACTTGCCATGAAACTATTTAACGGGGTCTTAAGAGAGTTCTATTAACACTTGTAAGAACATGCATTTGAGGATAGAAAGCTATCTTCACTTGTTTTCATGAGTCTACCTAGACCAGTCCCCCAGTCGAGCTCAAGCATTGAGTAAAAGCAATGCTTGTATGTTAAGGAAAGAAGGGTATGGACAGTTTTTCTTTAGTTTCTATCATACAAGACTTCATAACTGACCAACTATATATTGAATAATCATGTAACAATGAAAGCTGCCACTATTTACAGAACTGAACTTTGTTCTTCTTTCGGAATCTGCAGTTCACAGATGTCACATATAAGGTGATTATCAAAGGAATGACCTCAACCGAGGAGAAGGATATCTTGTATGGAATCAGTGGTTCAGTAGATCCAGGGGAAGTTTTGGCGCTTATGGGACCTTCAGGAAGTGGAAAGACAACACTTCTGAATCTGATTGGCGGAAGGTTAAATCAGACCACTGTTGGTGGTTCACTCACTTACAATGACCAGCCATACTCCAAGTTTCTAAAAAGTAGGTAAGAAACTTAAATATCAGTGCATGACTGGTTAGTTACTTTCTTCACTACTGGCTGTTATAGCACTGAAATGACCTGTTATTCGTCATTGTTCCTCATCGTTATCCATGACTGAAAATCAATGAAAAGAAACAAGAACCTGCGTTCATCTAAGTTGAAATTTTTGTTACATTACATGTACGAATAGAAATTTGAATCAGTGCAAATGCACATCAAAATCATATGGCAGGATAGGATTCGTGACACAAGACGACGTTCTGTTTCCTCACCTCACAGTGAAAGAAACATTGACATATGCGGCCCTCCTTCGATTGCCAAAGACATTGACAAAAGAACAAAAGCAAAAACGAGCCATTGATGTCATCTATGAGCTAGGCTTAGAGAGGTAGTGAATTCTGCTTTTCATATCATCATCAACCATGAGCATATCTGTAATCATAATTCAATTCAAGAATGGTCACCAGAGTAATAAATTCAGCAGCTTCTGATTAATCTTGCTTATTCTTGAAAGCTAATTGATGTGCCCAGGTGCCAAGACACTATGATTGGAGGCTCATTTGTACGAGGTGTGTCAGGTGGGGAGAGGAAAAGAGTTTGCATTGGCAATGAGATTATAATCAATCCTTCACTCTTGTTCCTTGATGAACCAACCTCAGGATTGGATTCTACAACTGCTTTAAGGATAGTGCAGTTGTTACAAGATATAGCAGAGGTATTCTATTTGGGATACGTATTCAAGTTTTTGTCCCTTCTTTCAAGAGATTTTGTAGGGGTGTTGCGTTTTTATAGTACTAATTACCTGTTTCAATCAAATGGCAGGGTGGGAAAACTGTGGTGACAACAATCCACCAGCCATCGAGTAGACTCTTCCACAAATTTGACAAGTTGATTCTTCTTGGGAAAGGGAGTTTGCTTTATTTTGGAAAAGCATCAGAAGCAATGCTGTATTTCTCATCTATAGGTTGCAACCCTCTTATTGCCATGAACCCAGCAGAGTTCTTGCTAGACCTTGCAAATGGCAATATAAATGATGTTTCTGTCCCATCTGAATTGGAGGATAAAGTGCAAATAGGGAATTCAGAGGCTGAAACGAGAAACGGGAAGCCATCTCCTGCGGTTGTTCATGAGGTAACGAAGTCTTATGCACGCGAATTTTTGCTTTTGTAACAAAAGCCGCTGTTTAACTAGAGAATGTTTCTGTCAAAAAAACAGTATCTCGTGGAGGCCTACGAGACTCGAGTTGCAGACAAAGAGAAGAAGAAACTTATGGTTCCTATACCCCTTGATGAAGAAGTGAAGTCAAAAGTATCTTCCCGGAAGCGACAATGGGGTGCAAGCTGGTGGGAACAATATACGATATTGTTCTGCAGAGGAATCAAAGAAAGGCGGCATGACTACTTTAGCTGGTTGCGAATCACCCAAGTCCTCTCTACTGCAATTATCTTGGGATTACTATGGTGGAAGTCAGATAGTAGTAGCCCTAAAGGTTTGCAAGATCAGGTAAATAATGGTCCGGTCAAGATCAACCCTTGGACATTCTCATTGCCATTTCAGGCTCAAAGTTTTACTAAAGCAACTCTCTGAAAACCTATCCGAAACCATTGAATATCAGCTGAATTACCAAAAATTAGTCTGGCTCATAATCATAGATGCATATTCCTTGTTTCCTGAAACTCCTTTACACTAATTATATCAATTCGCTAACTTAGGAAACATAAACCTTCTTGCATTACAGGCAGGGCTGCTATTCTTCATTGCTGTTTTCTGGGGATTTTTTCCAGTATTCACAGCAATCTTCACATTTCCCCAAGAAAGAGCCATGTTGAGTAAAGAACGTGCAGCTGACATGTACAGACTAAGTGCATATTTTTTGGCGAGGACTACAAGTGACCTTCCACTTGATCTAATACTACCAGTACTTTTTCTTCTCGTCGTCTACTTCATGGCAGGCTTGAGATTGAGTGCTGCTCCCTTTTTCCTAACCATGCTCACGGTTTTTCTCTGCATTGTTGCTGCTCAGGTAAGCCTTCTCTGCAATACTAAAGAAGAAGGGTGCCAAAAGCATAAGAAATTTATGTATTTAACCAAGCATTTCTGCATGGCAGGGACTCGGACTAGCTATTGGGGCTACCCTGATGGACTTAAAGAGGGCCACAACTCTGGCTTCAGTTACTGTGATGACCTTCATGCTGGCTGGAGGGTATTTTGTGAAGGTGAAGTTCATCAAAGATCATTACGCACATTACTCTATATTGTTCCTCTCTAATGAAATATTTGAGTGATTTTTTCATAGATATTGAATTTTGGATTCGCACCACATGACTCATTTTGCTGACATTGCCTGACCGATAGAAAAAGATACTCGATAACCTCTACTATCAATATTAAAGTTTCAAAACAAGCAATCAGGACTGAAATTCATTACTTCACTAAATAATAACTCTCTCTCCTAGAATTAGTTTTGATTCAATATTTTCTTACCTTGACACAAATGATCACACATGGTCTTCACTTTTGCAGAAAGTTCCAGTATTTGTATCTTGGATCCGCTATATGTCTTTCAACTACCACACCTATAAGCTGCTTCTCAAGGTTCAATATGAACATATGACACCGGCTATAAATGGTATTGGAATAGACGGTGGCTTGACGGAAGTTAGTGCCCTGGTGGCAATGGTTTTCGGCTACCGCCTCTTGGCTTATATTTCCTTGCGGAGAATGAAGCTTGGTGCGTAGTAAGCTACAATATTCAGAGCAATTATGGGCTTCCACGTTGACTTCAAAGATCTATTCCATGAAAACTTGCATTCCACGGATCAGAAAAAGGGATACAAGCGATGGCTACCAATCCAGAGATATCAAATTTTCAGCTCCAAGAAGATTTTTGGATAGCAAAGACCTCAACGTCAACATTTATGCATTATCTTAGCCATGTGAGACGATTTTTACATGTGGAGAATTCCTAGAAATGTTATCACGTCATAAGAAGTTCAAATTCCCAAGCTTATCTTTTATATTAATAAATGCAGTAATGTAATGATTGCTAGACATACCTAACTATGACTCGAGCATATCTATTGAAATTAGTAAATTCTAAAAGTCTGTGAATGAAAAACATGGTAAGGCATATGATTTGATGGAACTTTATTACTGTATTCCTCAAAAGAAAATTGCCAGCAGTAACAGCCAAATACACAGATAGACCCACCAGTAATTTCTAATCAGACACCAAATTGAGAGGGAAAAACGAAGAGCAAAAATCTTACATATTCATCCCTCAACAGCTCTGTAAGATTGATCCAGCCTAAGGAACGAGAATTACCTGCGGTGATTCGACCAACAAGCTTTGTGACAAGCTTGTTGGCAATTTTACTTAGCTTTAACCTCTTATAGGTTATTTCCACTCAGTAATTGATTATTGACCTGTGTTTTTACGGGTACAAATGTCATGATGTGGGTAACGCTATTCTTTTCCCTGTTCTCATGCCAAGGTCCTTAACCAGCCAAGAAGCCGAAGGAGAGCAGCATCCAGTACAGGAGACTTTTTCTCAATGCCTGTGATAAAATTAAAAAATCTAGTCATTTAAAAGAATGTAAGAGGCTAGTAAAGTTGACAAGCCGATTACTTTTTGTCCTAGCACCTAGAGGTAGGATAGTATTTGAATATATTGAAGGCTTGAAGGTTTAATGGGGTTGGTATTCATTATATCCTCAAAGGAGAAAATACATATCTATAATTTCTACTATGACCTAACCATGCTCTTGCAGATGGTTAGCTGACTACTTAAGTCAATATCAAAATCGATTTAGAATGAGAAAAAGGTTTCTAGCTTACCAATATCAGCAGCTACTCGATGAGCACACATTACTCCTGAAAAAGCTACAGCTATCACGCCCTGTCCTGGAAAGCAGCTATCGCCAACACAGTAAAGACCATCTACAGCCTGCAAGTTTCATCATGTCATGACCCAACCCAATTGACAGACTTGAGAGGAAGGGGCTATTAACGCTCCATCCAGTGTTAATGGCACTTCACTTTCGGAGGGAGAGGACCAGAGAAGTCAAGTAAGAAAGTGAAGCGCCATTGGTGAAGGGAAGAGCCTAATAGCCTAAAGAGTATTTCTTACTTAAATGATTTCAAAACCAACAATTACTGTGACATTCATGACAAGTCATGATTGGACTTACTGTCGTATTGAATGGCATTCCCAATAAACCTTTAGGAGTTCTGCGTGGCATGGGTCCATAAGTACCCTTATCACGAGCCAGGTACCGCCTGTGTGTCTTGGGTGAACCCACCTGCCAGGATTCCATGTACTTTTAAAGGCCAAATCAGATTTCAAAGACTAAAGAGTCGAAGATAAGCATGGTATTCCTTTCACTGACACTTGGAGCATAAGAAATTTGAATGAGCTCCCACCAAATAAAGCATGCAGTTATTAAAGTAAAAAATGGATAGGAGGGATGTCTTATTCAAATGTAAAGAAATTCGTTTCTAAGCCTCTCAAAGGATCAATCACTTGATGTTGGTTAATGAATTTATTTGTATCATTCAGGGCTTGTGTCCATAAGGCATGATCATCTCCTTCTCATCGGCCATCACCTGACACAATTTCTCTTCTTTACATTCTTCAATGTATATGTACTTGCATAATAATGTGATATATACCTCCATGAAAGCAATTGATGATCTGATCCCTGGAAAAAGTTTCTTCTCCAATCTGCTTATAATCTCATCAGCCGCAACCTTCTTCTTGGCCTCATAGTCCTTTGTCGAGAGTCCCTAAACAGTTTAATCCAGCAATTAGGAAATTAGCTGACAGAGGGAGGGAGGGATATAAGACATTTAAGTAATACTATTCACTTAAAAGTTACGGTATTGAACCTCCCAGTCTTCAATGGAAGATGTTGTAAATATGTGAAGTATATGATGGCCTTCCGGAGCCAATGACGAATCAAGAATAGTTGGAATGCTTAGAAATATGCTTCCATAAGGCTCCTCTAATCTTGCCCAGTCATCCTACGACATAAATGAAAGAATTAAAGTTAAACGTATCAAGTTCACAATTCCAGATAAATGGTCTCAGTTTGTGAGCAAATGAATACCTCAAGCACAAAGTGGTGGCAATCTGTATCTGGTGGTAGAACCTCGGCTTTAACACCCATATGAATGGAAAGAAAAGATGGAGCCTTAACATAAACTTTTTGGAAATTTTCTTCTTCTTTTGGAAGGGTTTCTCCTTTTAACAACTTCCCTGCGACACATTTTGCTTCATAGTAACTAAAAGCCCGGTGTAGCGAAAGCAGCTAAAGGTTATGGTACGATCAGATAAATTAAAATGACAGAATCTTCCAAAACTAACCGAAGGTATCCCATCTAGTAGCATTTGAGATTATGGTTTTTCCAAAGAACTCCCTTCCATCTGAAAGCCTTACTCCTACCTACCAAATTCATCTGAAACTAACATAAATAACAAAAACAATTTTTTTTTTCTTGTATAAAATCAAGGATTCCAACACTAGCATCATTTATCCACTAGGTCAAACTCACAGCCTTTCCATGCTCAAGAATGATGTTGGTCACATTTGCCCTGTAAAGTATTTCACTGCCCTGATCAACCAGACCTTTTGATAAGGACTTCGCAATTCCACCAACCCCACCAACAGGGTAATTGATCCCTCCAAAATGCCTATCACATAGAACCTGGTGCCAAAAGGAAAAAAAAAAGGATAAGAACATGCATAAGAGGGGTTAAAAGTTATTTAAATTGCTCACCATGGCCGCATTGATCATTGGAGTCTGCAAAGCATTGACTGTGCTCACTATGAAACACTGCAGAAAAACAACAGACAGAACATCTTTTGATATTGTAAGACTCTCTGTAGATACCCAAAGCTGATAAAATCAAAAGAATTTTATCAAGGATTTGAAGTTTCAGTATTGCACCTCTGCATCAATGAAAGACAATAACTGAGGATCCTTTATGTACTTTCGAGCAATATCTCCAGCATTTTGAGGTAGATAATAAGCTACACAGAATAGAAGTGTCACATTAGAGATTTCAAAAGAAGGAACTAATTAGTTTTTGTTTAAATGCATAAAAAAAGTCATGATAGTAAAAAGAACAGGAAAAAAAAAGGTTAAGAAAATAAGAATTTGTCTCATTGCTCTAGTTCTCTACGAAGAGGAAAAACATGTATGACAAAAGGGACTTAATGAACGATATGGCAAAGAGAACACAAGGACCAGAAGTGCTGTGACTTTCAATATTGACAGTCCTAAGCCCCATCCTCAGAACTAACCAGAAGATCATGATAAACATTTGTAACAGGTTTAAGTGAATCAAATCATTTTCTCGATATGATATCAAAGAATGCTCCAAAATCTTTTGGGGCCAGCACGTTGTCTTTTAAGCAGTCAATCTAAAAGTAATGTAAGTAGCGCTGCAGTTGTCAAGTAATTGAGAGTTCCCCAAAATCTTATGTGGAGGAGACAGCAGTACTTTATTTTAAGCTATTGCAGCAATAGCTTTGAACATCAAGAGAAGTTTTGTTAATTACAAAATCTTATGGAACTTAAAAGATGTAATTACATCGTCTTCACTTTCAAAAATAATTTTACAATTCCATTAACACCTGATAGCAAAAATCTGCAACAGTTTTCCTTAATCAAATGATGCACAAAAGATATCCTGATTGGAGCAAGTAAACAGCCATAAACAGCATCTATTGATGCAAACCTATTGAGAATGTAACAAACTCACATTCAAATCAATTATAAATTTGAGAGTGAAGGAAAGAAAAAATACCCAGTGTCAAGCATTCAAGAGGTTTCTGAAAAAATTGTCCAAACAGGTAGATTGGCTCCTCAAGTGACTTCAGTTCCAGAGAGTTCAAGGCATTGAATATCTACCCGATAAAATAAATGCTGGTGTAAGTAATGATCAACTAGTAGAAGCAAAATGATGATAGGTAAGCATTCACCTCAATCTATGTACCTTCCAGCATTCACCGTAGAATTTAAGGATCCCATCCTTTTCATGGGGAAATTTAGCAGCAAGTTCTGAGATGAAGTCGATGTACTCTCTGTGAACTTGAACAGAAAGGTCATTGGGTAGATGAAAATGGACAGTAGTTGGGTCAGGAATCACCTCCATTTCACAGCCAACTGCTGCCAATGCCTGTGTTATCAAATTTAGGTTGCCCTGCGCAAATTTGAGGCACATAATCCGTAAGACTTTTGTGATTGACCAAAGCACGTTGAAAATAGAAGTAAGAAAGAGATAGCTCAGTTAGCAAAATAAGGACAAATAAACAATAAAAAAACTTTAAGATTAGGAGTTCTAAACGGATTGAGTTCAAATTCCTAACTTATAGTCTAATAAACTTAAGCAAAAAACCTATAAACTTGGCAAAATCTACTTAAACCTATTCCAAAAAATTTGTATCTAACAATTCATCAAAGAGAAAATTGTGTCTGATAATTTTTTTCACTATCTGCTCTCCGTGAAAATTTGCTCATTGGTGATTGAATGGAATTCTTGTACAGATTACTTAATTTCTCATTTCTCCCAAAAACCATCCAAGTGCTACCAAACACAAATAGAATTTTCAACATCAGACCAAACTGCATTACAATCTTCTTTAAACTCGATCAGTAAAATCGATTTTTTCATCAAAAAAAATCAATTCA
>Ga0307517_10007301_pt1 | contig 16151 bp, 14 predicted proteins | sample 23_EM_MG_FD_194515 | JGI IMG/M metagenome (GOLD analysis project Ga0307517, IMG submission 194515) | Populus trichocarpa ectomycorrhiza microbial communities from riparian zone in the Pacific Northwest, United States - 23_EM | ecosystem: Host-associated > Plants > Roots > Unclassified | place... | reverse complement strand
ATATGCGACTTGAAATCCTCTGATACAATTGGCCACTGTTAATATGTGCCCTAATGCACACTAATGCATGGCTGGGTGCCGATCATTTTACCATTGTATCTCCTCTGAACTTTGAAAACCCCTACTGCTTGGCTCATTTTGCCTAGCGTATCGGTTTTGCCGTTGAAATTTGTTGCGGAAGTTTTTCGTTCAACCGTGTTGTTTAAGCTGGCGAAGGTGGAGCACAAGACAGGGAGAGATCGCAGCAGGGCTGGGGGCTGGAGGGAGGTGAGAAATCGCTTTCCATGTTGAGGTTTCACTTCAAGGAGCCCCACCAAAGCCGCTCTGCACAGATGGACAAGATTCGAAGTACGGTACCGTATCCACGCGGGTCATAATCACGCGACCGAGGGTAGGTATCCAGCGTTGCAACGCATGTACGAGTACTGTACCTCGACTCAAGACAATATGAAATGATAATAACAATCGATAGAAATAAATAAGTGGCGCACTACTAACCAGTGTTTTTCTACTCAGGCATGCTCCGGGCTAGACTGCAGAAGAAATTGGAGTTCAATAGCCTAGACTATTAATGTAGTTAGGGTTTTGGCTGTGATGAGCTACCGTAGCTATGTGGAGTTGAGTACCGTAAAATCTCGAGAAATTCGGCTGGCTTGGCAGTGCGGCTCAGCCATGCAAAACATCACTAAAATGGTAATAGATCGACATATTGGTGGTGTTTTGTATGGTGAATTCTGTTAAGATCCGCTGCCAAGCCAGCCGAATTTTTCGAGATTTTACGGTAAGGGTACATCAATTGCAACGCTGGCTACCTGCCCACGGTCGCGTAGTTATGACCCCCGTGGATAGTTACTGTACGAGTACTCGCTAGATCCACGATCAGGGATCAGGTAACAATAGTGGATTTAGCGGGTAAATTCTGTACGGTATTGCGGTATACCGTACAGTACGATCTTAGGCGACAAAAGTCTTATGCGCCTCGGCGGCTAGGTCAACCTCCACCCCTCCGAACACAATATCTCAGCCCCAACCCTGTGGAAGACCACAAGGTATGGCGAGTGGACAATACCAAAGCGTACAGGAGGCTTTCATTTCACTATAATCCAAGTGGAGTATCATGTCAGACCGGTGTCACTCTGCGAATCATAAGAGAGTGGGCAAAAAAGCGAGTCTCCGCAATCTGGTAAACTGTGTTCTGGCCGTTCGCAGCACCTTACCCAAATGACATGTTATCAATGTATTAGAGTGCTGAGTATACGTTCGTAATTTAAGAGAGCATGAGGAATGAATTCCTACTTTCCCTCTCTGCGTAATAATTCGAGGGAATTCTCCATCACCCTAAATACACAGGAAGGTACGAAAACGGGGAAGGTGATCGTCACTCTTTGCACTGCTAGTAATGTCCTGAAGTTTGTGAACGCGGCCACTATTGCATGATGCCAAGATCAGCGCAAAAAAGCTGAACTTTGGCGGTATGCAATAGCAGTTGTGTTCACAATCGTCAGGAAATTACGGGTACAGTATTATTGATGTCGGTGGACACCACAGACGCAGGGGAGTCTGCAGCTATTATGAATCACCCCGATGGCATACTAAGGAGGGTTGAGCAAAAGCGGATGGACCATGGGTGGATTAGGTAAGGGCGGATGGCGAGTGAGGACAGGTGATGTTGCAATTCGCCTCCGGCACATGAGGCTTGTGGTTAAAATGAGCTTTGCTGTTTTGAATAATATGATACACTAGAAATACTACACGAAGATAATCACAGCAGGGGGAAGAGGTGTGAAAAAAACACACATAATGGTTGTCCAGATAAGATGAAAAGCCCCAAATCTAATGAACACTAATATACCGCTGCCAAGCACTATGGATGGTAGGAAATAATGTGTAGAAATTCCCATAAACGTAGCATATTAAAACAATGAAAAGGGAGGAAATAGACAGGACTAAAACCAGAAGGGCAAAAGGAAATGAAAAACAAGAACTGAGAGCAGAGTTTTGCGCCGATTCGGAGTTGGAGGTTCTGGATTCGGATAATAGCTTCACTACACCCTCTTGCCCCATCGTGGATGCATATGACAAGGGTGTTTGGCCATTGTTATCCGATAAGTTGGGATTTACATCTCCGAGTCCAAGGAGCAGCTTCACTACACCTTCATGCCCTCCCGAGGCAGCAAATGACAGGGGTGTTCGGCCGTTGCTGTCCGGCGAATCAGCATCAATATTCCCGGATTCCAAAAGTAACTTGACAGCACGCTCATTTCCAGACTCTGCGGCAAACGAGAATACTGTGCGACCGTCCCGGATGACCACGTCGGGTCTGACATCTCCCTGCCCTAGAAGTAGCTCCACCACCCTATAACTTCCATATCTTATAGCCCACGTCAATGGTGTGTCACCCCTGGAATCATACTTATTCAAGTCCCATTTCTTCCCCTCTAGCATGGCAATCGCAATTTCTGCAACCCCCCAAAATGCGATGCAGTGTAATCCGCTAATTCCATGAACATCTTCGTGAACGTCCGGCTCACGTATTTTCTCTCGCCAGAGAATAGGGGCAGATACATGGTTCTCGTATCCATCAAGGAGGCGCAACGATAGAGATTTCACCGACTCGGTAACCTCCCTACCTGCATGGGTTCCCCAAAAACATGTAGCATATTCAAGAAAGGGCGGGTTGCCCCGGGCATTATCAGGGTTCGGCGGCGCCCGAATTGACGGATAGTTCAAATAGGTGAGGCAGATTTCGGCCATCATCGAGTCAGCAGTTACGAAAAGGGTTGGATGTTGCCTAAGATACTCCTGAAGTGTGAAATGGAGGAGACAAACTGTTGATGAGTTGTCAATTATAACAAGCCCTAAAGCGGAGCCTAGTATCGTCCGTATCGTGGGTATGTTGCTGTTATTGAAGTCTTCGGCCCCTACCTCTACCCCCAATGCGTGGAGCAACTCCTGTGACCGCAAGGGCCGCTTGCTGCGGGAAACCCACATCAAGGCCGCCATCCCAAGCTTAGATTTGCTTTCACCCTGCTGCATTATCCTATCCAATGTCGTGTTGTATGCATCCTGGAAACCAAGGCCATTGGTCACCCTATCAAGAGCTCGTCTCCTCTGGTAGATGGTCGCCCCTGCAAGGATCGCGTCCATGCTAAGGGAAACGAGGAGGAGGCTAGTGTGCACCATTAGCTCTACCTCTAGAATCCAATGCACCGGGATAGCACATACGTTTGCGAGGTTACCTCTGGAATAATTCTTAGAATATCGGTTTCCAATTCCCCGTCCAGTGCATCGGGCTCCGGATCTCGGCTTAGCCTCATCTCAAGATATAACTCAATATCACGCTCCCTCATACTTATTGGCAACATCTCGGTTGTTCCGGGAAAGTATTTCTGTACCTCGTCGCGTGTGTGAAGCCTCCCAGTCAGGTATAGACGAATGTTTGGGCAGGCGCACACGACTTGCTGTAGAGATTTCCAAAGCTCTGGCCGTTGCTTCGCGGGAAACTCATCCAATCCATCTATGCAGATAAATGCCCTCTGTAAAGGTCTCAAATACTGGATGAGCATCTCAAGGATACCTGGAAGCAGGAGTCTGAAGCCACCGGTCTTCCTCCTCGATTCCAGAAAGGCCGACTGTACTTGACCTGGGATCGGTTCCGATGCGCTGATAACCTGCCTTAGTAGTGCCCCAAGTAGGCCCGTTGTGGATTGTTCGTTCTGAGTGTGAATGCCACAGTACACACATGCCACGACCACATCGTGCGAACCCACTGAATCGCTCAGCGTATCTATCACAAGAGAGCTATTGTTGCTACAATTTAGCCACACCTGTACGCTCCAAGATACCAGCTATCCATACCTAAGGTAAGTTTTTCCAACACCGGGATCCCCATAGCAAAATAAGATAGACTTGGCACTTCTGTCACCACCTTCTCTCCACTGAGTAAACTGGTTAGTGAGAAGAAGCCAGTCGCCCACCCCAGTCACACGGCCGATGGCCAGAGCCCTATGTAGCCGGCCAGGCTCAAGGGGAGAGAGCCAGTCCAGAAGCATTTTCCGCTCGTCGACTACCGTGAAGGTGCACGAATTGAACATGCCTCTAACACTACAACCTTGGGCTGATTCTGGATGTGATATCGGGTCCGGCGCGTCCGTTAAATGGACTCCCTGTTCGAACGTACAGGCGTTGAAAGAGTGTTGAGGCCATCGGTCATGACCTTCGGCTCGTCCTTCGCGTGCCATCAGATTTGGCTCGCTTAACGTATTAGCTTTGTTATCGAAATCCGTTCTCGGGAAGGCCAGGCGGGATGTTGAGGCATGCTGGCAGTGGAAGACACACGGTTGGGGATGGGAGATAGGACAGCGGGTCCCTTACCACCTTGGGGTTGCACAGAAGCGCCATCCAATAATTTCCCCGCTCTGGCAAATCATGCGCACCAGCTTAAGAGAACCTTCGAGTACTGAAAACAATAATTTCCGGGCGGCATCTACTCTACGGAATGGGAGAAGTACGGTCAAACAACTATCACTTTCAAGAAACCTCAAGTAGAGAAGAAAACCACACAAGTCACGATCAATTCAAACTCACTAAGCTACTTCGCAAACCAATCCAGAGAACTGCGCAAAAGAGAGAAAATTCCTGTCGCAAAGGAAGCCTAACCTTGCAGGTTGTCCGACGACAGTAACTACAGTAGGTACAGGTCCAATGTTCCTTCCTCAAACCACAGTCAAAACTGTTCCTCCGGGGTGCTGCATTCCTTCCTCACGATGGTCGCTGCTCGCAGTAGTGGGAAGGGGGGAGAAAGCGTGAGAGAAGTCAGTAAAAACTGGAATAATTGGACTCCGCGCTAGTATGTTGACATGAGGTATGTCTTGCCAAGGTCCACAAGGGAAATTACGCAATACTGTACGTGGGTGGTATGTGGGCCGTCCATGGAGTTATCAGGCCCCGCTGCGTCTCATTGCGGGAGATTACAGAAATTAGGGATGTCGTGCTGGAGAAGAAATAGTACCCGAATGGACGGGATTCTAGTGTTGATACACTATTAATGTAGGCTACATGATATCGAAACGATATAGCAATGAGGCTACTTCTAGAGCAAAGAGATATCATACTCAACGTAGTTGTTCTAAGGGGAGCGCACGGTATTCTTGTTTGCTGCAAAGTCCGGGAATGAAAGAGTTATGAAGCCACCTCCGGGATGTGTCCGTGCTAATCTCAATTTACTGAACAACGATGGCTGGACACCCTATCACTTGCTGTCCTCAGAAGACCTAGGGGTGCGGTAAAATTACTGAACCGCAGAGGCCTCAATCCCAATTCATCGGACAACGGTTGTCTGACGCCCCCCATTCGTCCATCACCCCAAGATGGCATAGGGGTGTAGCCAAGTTACTTCTATCACAGCGATGTCAATCCTGATTCAATGGATAACAATGGCCATCTCCCTTGTCATATGCTCCTATGATGGGGCGGGAGGATGCAGTACTTGTACTCGTACAGCTACTATCCAGAGCAAGAACCTCCAATCGCGAATCGTCGGAAACCGTGATTCATCCTCATTTTGAACGAGATTCTTTGTGCGGTATCCCTAGTGTATCATATTATTAAAAGTATTCACTCGTAATAATACAAACCCCATTACCACCCGCAATACCAGCGTGCCTAAAGCGCGTTCTATAGTCGATACTTCCCACGTTGCCGACAGACCTTACCCTCTCCCTCCCTCCCTCTAGCTTTCTATATATTTTCACCCAACCATCTCCGGTAAAGTACCCGAGCGGCTCGTAGCCAAACACTCCTACTCTCAGTAGTACCCACCAACATTAAATACGTGGTATCGTGAAGAGGGGCACCTACCCTCCCCCTCGCTTTAGTACATATCTCTACATTCATCACTCATAAGATTAATATCCTTTTTTCCACTTACTAACCCGCCCCCAGCCAGCCACGAAGGTTCACCGCAAAAACTACTCTCACCCACGCATTCGGAATAGCCCAGAAACGGCGTTTCTAGGTATGGGGCTATCGAAGCCGGTTGCGTGAAGGTGCGTTCCACAAGGTTGGAGTGTAGGACCGAGGTGTCTCAACGATTGATACCTTATGTTTGGGGTGGTGGGGTGCTGCGGTTATGAAGGATGTCTCGGGACGGTGGAGGCTAGCCCATCAGGTGGGAGAGAGTGCTGTAGAAGTGAGACATTCAATCCTCATGCCCTCTTTCCAATTACTTACTATTTACCCGCGTCCTCAACTACACTACTGACAGAATAGTGATAGCGGTAACTCTAGATCCCTCTCGAGCGCCCCGCACAGTATCACTCGGCAGTGCGGATCGGCCCTCTGCTCGTTGGAACGTGTGTGTATTCTTTCGCACTTAATCAATTACGGTGCCGACAAGCAAGGAGTGTGGATAGCGCGCAACTTCGTTCGAACTTTCTCCAAACTAACGGCAAACACAGGAGTATATACATGAAAGATCGCAAAGTCATCCCTACCCTTCCTCCAACCACTACAGATATTTGCTTTCCACCGCGCATGCCCCCAATCTCTTGATCGCTCCCGTGGTAACAAACATTCTATACAATCCCTTAAGATATAAATAAAATGCAGATCAAGAACATGCATAACAAGGACTTGCTTTCCTCCACCCTTCCTACTCAAATGTTAGACCCCCTTTTTCCATTATCTCAGTAGCCTTCATGCACCCTCCGATTTCCCATATTCCTACCGATCTATCCACGAGAACATTTGCCAAAGCTCCAGCTTTTCCGGAGCGATGGAGACACTTACTAGAGCATGCTGAGTAACACCAACTAGTTTCCAACTGTGCGCTTCCGTTTCCATCCCGATATGTTGATGCTAGGATAACCAGTAATTAAATCTAGTATCCGGTCATCTGTTCCACCGAGTGAGCAACAGTGATTCCCAATCATGGTATTATCCACAATGTGGACTACGAGACCAATAAATCCCTACGTCCTGCCGGCAGTAGATATTGACCACAAGAGATTGTAGGCACTCATAGCTAACGCTTGGAAGCTGAAGATGACTGTCCCCCCCTTTAGATAACTCCCTAGCCGCCTTCGGTCGCGCCCACAAGATAGGACAAAAGCCCATAGTTATCCCCAAGCACTACCCCTTTTTCAAAAAGCGGATGCCAGTATCTTATAGCCAAAGATATGCGCCCCAGGGCGACTAGAATGGTTGGGTACCCTGTTGGCAGCCTGGGTCTCACCACCACCACCACCACCCTACAGCTCCTGCTACCTAGCTGATGATCTTGCCCGGGTTCACCGTATTCGAGGAACTAATAGACCATCGACAAGTCCTCAAGTGTTGACGGGGTCAGGTTCAGAATTTATCATCTTATATAACCTAGGAGAAGCTGCATGGATATAATTCGCAGGAACTCCGGGGATTGTCTTCTCGTTCTAATACCTAGCCCAGGGTGTTGAATCCCCGAACCCCACAAGAAAACTAGGGACTCCCGGGGTAATGGTTTGTCATATTGCGACTTGGAATCTAGAATTCAGCCACTACCATCGGGGATTGTGGTAATTAGCTAGCTATCTTGAGGAAGGCAGTCGGCCTATACCATGCGGTTATGATAGCGCTCGGCCGGGCTGCGGGTTGAAGATGTGGCTCGGCCGAATTTGGTTCAGTCGGCAAGATAATTGAGGAGTAAGATGTCAGAGGTCGTGGGCGGGGAGTCGGAGGTTGAAGCTGGGCAATAGAGTGACGGGGTCCGAGGCAGAAGCTGAAGTTGGGAGTTCGAAGTTGGAACTCGGGGGATATTTAGAAGGGAATAGAGCATCTTCGTAGTAAGAAGTTTGTTATTGTTGCCTTGGAAATTGTTGCCAAAGCTTCGGATTCTGACTTCTAACTTTGGCTCATTTGAACTGCGCGCATCGGGGCGCGGCCGCTCTAATATTAAAAATCCGTGGTAGCTATAGGGGGTATCGCAAGTTCTGCTGAATCTCTAGCTCTGGTTCTATTCTGATTAGATCGATGCGATCATTTTTTTCTTCCAGATGCTACAAGCCTGAGCAAGTACTTTACAGTAACAGTGCAAACCATCACTCGGGGGTATCATATTTCAGACATCGCTTACTAATCGCTCAATCATTTCAATCATTTCCTAACATGATCGCAACTCAGCCTCCTAACCAAGAGCTCAAATGCCAAAATATTACTCGTCCCAGTTAGCAACATATCTGTGAATCGAGCGAGCCCCATATCATACCCAATGCCAGAGTAACTCCGGCTCAAGTTGATATTTCCATGTTTGTGCTGTCGAATTGAAGCTGGACACTTGAAACCTAATTTCCACTCTTCTAAAAAATTTGCCGGCTATACTTTGTATGGGAACTCCCATCCGGCCTCGGCTCGGCCGGGCCAGTACCATAATCGGAGAGAGTGGTAAACTGGGCGGAAGCTCTGGAGTGTGGAAGTTTTGAATGTTCAGCCTCACCCGTTTGATAGCGATGTATCCTTGGTTTGCAGTGCGCCGGGACCAGAGAGCCCCGGAATGGTAGGCCTGAATTCTCTGCCGTACTGACTTAACTTAGGCAAAGATTGGCCAAGCGCCTTGGCGGACGTTGGGGAGATGGCGATACTGAATTATCCTTCGGATGGAGGACATACTAGTACTCGAGTAGTTAGGATTATCACCTGTTCCATGCACAGTTTTTTGAGAAATTTTATTGGAGCGGAGAAGGTAAGACAGCCCCTTCGCGATGAAAACTTCCTACAAACATTTTTTCGGGACTAGGAAACGAGAAGGTCCACGGAGTAACGTCAGGTGTCAACCATTCGAGGGATAACAGAACTACTTCTCAGCAGAAGCATCGATCTTACGACAAATTAGGCCAGGCTTCATTCGCAATTTATTTAGGGCCGATCGAAGATTGGGACTATTGGTTAGGTGAAAGGAGTCTGGCGGGCTGCGGGGAAAAGGTGAAGTCTATCATACCTCGTCACGCGCAAATTATACCGGTATGGTCACATCGGGGGTATGGGGAACCCTCGCTCCAAAGCGCTCTGTGTGAGGAAAGCCGTTCTGGTGGTTAAATTGGGGCTGAGGATATCTTCTCGGATAGACTTAATGGAGACCCCTCGAGGATGTTGGTGATTTCGTTTTGCTATTAGTTTGTCGCATGCCGGCGGCCGCGGGCTTTTTCCGGGAGTGTTCTGGGTGAGTCTGGCGGTTCTGTGCGGTATATTGTAGACTGCCCTTTGTATGTAGAGAAGTAACAGGAAGCCGTAAAGCTATATCGTATGAGTTCGCTACAGAGTAGTGTTTCTCCGCAGGGGGGACAGTAAGTGGCCATGATGGCAGAGGGACCTTGGGCAGCCAGGAAAAAGTGTGAAAAATCCCAGAAGAAATATCAATCGGGAGAGAACTGCGCTCTCATAGGTAATAAGGCTGATCAAGGCTCCCATATGGGTGCGGTCATGCAAGCCGGGTTTTCGCTCCGCTAAAAAAAAATCATAGTTCGGGGGAATCAAACAGCTATCAAGATAGTGAGAATGCGGCTATCCGAAGGGCCAGACCCCCGTAGCCTGGAAGTGAGTTGCCCAACAGGCGCTCTCAAAGAGATATGCCCGGCAAGATTAAGCCTGCGGTACCCCTTACCAATGAATGGTAAAGGGAACTCGTAGCGTGCTTGCCACAAGAGGGAGTATGCAGGTCGCCGGTGTAGCATCTTATTAGGCCGCGCGAATCTCCAGAGGAAAAAAAAGTGGTTTGGGAGAGTTCAGAGAAAACGGGTGGGATGCACTGAGCTTTCAGGATCACAGTGCGGGGGAGCCTCAGCGAGAATTGTTTTGAGCATGCTGGACAAATAATTTAGTAGAATAGAGGGTTGTATTCGTTCTTATCGCACGTGGGGATGGCAAAGGTTGGTAGGATTTGGGTGGTGCTGAGGGGCTAACAGCAGTCCACGGAATGAAGCGACTTGTGGGATGCCAACATCTGCACGGTGGTCGAGACCGCGAGGACGTCAGCTGGGACAACGGTTAGTTAGACACAAGTCGCCCGAGTACTAAGATCGAGTGCGTTCAATATTCAACGGAGGGAAGACCTTTTAGGGTATCTCAACCTTGCGTTTCAAGAGCGTATGAAAAGAGTAGGATTAATGGCTAGCGTGATTGGTGTTTGGAAATAAGATAAAAGAGCCGTCAAAATGTTGAAATCCTCTCTACCCGAGTTTTAATTCCCTGGTTGGCGAGGGAGAAGGTTGGGAGGATTTACGATGTTCAAACACACAGTCACTAAAGGTCAAATGAGATGTCCAAACGAGGAAATTTATTTAGAAACGAGATGAGAACAGGGAGACATGGAAACATTAAGTAGACAAGCCATCCGTTCCCAGAAGAGGTGTGGAGAAATGCGCATCAGGATTTGAGAAAAGAAACTAGTGCCATGATGAACGCTCGAGCAGTAGTCGACCTATCTCCAAGCACCTAATTTCAAGTTAGTTTCTAAGCATGATATCAAGGAGGAAATTGAATGGCTTACCTCCCCCGCCGGCATTGTTACCGTATCCGCTATTATCGCGATATCCACCACCACCACCATCATTGCGATATCCGCCGCCGCCACCACCACCGCCACCACCACCACGACGGTCCTCGGCAACGACCACGACAATGCGACGACCTTCGAAGCTATGGCAATGGTGTTATGAATTAGCATTGAAATCGAAAGATTTAGCGAGGGGAGCGAAGGGAGTACAAACTCCTGCTCATTCATAGCTTCGATGGCAGCATCGGCACAGGCCGCGTCCGCAAAAGTAACGAAACCGAATCCACGGCTTCTGCCGGTGTCGCGATCCTTGACAACAACCTAGGAAATAGGTCAGCTCGGGAGGGATAGCATTGGGTAAGAGGGAAGGCAAGGACATACAGCCTCGGTAACCTCCCCGAATTGCTCGAACCCGTTTCTGAGGCTATCATCGTTAGTGTTCCAGCTGAGGGATCTGTGGGAACGCAGCGGAAGGAGGGCCAGTTGTTAGCAAATTAAATTTTTTTCGCTGAGGAAGCGAGCAAAAACAAAGAGTAGTGGGAAACTGACCTGATGAAAAGTTTGGACATCGTTTGACGATTGCTTGCGGAAGGATTGGATAGAAAAGGAGTACTGGACGCAGTATTTAATACGGGGGCTCGGCCTAAAAATTGGGCGCTACCCCGGACAGGAGATGGGGAAAAAATCCATGTCTAAAAACGCACGCAAAGCTAGAGCAAGGGAGGAAGGGAATATTTCTAAATACCGGTCTGTGTTTGTTTGTTGTGGGAGGATGCTCTGTGAAGAAAACTTCAACGAGCGTTTTGAAGAGGTGGGGTGGGTTTGCGGTGGGGAGAGGAGAGGAGAAGGAGAGAGGAGAGGGGAATAAAAGGAGGATGGATGGATGGATGACTGGTGGCGAGTGGGAAGAAAGGAAAAATCAAAGAGGGGCTGGAAGCGGGGAACCCTTGCTTCCTGGAAGAGAAACAGTCCGAATATGGAGCCTATCCTTTTCCATTTTTGGTCTAGCGCGCACAAATTGTGCGACCTTGAGAGTTACCCTCCTTACATTCAGAATAACCGACTCCAACGCCGTCACGCTAAACAGCCCATCCCCCTTTCGCAACATTTGCTTTCTGCTCGCAATACGGTATTCGAGGCAACGAATAGAAACCTGCCCACGATACCAATTGGAGGTCCAAATTTTGAAGTACTACTACTCACATTTCCGAAGCATTTCCAACACTGTTTTCATGATATTATTTTTCAGACTGTCCGTCATCCTCATCGTCTATCATCCGGCTTAGGTATCGAGTGATATCTCCTTTATCGGCCACGATGTGTATGGTATAGGCCCCTTTGGTGAGATGCTTATCGGGTTCCTCACGAACGTACGGCCTCCCTGTAAGAAATAGCCCCACATTTGCACGAAGGAACTGTGATCGATGCTGTGGGGGCACTTCGTCTACTGCGTCGACGCAAAGGTATACTCCCTCAATGGAACCGATTGCCTTGACGAATAATTTTACCACGCCCGGCGACTGCAGGCTTCGCCATCTCCCTGCTTCGACTCGTCAAAAGCACTTTTAATTTCGCCCGGAATCCTCGGTGCTCTCAACGCAGCCAGCCGAACTGGACTTCCTATCATATTCACCGCCGATTGGTCCTTCTGTGCATGGTAAAGTAATGATATTAGAGGTATGCATTGAAGGCTAGCTATGATACAAATAATAATAATAACAATAATAATAAAGCTTTTTGTAGGTGCACCATCCCTTCACTCCTTCAGCTCCCAATTTACCCACAAGTTGCCCGCGGTCGACTGGGCCGGTTTTTCACGGCACTCCTTTAGTGCCCAATGTGCGATCTCCAGCTTGATCGTAAGATATTCAATTTGTCTCGTCTGGGCCGCCGAGGAAAGGTCGGGGGAGGTGACGGCAGCCCGCCGGACGTCCGGGCAGACGACGCTGGGTAGACGAGGTCGGGGAAGGTAATTTTGGTACAGTGAAGGTCGGGGCAGACGATGCGGGCGCAGATAGTGTTGGGGCAGGAGGGCAGGAGAGCCAAGTCCCGTCTGGAAAGATAGGACCTGGGAAGGTCCCGTTCGGGAGTATAAGCCCAAGGCAATTGAAGGAGGACTGCGGGGCGGTCCACACACGTTCAAAAAGTCGATCCAGCAGGACCCCGCCAATTTTCGCAACCAGGGTCGGTATGGATCCCCCCTGCTTCTTCCAAAATCCTAAAGAGTATGAAATGACCAAGTTAGCGATCCGGATTGTTTGGAACTTCTATATGGTTTAAACTAACCTCCAATTTTTAGACAGATGGCCTTCCAACCACCCTGCGCAGGGGCAGGTGCCTCCGACGGAGATGACGCCGCAGATGGTGGTAGCTAAGCCAACAATGCTTCTAGGACAGGTTCTTCCACCACAGATGGTAACGGGATCGGCGGTGCTTCCATTGTTTTTAAGCTGGGGGTTTTTTTGAGACAAAGTTTGGAAGGAAAAGTGGAGCTTTCGTGGGATGAAGGTTTGGAAGGGGTGTGCACATCGGCCAGCTTTCAGCATTGTTACATACCAGAACTAACTGAACACCCCCGAGTAACTATTAGAATTAGATGAGCGACTTGCAATAAGCACTGGCTGTTGGGATGGTAAAAGCTTCTCTCGTTGCTACCTTGGTGCGTGCAGTTTTTTTTTTTTTGATATGTGACAATACTCTATCTCGACTATCTTACACATGCCCTGAGGCGTCTGCTAGTTAGAAGCGCAAGTCAGGGGCACGAATACCAGCTACGTGGGGGTGCTATTTGATAGTGCGTGCTGTTCAAAACGTGTGCCGGGAATTCAATGATTTTCAAATTTGAAAGGTTCCACAACTGGCATGATACCCTTTTGAAAAAAAAACCCCCCCTTAGGATTAAAGAGAAGATGATTAAGAACAACCATGAGGTTTTATTCCTCCCATAATGTTACTTGTTGAGAAGGCTTGCAATTTTGAAGTCCAAGTTTGGGCGGGAGTGGGGAGAATATGTTGCGTTAGCTAGAGTGTGAATGCTTACCAATGAGGGATTTTGTGCTTAGGAACTAGGCTCCTCACTTATAGAAATCATATTTCACTCTAAATATTCTATACAAAATATATCATATAACTTACATATCGCTTAGTTGACCGTAATTACAATTACTATTATCATAGTTTTAACATGATAGTTTCGTATTATCACAAGGCTTTACCATAAACTGATCTAAAGTATTGGGCTTGGTCTTCAGGTATGCGCAGCCACATGCAATACCGTATTAAATCGAATAAGAGAACGGTGTGCTACGTCGTTGAAGTTGCCCCATCTGGTAAGGTCTGGCATTTTTTTGTTTTTTCACCTCTCTTGTTTTGCTGTGATTTTCTCCCCCCCCCTTTCCCAAGGAAGGGAATTCTTGACTACGTCACACCGCTCTCTGATTCGAGTTAATACGGTATGGTGGCTTTAGCCTGGTGCACGTTTTGAATGACACAAATCATGCTATCCCTTGGAGTATGATAGTGAAACAACAAAATTCAATTCTCCCAAGAAATTACACTAAAGTAGGGAATATGAATAGGGATTGAGATTACTAAACCTACCAAATGATATATCATAGCTGAAGCCACTTTTTCGTTGACTTGAGTTATCATGAGACTGAGAACTGCTTATTCATCCTATATTTTACACCTCACTCTTGCACAATTCTCGGGTTGACTCAATTTCGTTACTCCAGCTCTTCAAGGGATAGTCTGAAGAGTTGTCTTGTGTCAAAACTGACCGACTCCTGGTACCGTAGTCAGATCCACAGCCCTCCCCGTAAGGAATTATATCCAAGACCCGATCGATGTTCAAAACAGCCTGAGCGGTGGAGTGCCGCAGCCGAAAGAACCGAAATAATTGAGAATAGCGCTAAGACGTCCAGATTTCCAGCTTTGGATTAGGGGAGAAAACACGGCGAGGGGATTCCCCTTCGGCCCTCACTTGAGAGACACAGACATTACTAGGAGAGGCGACGCCGGCGTCCTAGCGTGATTCTCAATTATTTCGGGTTTTACGGTAGGGTACTGTCACGGTTAAAATTGAGCTTTCCTAAATTACACTTTTCTTGCTTATTCACGAATAAATTTTGCTTCATAAATAGCTAGTCACGATCACAAGCTTAGGGTAGAGGGTTGTTGTATTGCTGAAGGGTGACTGTTGTTGGGGTTGGCGGATAGGGTTGTTGTGTTAGTTAGGTTTTTTTTCCTTTTATGGTTTTCTTTTCTTTCCTACCTTCCGACCACCAGCGAGGTCGACAACAACGAAGTGGATCGTGAGAGCAGCACAACGGAGGAACCGTTTTGTCTGTGGGTTGAGGAAAGGAACTGGGCCTGTCTTTAGTTAGTTTTAGTTAGCTTGAATTGATTGCGACTTGTGTGGATTGGTTGTCTTCTTGACAGTTCTAGAAAGTGATAGAGATTCGTCAGTTCTTCCACCGTCCAGGAAAGTAAATACTCTGGACGCGGGTTTTCTTTTCTTCAGTACCAGTACTGATGGCGGGGGTTTGCCGATTTTCTTTCATAACTTAAATTAGCCGCCTACCATTAATACCAAGCATGAAAGCTGGAGTCTTGGTTGTAAATTTACTCATCTTGAAATAATTTATCCATAGTCTGATTAGGAATGGCAATTCTAGTGCTCTGAAAGTTTAGAGAGTTGCATATAGTATGGCGTTGGTTATGTTAATTTTAGATTCCTTTTAGGCGAGTAATTGGGTACTGAAACGATGACTTTGGTCCGGGCAGATAGTATTCTCCCGTGAGCGATACTAACCCCAAAGCAAAGAAAAGAACGAAACGAATTGAACGGGGAAATGATATCACTATCAGGAAACGAAACAGTACCGCTGTGGGCAATCGCCGCTCGCACAATGGGTAGAGTTAAAGAAATCGATGACGATAAAAAGAACCCGTAAAGAAAGAAGTAAAACTATCGATCAAACACAAGAGCTGAGTCGTCTATGAACATGTCGTTGTTCTCTCGCGCGTACTTTTTCCCCTCAGGCTCTGTTGCCTCCTCTCCTTCCTCTTAAACCCACGATCCTTCCCCCTTCTTAGTAATCACTGCCCCGCTCCACCGCTCAAACTAGCTAGCTATGTAACTTGCCCGCTATAAACATAAAATACAGGAAACAATTTAGAAAAAATAAGCAGGCCCAGTTTCAGCCCCACAGTACGCAAAATCAGCCATTATTGTGTGAAATGAGGGGGGTGCGGACAGCTTTTGCCTCCGAGATCGTATAGTTTTCCGGACATGATATTTACGTCATGGAACATCACTCGCAATATTTTCAGGGATGTTTGTTGAAAATCTGGGCTGCGGAGGTAATGATGTACGGTGAGGATTTTACGCAGTGGACTGAAACCGCTTAAGTGGAGATGGGGATCGTGATTGATTGATGATAGCTTGATGAAAGGAAAGGCCTGAGGAATGTTGTGTGTACAGGAAGAAAGGTGTGAAGTGTTGAGATATGTGTTGAGCTATGATCCTTCGGGCGGAGCTACGAGGGATTTGCTCAAGGCTTCCTACTCACTATTGCGTATGAGAGGCTGTACGCGGATGTGTGTATTCTACATCATGGGTTGC
>Ga0307517_10007300_pt1 | contig 16152 bp, 16 predicted proteins | sample 23_EM_MG_FD_194515 | JGI IMG/M metagenome (GOLD analysis project Ga0307517, IMG submission 194515) | Populus trichocarpa ectomycorrhiza microbial communities from riparian zone in the Pacific Northwest, United States - 23_EM | ecosystem: Host-associated > Plants > Roots > Unclassified | place... | reverse complement strand
CCCTATTACTAATTTAACTAATTATGCTTCAGTTTCGATACTGCCACGTCCTGGTTTTTTGTCTTTCTCTCTCCCTCCTTGTATGTATTCTAAAACCTGTACCCTACTCCCTTCCTTCCCTTTGACACATTACTAATCTCTCATACTCTATATCTCAATGCAAGGCTTCGCTCTCACCTCTCATCTTACTTTCCATTTAGAGACTGTTTACCATGTAATATAGATGTAGTATCAATCTATTGTCTTTCTACAATTTCATAGTTCTTTGTGCCTCATAATCCGGCTCTCATATAAGATAATTGGTGTTTATATTACGTTTCATCACTTGTAGCCTCTAGCATCCTTATTCCCGGCCCTCTGCCTTCTCTCTCTACCTTCACACTTTGCTGAATCCACACACAACAACCATCACCACAAAGCTCTGCAACCATCCATGCTATTCACTCACACCCTTTTCCCAACCCATATAACCAACCTATTCTACACAATACGGACAGAGACGAGCCGTAGGCCGGGGGATTCTAGTCTAATATGTACTGTACGGCGCTTATCAATGTTCGAAAATCCGCGTACGATCTGATAAGAAATATTTTTAACCTAAACCACCACGATGCTTCCTTGCTTGCTGTGAGCGGACCCCCCCCGCCCGGCAATAATAATGCATCCCTAGAAAGCCGGGCGGTGTGCAAGCAAGAAAGAAAGAAAGAAAATAAAAACAAAAACAAAAAGAACATAAGAGAAAAAAACTTTCACAAAACGCTATAACGAGCAGAAGACTATAGTGAGATAACACACAAGGGAGCAAGTAGGGAGGCTCGAGGTCTCGAGTGGGGTTTTGCTAGTATTATGTACTCACCACCCGACTGCTCACGTTGACCAACCACAACAGCAGCCCTTTTTCTACAATTAATTCAATTAATTAATTCACCATCTCTTGTAACTTTTTGCTAATAAAGCGAAATTGTTCCTTTATTTTTAATCTTATTGGGTAATTGGGAAACATTTACCGTGAATTTTGGCAGGATGGGCCCGGCTTCACTGAAGCCTAGCCTGCCTGGCCCGTTGGGAACACTGAATGCGCATCTAGGGCCGTGCATGGAGGATTTTGCTGTATGGCGAATTCTTCGAGGTTATATGGCAACGCACTCTATTCACAGAAAAGGGGTTTAATCTACAGCTAAAAGACTCCTTGCTATATTAATTCCCTCAATAAGCAAGTCTAAAAGGAGCCAATAGACTCCTAGCCTCACCCTCAAGCTCATCTGAAGGGAAATAGGATATGAGCATGACCCTCGTAAAATCGCGCCAATAGTGGAAACCAGCCCTAATCATACCTTATTTAACGGTTAGCTTTTACATACGTCGTTTTTCCTCATGTGTCAAGAATCCCCGCAGTTCATATTTCTCCCTATATCTAAACAACCCTCACGTGTATATTTTAGAAGGTAGGAAAATGGAAAAGGCAAATAAATAAATATGCGACGAGGATTTACAACCATGAAGGTATAATAAAAGTAAACATAATAGAAATTTCAAGCACAAGAGCTTATATTAAATGGGGTATGAGTGCCATCCCCACAAACACCAAACTCCAGATTATAAATAGAAGCCAAAAAAGCCTGACCCGACAATATAAGAAAATTGGGATGTGTGCATTCCCATCGCATGTGCCTTCCTCTGACCCAAAGAAGATATTTAAGATAAGTTCCCATGGCAGGCTTACTCGGGAAGGGGAGAAAGCATGGCAATTACCATAAGGCGGCATTTTAAACAGCGGGAGGAGGTTGGGCGGGGATGAGAGGGAGGCAGTCGCGGCGACAGACATCCCGACGGAGCCGTTACGGTCCTTGCGGAAACAGTAGATAGGTTGTTGGTGTTTGGAGGCTGTAAGGAGGGAGATGCCATCTCGAACTTAGGCTGTGCTGGGAGTAGCAGATGCTGGGGGCTGCAGTATCGCTATCACTCCCGCATGGCCACACTCATAAGCGCGACTGAGTGGTGTTTGGGCTAAGTTGTCCGGCTTGTCGGGGTCGACGTCGTCCCGGCCGAGTAGTACTTTTACCACTCCCTCGTGCCCATTTGCAGCAGCACGCCAGAGCGGGGTTTGGCCATGTATATCTGATTTGTTGGGGTCGACATCGCCCCGTTCGAGTAGGATGTTCACAACTCCCTCCTGCCCACGCCAAGCAGCACACCAGAGTGGCGTTTCGCCGTCGTCATTTGGCTCGTCGGGATTGACCTTGTCCCGTAGGAGCAGTATCTCCACCGCCCGCCCCCTCATGCCCCTCACAAGCGGCCCGAGAGAGTGGCGTATTGCCGAAGCAGTCTGGTTCGTTGGGGTTGACGTCTTCCCGTTCGAGCAGCATTTTTACCACTTCCTCGTGTCCATTCATGGCGGCACAAAAGAGCGGTGTCCGGCAATATCTACCTCGTTCGTTGGGTTTGATCCCATCCCGTCCGAGCAGTATTTTTACTACTCCCCCGTGCCCACATAGAGCAGCTAACCAGAGAGGCGTATTTCTGGCTCGGTCTTCTTGGTTGATACCACAACCTTCCATCTCTACCAAACCAGCCGCAATCTCAACAATCCCGAAGAAAGATGCACAGTGCAGACCGCTGAACAGGTAAGGTTTACCGAACTCAGAATACAAATGCTTCAGTCCCCGTACTTTCAAAAGGATCTCAGTGGATATGTGGTCATTGTAGTCGTCAAATAACTTCAGCGCAAGCAGTCTCGCATATTCCGAAAGCTCTCTTTTTGCGTGCACTCCCCAATATAGAGATGAATATTCGAGAAAGGGCGCGCTCCCGACACCAGAAGAGGGACCGGTCCAAAGAGCCTTGACCTGCTGAGAATTCAGATAACTTAAGCAAGTTTCCGCTATCGTCGAGTGAGCCGATCCAAAAAGCTCCGGATGAGCCCGGAGGTACTCTTGGACCGTAAAGTGGATTAATCGGACCGTGGAAACCTCCTTGTCTACGGCAATAAGCCCTTGACAACAGGTTAGCAATGTCCCTATCGAAGGAACATTGCCAGCGTCGAGATCGGCTGACCCTATTCTCACTCCCAGAGCGTGGCACAGTTCATTGGCCTTCAAGGGACGCTCCGAATGAGAGATCCACATCAAAGCAGCAATGCCGAGCCTCGCTTTCTCCCCACCTTGTCCCCTTATCCGACCCAGTGTTGCATCATAAGCATCTCCCAACCCCAACACATCGGTCATTGCGCTCAGCCTTCGCCGCCTACCACTAATCGTGGGCTCTTGAAGGATCGCATCGATATTCAGCGAGACGAGCAGGAATCTAGATGTGTATCGGTCAGTGGATAGCTCGGGGTGGCTTCCTCAGCGTTGCTTCTACCTACATCTCGGAAATATTTTCGGGAATCTTCTTCAGGATGGCTGCTTTCAGACTACTATCCATCGCATCTGGGTCCGTGTCTTCGACCAGCCTAGAATGAATATATCCAATAATATCATCTCTCTTAGGACTTATCGATAGATTCGTTACTCTTCCAGGAAGACGTCTTCCTATCTCAGGTCGAACCTGCGGTCTCCCGATCACGAATACTCGAGTGCCCGGAGACTCTTGAAGTATTTGATTTAGCGAATCAAGTAGCTTGACTCGATTTCTTCCTTTTGGGCCGCAAAATCAAAGTAAAAACATGCAACCGCGGCATTTTGTTCTCCTGCCCGATCGCACAAGCTATCTCTCACTAACGAACTAATACCACGGCTTATCAGCTCGCTCTCTTTCTCTCCCCTCCGTCGAGGGTCTTCCGTGTTACCTAATAAATGTCTTGCCCACTCCCGGATCCCCATAGCAAAATAAAACCGCGTTATCAGACCAACTCCCCCCACTGCCCACGTACCAGTTTCTAAATTCCTCCGTTTGTAAGGCCCATTCCCCCACACCCTCGGCTCGGCGGTCTCGTATATCCTGGTGCCGTAGGCTGGGCTCCAGTGGCGATAACCAGGTCCAGACTTTAGTCTGCTCGTCGAAAATAGTACAGCTGTTCCAGGTGTTATTATTGGAGTTGGTAGTATTGAAAGAGTTGATATGAGACATCTCTGCTGAAACTGGTAGAGGATGGATGATGGAGTTGTTCGATGGATGGAATTCCAGAGCGCTGAAGAGGCAGGGGTCTTTTGTGGAACCTCATGGATAACATCTCTTCACTGTCCAATGATCTCCCCTAAATTTTAGCCGACAACACCCTGCCTATACCTACCGCATCGGTAGCAGGAAATGCCATACCTCTTTGAATGCCACCCGATAGCACTGTAACTTACTGCGGGGCACAACTCTTGTACTGCGATGAACAACACTGTGGAGGGCCTGTAGTGGAACCAGCTAGCTTAGTACTATTATACTAGTACTGCCTCGCTTTACTAAGAAAAAAAGCTATGCATACAAGGCAATAAATAGGGAGAGGGGCAACAGCTGCCTTCCCAAGGTAAAAGAAGTAATTTCTTTTACTTTTTACTTTTTTTTACTTTTTATTTTATTTTTATTTTTATTTTTATTTTTATTTTTTCATATTTCTTTCTTTGCCAACCCCCCTCTCATTCGCTTCTGCTACCCGCCGATCGCCAACCTTTAAGGTCTAGAGTCGGATTCTACCTCCTCATAGCAGGATTGATAAACCCCACAGCCCTATTGATGAAGGCCAAGTTCTTCAATCTCCCAGTCCCCATAGGGCAGGATTTTTTCAATTCTCCTGCCCTACATGACGGATCGTTCAATAATAACTGATTGTCAGCATGGATTGAACTCCTGAGCTCCCGCTAATTGCGCAGGAGTATTAACCACTGCGCCAGCTAGGTATTTCATAAAATGTCAACTTGGGAACTAATATTTATCCTACTGGAAACCCGATTTTGGGATTTTAATGGGTGGGTAGTGTGTCTCTTCCCGAGCTGCGGGTAGATTACAACGGAGGTGTTTCTTACTCCCATGTGTGTTATCTCACTATAGTCTTCTGCTCGTTCTAGTGTTTTGTGGAGGTTTTTTTCCTTTCCTCTCCTCTCCTCTCCTTTCTTTCTTTCTTTCTTTCTTTCTTTCTTTCTTTCTTTCTTTATTGCATTCCACCCGGCTTTCTGGGGATGCCTCATTTCTGCCGGGAGGGGGGGTTCGCTCCCAGCAAGCAAGCAAGTATTGTGGTATAGATTAGATCGTATTTTGAGATAGAACATTTAGATACGACGTACATATTAGACCTATGCCAGCACCAAACGCCAAACCTTGCTAACGAATCAATCAAAAATCTACACACTGTCGCCTTGGCTGTTTGGTTTCGTGGTGAATCTTGAATCCTGGATAATTCTGGGCTTAGCCGCGAAGCACAATGTGATGTTTTATGTTGGGAGTAAGTTATATTCTGGATGCAAAACTCTCAAGGAAATTGCAACCTCCTTGTATACTATGCCTTAAAATCTCTTGAAGCCCACTACCGGTACCATATTATTAGGAGGAATCAGTCCGTCAGCCCTGTGTAGGCCCAGTCCGACAAGTTGGCAGAATTCCGAATACCAGCAAATGGGATCCAACACGCCTAAAGGTCGATCGCGTACCGTACAATATGTCGGGAAAACGCTCACCCTGTCAAGAGCCTTTGTCTCCGTCTAGAGCTAACGGAAATGGCTGATTTCCCCAGCTCTCACGGCACCCCAAAACTAATAAAATTAGGCACTTTGGACTAGCACTGCAAAAAAAAAAAAGAATTTTTTTTTTAAACCTAACACTGCTTCGGTTCTTTCATACAAACTGTCACATTTGAGCCCTGTTTTCTCTAAGTAGGTAACCCAGCCATCACCACTCTTCCTCCCATTCTTTCATCTCAACGTCACCCCTGGAGGGGGGGAAGGGGAGATTGATGTTGGGTGGGATAGTGTGATGGAGGATGATACTATGAGCCCACAAGGGTAAACATGAACTGTGATAAAGGGAATATTGGAGGTTCAACACTAGAGTAATGGTGAAGACGCAACGCTCCTATAGGCTGCTGGACTGGACTCTATTTGCTCAGCAGCTGGTAGGGCCCATGTGAGATGGGTTCTTTGGCAGACCAGAGTGCCCTGGTCAAATATTGTATATACCACTTCATAGCCTTCGGGCTCTATAAGCGTAATGATATAATATAATAATAATTTCATCCCTACGTCACAGATCATCACTCGCATGAGCTCAGAGTTCGAATGTTGAATTTTGTTGTCCAGAATGTATCATGCTTGCTGATATGCGGAATGATTTGTATTGGAGGAATGGTTACTGGCATATGGAATGGTGGAATGTACAGCATGGTTGGGAGAAGGAATGACACTATGCGCTTGAGAATGAGAACTGGTATGAATGGTGGAATGGATGAACTCCTGATGGCTTCGCTGGACTTGGATGTTTGTATATATAACATGTTGTATGTTGATGCGGACGAGAATAGGCAAGCGAGGCAGAACGAACAAATACGATTCTATTAAAGGGTTGATAGCTGATTTCAAATTTCTTGTTACTGTCTTCCATTGTTCTCAAACAACGGCTTTGCCACAAGCGTTTCTTTCCTATGTCATTCCGTCCTATGGGGTTACCTCTTATGTGGTGGTGGGACATGGTTGGTTGGTTCTTGGTTATACGGCGGTTGTTTCGTATTGGCTAGGCTTCTTTGCGCTCTCCGTTTTTGGAGGCGTATACTCGGTTGAAACTCATCATGCGTTATGGGCTGAAGATGGGAAACCAGTTCTTTCTCATGAGCTATGAGGTCACTGGAGTTCTCTATATATGTTCGGCCATTTGGCCCTTTTGTTTTGGTTGATACTAAGAAATAAAATCACTGCGAGTTGAAGTTGCGCAAAGTCTTTACCATTTCGCTTCCGCACATTGGGGCAAATTCTAACATCGGACGCTAAGTTCACACAGCGAACGATACGACACGATACTCACAAGCCAAAAACCAACACCCATTCCCCTTTCTATAGGTCCCTAGTAGACATCCCAAGAACGGTTCCAATCCTTGGCGTGAAACACAAGCGCAATATGACACAGCACAGCAACCCACTACAAACCCATCAGTCACCATCAGCCCGCCCAGTGTGAAAAAGGCACTCTCGATCTCGGCTGAGATGTAAGAGGAGAAAGGGGTTCACGCGTGGCATACAGAAGAGGAAAATAAAACCCAACCTACATTTCTACACACAATTAACCCCCTGTATTCCGAACAAGAGTACCGTAGGCCCAACTTGGCTCTCCCTCTGTATCGCACTGCCCACAACCCTCCTCATACGCTGCAACCCCACCTTTAAGTCCCTTGTTCAATTATCCTATAATATCGCTAAGTTAGGGATCTAAAATCCGTTTCTTTGCTCTCTTAGAAGGGGAATTAATTTGCTAGCATTTTCCAAAACATGAACCACAATAGCAAAAGAGACCCATTACCTAGGGTCTAATCTTACAATGCGAGATACCCTTTTCCAACATCGTATCTCACAGCTGTAATTCGTGGCACTGTACCAGCTGTTACAATATCCTAACGTAAGGGGTTATTTTTGAACACTAGTCTGCCAGGACATGATAGTTTGCCTTGCTTAGCTAGGGAGACAATATGGATCTGTGACGTCCGGCCTAGCCATCGGATAGAATGCCCTAGAGAAGAGTCTGTGGCACACGAAGGGAACTAGGGGAGTATAGAATATCCCTCCCAACTCTCTCGGAAGTCGATATTACAGGACTATGCGGGCCGGAAAACTTATTCATGACAAGTTGAACTGTGATACCGCATAGTAAATACCCTCCCAATGGGCCGCATGCATCCACAGATGCCCGCCTATATCTTTCCGTGCTGGCAGATATATTTGCAATTACTTGAAGTTATCCTCTGATGGGTTAAGCCTGGGACAAACCAAGAGAACTTAAAAGCATCCCGTCGGTTACAAGCACTGAAAATAGTATGGATGCTGCTTAATTCCTATCGCTCGATATATTCCTAAAAATTAATGTGGAGAAATTACTTAAGCATTCATGGTTATAATTTGATTACCAAGCGATTTCTCCCACCACTTCATTATCGTTACCAACCCCATATCCACAACATCCTTCATCCCCCGATCCTATCGATTCTGCATAGGAATTTATATTTTTCTAAGCCCGATCATGTTGGATACAACTGATTAGTGGAGAATTTGAGTGCACAGTACACATTTAACCTACACTGGAATCTACCTCTAGGGTCTTTCGACCTACGGCCACCAACAATAGTTTTGCACTTCAACTGCGAAATAATTCATGACGAGTGAGGAATGGTGAAACGAAACAAAAAACGCCAAGGAACTCACACTTAAAACGATCGCACTCTGGAGCGGTGAAAACTCTTCACTAACTTAACAACCACAGTCTCTCGGTTGTGCAAGCCCGGATAGGTAGTCGCTCCTGTAACTTAGTTATAAATGAAGTTATTGAATCGCTCAACAACTCCGCGATGCTCGATGCTCTACCCCCCAACTAACTAAGGGCGATCATGGAGTATATATAAAGCACGAAGACATCATATCCATCCACGAGGCACCACACTACTCCATGTGAGTATCTCCTTCCCCAGCGAGCACTCCCGGCTAACTAAAAGGAAAACGAACACTTCCCACCTCCGGGCTTGCAGTCCTCTCGCGCTAGCCTTGCAGTGCTTCCGCTTTCCTCCCGGCTTTCCTCCCGGCTTTCCCGAAAGCTGCACGATCCCAAAACTATCGCGCATTCCTGCATTCGTAATGCTTTCCCGAACGTACAAACCAAACGCCCAAAGCCGAAGCCATATGCCCAGATCCTCAGCGCATATCTAAAGCCACAAGCAAGCGCGCTCCCGGAAGCTATCTGAACAAAGGAAGAATCGTGAGAGTATGGCGAGCAGCACCATTTTCATCAAATAGCAAAGATAACATTTCACACCAGTTCAATTACGTACCGCCAATGCATACACCAGGGTCCCATTGAATCGGTGCCAATGTACACGCACATCCTGGAAACTCACCACAACGAGAGAAATCATTATCGATCACTCGGAAACCTGCAAATTTCGGTAGCAGAGCCAAGCCGAGTCAGATAACCCCAGAGGCCAAAATGTGGTCCGCAATCTGGCCAGGCTAGAGGAAATATACAAACACGTGCTGGGTACCGCTCTCCAGGATCATGGGCCATGAATGTGATATGCATCTAGGGCTGTGCATGGAGGATTTGGCCACATAGTGTGTTCTTCGAGCATATATATAGTGCACTATATCGGGAGAATGGAAATTAACCTCATAGCTAAAAAACTCCTTACCATATTAATTCCCTTAATAAACAAAACTAGGAAGAGTCGATAGCCTCCCAGCATCACCCTCAAGCTCACACCTGGAGGGAAATGGGATATAAGCATAACCCTCATTAAACTACGTCCATAATGGAAACCGGTCCTAATCATAGCTTATTTAACAATTAAGCTTTGCTTCGCTTTCTTCATTTGTTAAGAATGCGCGCACTTCATATTTCTCTCTATATCTAAACAACTCTCACGTCTATACTTCAGAAGGTATGAAAATGGAAGGGTACAAACAAATAAATATGCGACGAGGGTTATGACCATAATGGTATAATAAAAAGAAAGAAAAATAGAAATTTCAAGCGCAACTTATATCCAACAGAATATATATGTCCCCCACAAACACAAGACTCCAGATTATAGGAGGGGGCTGAAAAGGTTCTGACAATATAAAAAAAATCGGGATAGTGCCTTAGACGGGTGTACGATAGATATGCGCGTTTCCATCGCATATCGTTTCCTGTAGACAAAAGGAGATATCCAAGATGAGCCTCCGCGGTAGACTTAATCAGGAAGAGAAGGAGAGACGACAATTACCACGAGGTGGCATTTTGAACTTCAGGAGAAGATTGAGGGGGGGGGGGCTATGGTAGCGACAGACTTCGTGACGGAGCCATTACGGTCCTTGTGGAAAAAGCAGATAGGTTGTCTGTGTTTGAAGGTGGTAAGGGGGGGATGCTCTCCCTGCCTTAGGCGGCGCTGGGCGTGGCAGATGCTGGCGGCTGTAGTAGTGCTATCACTTCCGGATTGCCCCACTCATAAGCGAAACTGAGTGGTGTTCGGCCTAAGTTGTCCGGCTTGTCGGGGTCAACGTCGTCCCGTGCGAGTAGTATTTTCACCACTCCCTCGTGCCCATTTGCAGCAGCACGCCAGAGCGGCGTTTCGTCGTCGATATCTGATTTGTTGGGGTCAACCTCCTCCCGTCCGAGTAGTATTTTCACCACTCCCTCGTTCCCATTTGCAGCAGCACGCCAGAGCGGCGTTCCGCCGACGATATCTGATTTGTCGGGGTCAACGTCGTCCCGTGCGAGTAGTATTTTCACCACTCCCTCATGCCCATTTGCAGCAGCACTCCAGAGCGGCGTTTCGTCGTCGATATTTGATTTGTTGGGGTCAACCTCCTCCCGTCCGAGTAGTATTTTCGCCACTCCCTCGTGCCCATTTCCAGCAGCATACCAGAGCGGCGTTTCGCCGTAGATATCAGATTTGTTGGGGTCAAGGTCGTCCCGTCCCAGTAGTATTTTCACCACTTGCTCGTGCGTATTCCGAGCAGCAACCCAGAGCGGCGTCCGGCCGAACATGTTTGGTTTGTCCGGGCTAATGTCGTCCCGTCCAAGCAGTACTTCCACCACTCCCTCGTGCCCATATCGAGCAGCCAACAAGAGAGGCGTATTTTCAATGTAGTCTTTTTGGTTGACATCACAACTTTCCATCTCTACCAAACAAGCTACAATCTCAACAATCCCGAAGAAAGATGCACAGTGCAGACCACTAAATAGGGAAGATTTGTAGTAATCAACCATGTAACAGTACTCTAGCGGCTCCTTCAAGAGGATTTTAGTAGATATGTGGTCAGTACAGTCAAATAATTTCAGCGCAAGCAATTTCGCACAATCCGAAAGCTCCCTTTTTGCATGCACTCCCCAATATAGAGATGAATATTCGAGAAAAGGTATGTTTTTGAAATCAGGGGGACCGGCTGGAAGAGCCTTGACCTGCTGAGAATTTAGATAACTTAAGCATGTTTCCGCTATCGTCAAGTGAGCCGATCCAAAAAGCTCAGGATGAGCCCGGATGTATTCTTGAACCGTAAAGTGGATAAGCCGGACCGTGGAAGCCTCCTTGTCTACGGAAACAAGCCCTTGACAACAGGCTAGTAATGTCCCAATTGAAGGAACATTGTCGACATCGAGATCGGTCGACCCTATTCTCACCCCTAGAGCGTGGCACAGTTCATCGGCCGTCAAGGGACGCTCCGAGTGAGAGATCCACATTAAAGCAGCCATGCCAAGCCTCGCTTTATCCCCACCCTGTCCCTTTATCCGACTCAGTGTCGCATCATAAACATCTCCCAATCCCAACCCATCGGTCATTGCGCTAAGCCTTTGCCGTCTGCGACTGACCGTGGGCTCTTTCAGGATCGCATCGATATTCAGCGAGACGAGCAGGAATCTATATGTATATCTGTCAGTGATAACTCGAGGTAGCTTCCCTAGTATCGTTGCTTCTACTTACATCTCTGAAATGTCTTCGGGAATTTTTCTCAGGATGTCTGCCTCAAGGCTACTGTCCATCGCATCTGGGTCTGGGTCCTCGTCCAGCCTGGTATGAATATATCCAATAATATCATCTCTTCTAGGACTTATGGATAGATCCACTATTCTTCCAGGAAGACGCCTTCCCATCTCAGGTCGAATTTGTGGTCTCCCAGTCACGAATACTCGAGTGCCCGGAGACACCCGGAGAATTTGATTTAGCGAATCAAGTAGCTTGACTCGATTTCCTAGGACGCACTCGTCCAGAGCGTCCATGCATACAAATGTCCGCTTTCTGGAACACGTGATCTGCAGCATCTTCACAATATCGGCAAGCTGCGGTCCCCGTCCACCGACCTTTTCCTGGTCTTCGTAGGCTTGCGCGATTTCCCCCGGCACCTCTCCCAGTCCCCTAATAACCTGTTTGAGCAGGGCGCCCAGCACACCCACCGGCGACTGCTCCTTTTGGGCCGCAAAATCAAAGTAAAACCATGCAACCGCGGCATTTTGTTGCATTGCCCAATCGCACAAGCTATCTATCACCAACGAACTAACACCGCAGCTTGTCAGCACTTGCTCTCTCTCCCTTCCCGAGGATTCACCCTTGTCACCTAACAAACGTCTTGCCAACCCCCGGATCTCCATAGCAAAACAAAACTCCGTTATCCGATTCACTTCCCCCACTACCGGCGTACCAATTCCTAAATTCCTCAGTTTGTAAGACCCATTCCCCTACATTTCCCACCCGATGGTCTCGAATATCCTGGTGCCGTAACCTGGGATCTAGTGGCGATAGCTAGGCTAGGATATTAGATCGGTCATCGGCGACGGTAAAGTTATTCGACACGTTAATCGTGTTCGAGGTGTTGGTGTTGTTACTGAAATATTGTGACATTTGTCTGTTTTTGCTGGTCAGTATATTGCAGGTGATGGATGGGCGGTGGAGTTGTTCGGTCGATGGAATTCCAGAAGGCTGAAGCAAAGCGGGGTCTTCTGTGGAACCTCATGGATAATATCTCTGGACTGCCCAATGATCTCCCCTAAATCTCAGCCGACCACATCCTGCTTATACCTACCGCATCGGTAGTAGGAAATGCCATCCCTCTCTAAATGTCATCTAGTAGCACTGCACCGCGCAGCGCAAATCTTCCACTGCGATGAACAAACACTATGGAGAGCCTGTAGTGCAATCGGCTGGCTTGGTACTATACCATACCTATACCAGCACCGAACACCAAACCTTGTAAACGAGTCAGCCAAAACTTACACACCTAATTTAAAGCATCACATAACCCTTCGCGATATCGACGCATGCTATAAATCTCTGCCCGTACCCTCTTACACGGTTCTCTTGAGATAGAAGATATAATTTTTGATACCGGCACCCCTCGTGACCGCCAACTACAGCCCCACACACTCACAGGACACAAAGTTCACACAGCAGGGGGTTACATTTGCCATGATCTACCTCGTCCAATCACTAAGGAATAAACTCCTCAAAACAGTCACCGTCCGACGACCACCCCAAGTCATGATCCTGTCAGAGTTGACGGAAGCGGATAGTTGTCTGAGATAAAGAAAGCGGGTAGATGAGGGACAAGACGGGATAATAGTTTTAGTGGTTTCATTTGTTCTAGACGGAAGGATAGACGGAAGGGTTCCTGGTTATGTCTTTCCCTTATTCAGAGTACGGAGGCACGCAGGCAAATTGGATTATGCATGAAGGAGGGATCGATGGGTGTGGCAGACGATAGAATGATTGAGATGGTTTTATTCTTCTTATGATATAGACTTACTGTATGTTTGGTTAGTTAGTTTTGAAGGACGATGAGCGAATGAGGTTTCTAATTTTCCCTAGCACCCTTTAGCTGAGCCCTAGTCTAGTTCGACCGTTTGACCGTTACGCGATTTATCCCCCGCAATAGATCCAACGAGCCATTGAATATTCCGATGGACAACCGTCCGCCTGAGCGTAGAATTATCCAGGATTCAAGATTCGCCATGAAACTAAACAACCGAGGCAACAGAGTATATCTCGAGTGAAAAGATCTCAAATAAATTACAAAATTCTTGTAAATATGCTGTAAAATCGTTTGAAATCCTACCGGTACCAGATCACCGCCAGGAGTCAGTCCGCCAGCCTAGGATATGTTCACAGTAGTTCGGCAAATTAACAGTATTGCGAATACCAGTTAATGAGATCCAACGGGCCTGAGAGTTGATCTTATACTATGTCGGGAAAACGCTCATCCTTCTCAGGAGCCTTCTTCTCTAAATTGGACTAACAGAGATAACAGATCTCACGAGACCTCACGGTACCCCAAAACTAAAAAAAACCAAGCAGATTGGTATGGTACTGCGAAAAAAAGTAGACCTAACACTGCTTCGGCTCGCTCATATACGCCGCCAGGCTTGAGCACTATTATCTCCCAGTAGGTATCTTGTCATCACTACCCTTCCTCCCACTCTTTCATTCCCAGATCATCACTCGCCTAAGCTCGGATTTCAAACGCTAAGTTCACACACCGAACGATACGATACGATACTCACCCCTTCTCAGTAAATCCCCATCGTACGACCACAAATTTTTCGATGTCTACCAAAACTTTCTCCACAATAGAAGCCCGAATCCAACAACCAATTTAAAGGCTTAATGGACAAAAAAAGGTCCTAATGCGGCTGCCATTACTCGAGAGTTTAAGGTGACTCGGCAGTGAGTCAGCGCTCACTTGAGATCGTGATAAAAGTAGTGGGAGCCAGGATCGAAGGACAATGGAAGGGAGTTTCAAAACGAATGTGGATAGCAGTAAAGGATAAGAGTAAGAAACTAAAGCTTCAGAAGCTCTTCTTTTGTGGTATTGGTCGTTTAGTTGTCAATGTTTCTACCCATGCTCAATAAAAGTCTCGTTGAGCTGTCCGGCACGCGAAGGGAGTCAAACTTTAAAGGTCGCTTAGCATGTTCCAAAGTGGCGGGAGCCTTGGCACGGTTACGAACCCATCTGTCGCCATCAACCCTGCTACTAGGACTGTAAAAAAGACACTTTCGATCCCGGCTGAGATGTAAGGGGAGAGAGGGGTTCATGCATGGCATGCACAGGAGGAAAATAAAACTTAACCTACCTTTCTACGCACAATTAATCCCCTGCACCCCAAACAAGAGTACTCTAGGCTCGACTTGGCTCCTCCTCTGTATCGCCCTGCCTACAACCCTCCTCATACGCTGCCAAAATTTCACCATTAAGTCCCTTGTCTAACTATCCGATAATCTCGCTAAGTTAGCTATCTAAATCCGTTCCTTTGCTATCTCAGAAGGGGACTTAATTTGTCAGTATTTTCCGGAATATGAACCACAATAGCAAAAGAGACCCATTACCTACTGTAGAGTCCAACCTTACAATGCGAGATACCCTTTTCCAACATCGTATCTCGCAGCTCTAATTCGTGGTACTGTATGAGCTGCTACAATACGTTAACGTCGCTAACGTAGGGGGACATTTTTGAACACTAGTCTGCCAGAACATAATAGTTTGCCTTTTTAGCTGGGGAGACGAGATGGAACCGTGATGCCCGGCCTAGGAATCGGATAGAATGCCCTAAGAAAAACTCTGTGGTACGCGAAGGGAACTAGGGGAGTATAGACCTCCTAACTCGCTCGTAAATCGACATTGCAGAACTGTGCGGGCCTGCCAAATTATTCATGACAAGTTGAACTGTGATACTGCCTAAACCCGGAAAACCTACTAGCGCCTAGGGATGCAAGGAGGGGTATCGATCATTTTCACTGATCACAGGTCAAGTCGAAGAGAGGCTAACATAAGCTTTATGAATGCCTGGCAGCGCTGCCAGTCTTTCAGGATACGCCATGTGGTTAGTACATACCCGCCAATAGGCAGCATAAATCCACAGATTCCCGTCGATATCTTTCAGCACCGGCAAATATTGCAAATATTTGAAGATACCCTCTGATGGCTTAGGTCCTCGGCAAGCAAAGAGAACTTAAAAACATCCCGTCCGTTACAAGCACCCGAAATAGTGTGGATGCTTAATTCCTATTGCTCGATATATTTATTCCTGAAAAAATTAATATGGGTAAATTACGCGTTCACAATTGTAATTTGATCACAAAGCAATTTCTCCCACTTCAGTATCGTTACCCACCCCAAACCGTAGTATTATTTATCCCTCGACGTGTGATTCCCCGGGCGCTCTTCATCCTATCGATTCTGCATTGGAAGTCTTATTTTTCCAAGCCTGACCATCATGTTGGGTACAACCGATTAGTGGGGAATCTAATATGTACTGTACAACTTTATCAAAACGCGCTATCTGATGATCTATGCCAAGCTCGACCACTGTGGCAACCGTCACATCATCCAATCACATGCCGTTGTCACCTACCATTCTCATATCATATCGCCAAGCCACTCCCCGCTCGGCAACCTATACTCTGCGTAATATTCTTCCTTGCGTACCACCTTCTTTCTACCACAATCCTCCCCCTGTTCTCACACCACTTCCCTCTTTTTACAATTCCCATCTGCATCCCCCCTCTCATAT
>Ga0307517_10007299_pt1 | contig 16153 bp, 7 predicted proteins | sample 23_EM_MG_FD_194515 | JGI IMG/M metagenome (GOLD analysis project Ga0307517, IMG submission 194515) | Populus trichocarpa ectomycorrhiza microbial communities from riparian zone in the Pacific Northwest, United States - 23_EM | ecosystem: Host-associated > Plants > Roots > Unclassified | place... | reverse complement strand
AAAAGAAAAATCTAGACTCTAGTGTACGTGATATAATTTTTTGAAAAAAATAATAATATTTTTGCTATGTTTTTTTTTTTAGATTTCATTATTATGATTCCATATAAATATTTGTAAGTATGATGTTGGAATCTTTTATTTTATTTTTTTGTTCAAATATCATTATTTATGGATATCATATAAGTGTTTGTAAGCTTGATCGATAAAAAAAATAAAATTTTAAATAATTATATGAGATAATTTTAATTTAATATATCCATTGTACAATTTACATGTTTTGTTTAGATTTCCTATATATGAACTCTATATAAGTGTTTATAAATCCGATATAATGGAATTATCTTTTGTTTAAATCTCATTATTTATGGATCTTATTTAAGTTTTAATAACTTCAATATATCGGGAGATGAACGGTTTAATGAGCGGTTTGAGATAACTATAAATTAATATGTTTTTTTGTTCACATTCATTAATTACTAGCTCTTTGACTCGTGCTATGTTCTCGTTCTAGATCAAATCTTTTTTTTTTAAGTGTAATAAATATAAAGATGCTAAGAAGCCTAAAATATGATGCATGCTAGATTATACGCTTTTCAAATACTAAGATTATGACATACAGGATAACATTAAAAGAAAATTAAGATGATAATATATTAAATCGATCTGGATCAACCCGCAATTTAAGTCATAAGATCGTGATAACCTCATAAAACGTAAATTTATATAAATTAGGAAGCCCAAGTATTTCATTCAATCAAATATTAACGGATAAAAATTAAAAAAAAATCCAATTTGAAAAAATAACTTGAGTAAACCTAGAAAAAAAAAGTCAAACATGTGACTCAAGTCATGAAAACAGGATCCTCCCATATAAAATAAATAAATAAAAATATACAAAGGCAATTTTTTAACCAGCCCATTGTCGAAATATAAAATTATAAAAAATTAATTATAAAAAAATAAAAAAAAATCAAGTCAATCCGGGTTAACGTACAAAATTCTCAACTTACATTATGAGACCGAGATAACTTCATTAAAAATCTACACTTTAAAAAAAAATTAAGCAAAATTAATATTTATCCCGCCATAATCTAAAAAACAATTATTTATGTATGAATTTTTTAAAAAAATAAATTTTTTAGTTTAGGTTTTATGAAAATGACGTTAAAAAAAATAAAGTAAAGCCCTTTAAAAACAAGTCCAAAAGTCTGAACATAATGGACTAGTTCCTAGGGCCTAAGCAAGGGCAGGTGTGCCTAGGCCTGCAAGGGTAGATTTTATTAATTAATTCAAATTTCATTATTTATGGGTCCTACGCAAGTTTTTGTAATTTTTATGTAAAGGGAGATAAAAAAAAATTTAGACAATGATGTAAGATATATTTAAATTAATATATTCATTGTATTTTTTTTTTCATATAAGTATTTCATTCAGATTTTATTATTATTTAAGGATCTCGTTAAAGTTTTTGTAAGTTTGATGCAAAAGGAGATAAAGATTTTTATGTAGTGATATGAGATAACTATAAATTAATTTATGAGTTGTAGATACATTTTTATTTAGATTTTATTATTTATGAATTCTATATATGTTTTTGTAAATCCGATGTAATGGAATTGTATTTTTATCAAAATTAATTATTTTTGGATCTTATTAAATTAAGATATTGAGATGTTCAGGCAATGGTTAAAATTAATTTGGTTCCTATTATTATGAATTTTTCAAGATTTTATAAAAACTATGAAATTAATCCTTAGAAGATGTCCCCCTCGAAAAAAGGTATAATTTTAGATTGTGGTATGAGAAAATTTTCCAAAATTAATTTCTTCATTGTTAGACCTCAAGATTTTGCATTTATGGATTCCTTATAAAAGCTTGTTTCTATATATAGATCAAATAAATATCTTTTAGTATTCATGACTTTTGCAATATTGTGTATAAAAATTGTCAAGCGGCTCACGCATTTGCGTGGGTTTTATTTATTTATTTTTTTAATGATTTCATTATTTTTTAATTTAAATGTATTTTATTTTCAAGCTTAAAAAACTTGAAAAGAAAAATCTTACTTCGTGTACATAATTTCAGAAAAATGTGGAGAGGGGAATAGGACAAAGAGCATAAGGGAAGAAAGATGTGGGAGAAGAAGTATTTAATTTTTTCTGATTAATGAGTTCAGAAAAATAAACCATAATATTATTTAAAAAAATAAAAAATATTTTAATTATAGTTACATTAATCTCATACTTTTAAACTCTCGCATTGAAATTTTTTAACACCTTAAAAATTGCATACTTTAATAATTACAGTTTTAGTTGGTTTTGGGTTTTGGTACTAATTCTTATATAATTGAGAGAAAACATGTTAGAATCCACTATTTTTATTTAATAATCACAATTACCCAAAACAAATCTTAGATGCAATAAATTGTAAATTCTACTATGAGTAAATTGTAATTCAGTCTTGTGCTTTGATGGTTTTGGAAGTTAGTCCCTCTATTTTTTAAAATTATACGTTAGTCTCCCGATTAAAGTTGACTATGAATTTTCAATTTTGTTTTTGAAAACTTGAAATTACTCTTGTAATTTTGTGTGTAGAAGATAAAATTAGAATATTTGATTACAGACAAGGGATTTTTAGGGGGGGGAAATAATTTAAATTTGATGAAAAACTAAAAAAAAATCCTAAGTTGCATTTACAAGACAATCTTAGTTGTAATAATTGTAAAATCTATATAACCTTATTACAGAAATATAAATGAGTAAATTATAATTTAGTCCCTGTGTTTTTTATGATTTTATAAGTTAGTCCCTTTATTCTTGAAAATCATAAGTTAGTCTCCTAACCAAAGTAAGCTGTTATTTTTATTTTATGTTTTTGAAAATTTTAATTTTTCCTTTTTAAATAAACATTTAATTCCGTCTGTACGTAGTAGATAAGAAATTGAGAATCTTGATTATAAATGAAGGATTTTTTAATTGTGGTAAAAAAAACTAACAAAAATACCAAATTACAATCAAATATGAGAATATAGGGACTCAATATTAAATTAGAAAAACAAAACAGAGATTAACTAATTATTTCATTAAAAAAATTGGAATTAAATAATAATTTTTCCTTTAAAATCAATTGCAATTAATATTGTCAAACAAATGACATTGCAATAAATTTTACATGTATATATATAGCTTAAATATGTGACTTTTGAAAAGAGACAGAAAGCCCACATAATTATTATAGCCCACAAGCCCAATTGTTTGAGATTAAAGAAACACAAACAGGCCACAATTAGGCTGCAAAAAATCATCAAAAACTCAAACTTTTTTTGCCATTGATTCACAAGTTATTGTCAATCATCATGTTTTTCTTTTCTTGATATAAAATCTACCTGCTAGTTCCTGCTGCAAGAAAAATTATGGCGGGTTTTCTTAGATTCTAGTCTTTAGTATTTGAAAAATATTGGATACATAGTAGATAATACATGATTAATTTCCATGAATCTTCTTTATTTTAATCTTTAATTTCTTTTTTTTTTAATCTTACTAAAATTTTTCATGTATAATTGTTACGGTTATTGGATTTTCAACAATTATTTTTTTAATAAATTGGAAGTAATTTGAAATGCTTTATTTATACTTTTTTTTGGAAAAATTAGATATGACTCATTGTACAAAAATAATAAAATTTAATTAATTTCAATACATATTGCATCTAAGGTATTACCATATGTTGGTTACTTTTAAAATTTTCTAGCATAGGCTATTTTCCAATTTTTTATTATTATTGATATATATACATTCATATAATTTTCTTTAAAAAAACAAAATAATGTTACATAAATTATGATTCAATATTAATGATGTTTCAAAATATAATATGCTCCTGAATGAGATTATTTAATATTTTAGATAGTAGTTAATCACACACTTAGATCAATATTCTCTTTTCTAAAGCTTGGAAAGTAGATGATTGATGGTAGAAAGCTCAATAACTACAAAATAGTCCCTTTTGTTAGGATTTAGGGAGCCTCATATGATGAAGTCAATGATTTTTTTAATAAGAAATTGTAATAAATGAAAGAATAAACTTTAAATTCCAAAATAAAAATATTTGTTCTTGTTTTATATAATAAATACTCTGAGAATTAAAGTATGAATACTTAGATGAGAGAAATTGTTAACCTTTTATCTGGGTGGTTCATAGGGCAGTTAAAATTTCTTAATCTTGTCGTTTTAATAGAGTAGAGGGGTTAGAGAGTCATTTTCTCATAATATAATTAATGAGGGATAAATATACATTACACAACATTAATGAGAGAAAAATATCTCATACACAATATTAATAAGGGACAAATATCTCTTACACTTTAATTAATGAGATGGAAATATAATAAGCTATTGGGAAAGTTTTTATATACCTATAAATGTAGGGAAACAAATATCGTTGACATGAAGATTTCATGTTGAAAGTATTAAGAATAAATAAACAGAGTCTTATGGCCCTAAAATGGGCCTATAACAACTTCTAGACTAATTGGGCTTGGCATGCACCTAAGTCCAGGAGACGTGGATTTAGCAACTAGTCAGACCCGTATCTATTTAGACGCAGCACGTGGATTATCCAAGGATGTTGAGCCTGAAAACTCATCAGACCTACGTTTGTTTGGACTCGGCCCATGGTTGACTTAAGAATGTTAGGTCAGACAACTCGTCAATCTCATGTCCGCTTGGGCTTAGCACGTGATTGAACTCAAGTATGTTGGGCCTAGAAGTGAGCAGACATGTGTCATATGAGCTTGATATTCTACCAAGCCTAGGGATATTGGGTATGGATGCAAGCCTCGCCCACAAGTCAATGGATTAACACTATATTATTTGATCTTTTTAGACAGGGAATTAGGCTATTTCAAAAAACATCAAAAATATTAGTTCTTCAAATATTGATCAAAAATATTAGTTTTTCAAATATTGATTATGATTGCAATTAATTGAAAAAATTTATCATCTTATGTATTAGTAAGTGTATATAATGTAGAGAGAGCTAGAGGATTATAAAAAATGAGACTTTTTGACCTTTTGAACAACGAAAATTAAAATAAACTAAAAACAAGTGAACAACTAAGTAATATATATAATGAAAAATTAGAATATTAAGAAGAAAAGAAAGATGCAAGAATTATAATCCATGATCATCCTAATTAATCACTCATGAAAGCTTCTCGGGAGATATTATAACACAAAGCTCAAATAATATAATTCTCAGTTTCTCAATATCTTCCGACATATATTATTTAGGCAACGAGAGAGTTTGAATTGCCGTTTGATATTAAATAGTTTCTAGCATTAGTAGAATGGGATTTTGTTAGAGTTAATGTATACAAAATTATTGTTAGAATATCATAAGAAGATTTAAAAAAAATTGAATTGAAAGTTTTAGAGACTAATTTTTCTAATTAAATAAATAATAATAATCTAAATACAAAACCCAAATATTTAAACTTAAAAGTTTAAGATTTTTTTTTATTTGAAAGTAGACACCTTACATGTAGCCTTTTTTAAAGGAATTTATTTAATTTCTTTTATAAGATTAAAATTTCAATTCAATGACTGAGAGGAGCAAATGCATATCTATTCAAGCAACTTTTAGATGCTACTCAACAATATCACATTGCTGAAACAAATCATCAAGTGCTTAACTTATATGTAGAAACTTTGAGAGCCGAGATATGTGTTGTGAAAACAGCCTTAAGATCTCAAATCAATTGACATGTAAAGAAATATAAAAGAATAAATTCAATTAATCACACAAGAGCGCACAAGGAATTTATTTAATTCGACAACTTAGGCTTACTCCACTCGCAAGATGATAAAAGAAATTCACTATGAGAAAATAGAAGATTACAAAGTATTACACAAAATTGATTTAATCTAAAATTCAAAATTAATCAAAAACTCACTTTTTTCTCTCCTTTCTCTAACCATCTAAGTGTAGAGAATTGAAGCACTTACAAATAAGCTTTAAACCTAAAATATGATAATTTTAGGTTTTTATACATGGATTAATTACATTACATGTGTATTTCTTTTCTTACTTGGATCTACAATTTAAGACAAACACAATAATATGCTTATTAATGGGACAAAAAGCAGGACTTTTATATGAAAATAAAGTGAAAAAAATAAATTGTAAAGGAAGAAAGAAAATAAATAATTATATAAAAAGACTTTCAGTCCAAGTGGACTAAATTTAGTTTAAATTGGTTCAAATCAACTCCTCTGGCTACTACTAATTATAGGTAATTGGAGAATCATTTTCCATAGGATGATGGGTTAAAATCACCTTCATCTAAAAGTAAATTAAGGGTTAATTTTTATTTAATTTAAAATATATAGAGGTGATGAAGTCTTTAAAATTGGATCTAGATTTTCATAGTTGTATGATAGGCTGATGACTAACCTGCAAAATAAGTTTTTTGACAAAATAGAAGACCCTTCGGTACTTAAGTTAGTAAATGTAGAAGAGATAAAATATGTATGTGAAGAAAGGATGTGTGGTAATGAGAACAATGTTATATATGGAACAAGAGAGTAATTGAATCAAATGAGTTTGTTTGAGCTTTTTACCTAATGACATGTGGTATTTAATGATATGTCACGCTTGTCATTGAGGGATTAGGGTTGGTGTTGGAGAGTAAGTCATTGGTAAAAAGGTGGTTAAGCCATGAGAGGTGGTGCAAAGTTAGGTTTAGAGATAGCCATTGATGAAAAGGGTGGACAAGCTAAAAGAATTGGTGTATCGTCAGCTTAGGAATAGTCATTGGAGAAAAAGTTGGTCTTAGACAATTTAAAAGAGATAGTTATTGGTGAGAAAAGACTTTTTTGGAGTGAAAATTATAGTTAAATTTGACTCCAAATTGATTCATGTTAGAGAATAATATAAATCATATCCTGAAACCTCACCTAACAGCTTAAGCTATTGGGTTGAGATGGTTCTTTGACATGGTATCAGAGCATTGATGACCAAGCGGTCACGAGTTCGAATCTCACCATCTCCATTTATTTGATAAAAAAAATTAAACACAAGGTAATGTGGGCCTGTGCAAGTTTCAAGTCCAAATGGCTTTCACTTGAGGGGGTGTGTTAGAGAATAATATAAATCATATCCTGAAACCTCACCTAACAGCTTAAACTATTGGGTTGAGTTGGTTCCTTGACAATTCATAAATCATCTATTAGGTTATGGTGATTTCACGATCTCTTTATCCTTGTGGCTTGGTTTTCTTTATACTTGGGTTGGGTTTTATGTTTTTTTCTCGTACCTTGCCTTGAAGCAAATCACATGACTAATGGCTGTAAAGTAAGTGTTCTCTAGAAATTATGATTTTAGAGCATTGCTTTGATCTTTGATCTTTTCAGGACGTTTTTCTATTGGAAATAATTGATCCAATGATACAGCCAGTGAAAGCTATTATTACTATTTTTAATAATGCAACCAATAAGGAGTCCCTGGAATTGAAGAAGCAAATACATGGTTTTTTTTTTATTGTGTTTTATTTGTATTCTTGTGTTTTTATGGTCATATACAAGTTCAGTTTGGTTTTTTTATTTTTATTTTCATATCCTTGTCCTTGAAGATTCTTTTTGGCTTTTTATACGTCTTATCTAGGTGTTTTCATGCATTTTTATGTTTATGAAATAAAAAAATATTGGCCATTATAGGTTAGGAGTGCTGTTAGCATAGAAGTCAATATTAGTATAGTCTTGGCCTGAGATGGTTTATTGGCAAGAAAAGGTGGTCATTGAAGGCTAGGTACAGGGTTTAGTTGGGCTAAGATTGGATTGACCTTTTCTCCCCTTTTCCTTCTCTTCTCTCCACCTTTGGTTTGGTTTAGGATAAGAGTCGGCTAAACCAAGGTCGAAGATGGTTTTATTGGTCTAGCTAGGAAGGAAAGAGCTCAATCGTGCTAGGCTTAGAGAGGGTTCGGTTGGGCTACCCATTTCTTCTCCTCCTTCCCTCTTTTCTCTCCCTCTCTTCTTGTCTTCGCGAGCAGCCTCGGGTGGGCGGCCCTATTGTCTTTGGACATATATTTTATTTTCTTCGCACCATCTAGAGGGATTGATTTGACCAATATAAGAAGAAGTGCAGGGGCCTTGTTAGATTTTAAATTGTCATAATTAGCTGTTCAAAATGGACGTTGAATGTTAGATAGACTCGACATCATTGTTGTTGTTTTTTATTACTGAAAGAACATAAGGTCGCGTAGACATGTTTTGAAAAGGAGGAATTCATTGAGATTAAATTTTCCAGCTTTAATAATTTAAATTACTTGGAAGGAAAAGGACATACTGAATTGTTGAAAGACGAGTAAGACAAAGGGTACTGGGGGGGAGGGCTATGAATTGATAAATGAATTATATTCCTAATTATTTTTCATGGCTTCCTGTCGGCAAGGTTGTCCCGTGTTAATGTTCTGTTCTTGTCTTTATTTTATTTTATTTTGTTAAGAAAATTGAAACCAAGATTTCTTATAAGAAGGGAAAATACTTTGTATCAGTTAAGCTATAAAACATTAACTTTTAACACTTAAATGTTATGAATAACTGTAGGCGCTCAGTTTAAAGTTCAAAAATCAAACTTTTTAGGATTAACAATGAGTTGCCGACAATATTATTAACAAAGGTTTGGTTTCAATGTCTTGTAACCATAAGAGAATGTCAATCTTTGGCGGAAAAAGATGCTCCCATAAAATATCAATCTAGAGAGTAGCTGTCTATGTTTGTGTATCGTTTATTCTAATATTTCTATAAAATATATACCTGGCAAAAAGCAACGATCTTTTGTAACAAGGCTGGCTAAAGATTTCTTGTAAGAATTAAGAATTCGGAGACCATATATATCTTAAGGCAATATTTTGTTGGTGTCGGTGTGAAATCAAGAGATGGATTAACCTGAGGGTTCCGTCATGCATGTGTCTATTTCAGTACTATTCAATGATAGTGAAGCCGGGAAGACCGACATGCTGTTAATTTGTCAGTAGTGTGCGATTCTTGGATATATTCAACGTTTACAAGGGACAAAAAAAAAATAGAATAATGTTGTAAGATTTCCCATTCCTGTATTTGGGACTACCTTAATTTTCCTTTGATTTCATGATCAGCCAAGTTAATAATTTCCGTCTCAAGTTTTGACAACCACAATTCCCTGGTTGAACTAACAAATGGCAAGAGCCTCGACCTTCTAGATGAGAAATTAACACTTCTGTGATGAGCTCATCGATCATGGCTAAATGTAACCGTACGTAGTTGGGTTGTGGTGGGGCAGCCTGAGCTGGCTTGGGAGGGGATGGCTTCATGGATAAGACAAATTAATTGGTCTCTGTCAAGAGCGAGCAATCGTCTTCTTGCAAGTAAGCACGAGCTGCAGCAAAGGTGGTTTCTTGGGATGAGATTCAAGATGATGCATCTTCCTTCCTTGTTTTGTCCTTTCTTTTTTGTTCTAGCCAGCTGCCACTACGTGCGTTTTATCGGATAGGAGACTGTATTTATGGTTAATTAGGTTTCGGGAATACAAGTTTCTAATTAAGAAAACATATAAATTATAGTTAATTTTTTCTAATCAATGTTTTATAAGAGTTTAAGTGTTTAGGATAAAATATGATTTTAACCTCGCCGCATTATAACACTCATGAACGTACGTAATCATATCATAATGATTAATTAAGCTGTTTCATGTATATGTAACCAGCAGCACTAATTGAAGGAAAATCAGAGGAACAGTCACCAAATAGTCAATGATTGCATCCACAAACAATTAGGCAGACAGTTCCATTAACTAATTAAAACAAATTCGGATGTTCACAACAAATTAAGACAGGGAGATTAAGAACGAAAGAGACTTGCTTATTAACCAGACCATGCACGCATGATAAGGCACTCAGCAATAAGGGCTGCTAACCTCCTTTACAAAATATCAATTAATACATTAAAAAGAAAAAACAATTATGAAAAGGGAGTGTGTATAATCATCCAACTCCATACAAAATCAGGAGCTCTTCATTGAATCAGACGACCAGGAACTTTTTTATTGGATCAAACGGTACTGCGTCTCTCCACCTGTTTTTTTAAAGACAACAACAAATATGTTAAAAAATTGAAGGGACCGGCCCCATGAATTAAATATATATACACATGCAACTTCAATAAACACATAAATCAATCATCTGTTGTGATCCTCCACTATTTATTAATATTATATATATAAATCTTCTTCTAAATTAAAACATATTTAATTTTCTCATAAAAAAGAAAGAGCACCTTTCAATATCAGAGCGCAGTATCAGTGTTTTTTTACTAAATTTCAAGAACACAGCTTCAAACTTATATAGACAGTGGAAATAGAAGGGAGAGAAACTAATTAAGGAGGCGGATGAGAGAGCTTACAACAAGAGATCATGAAGAAGAGGGTGATATCGATCACTTGGTAATGATATAGACGGCATAAATGATTCCAGGGATGTACCCTAAAATGGTAAGCAGCAAGCAGATCCAAAACTCCGCCTGACATATTTACAAGAACAAAGGATTGAGATATACAGACACTTGCAAGTTCTATACGTACTAGCTAGCTAGGAATCGATCGAGAAACAGATGATCAGTGCTGCTAATTGCTTACCCCGCAACCAAACTTGAGGAATACACCGAGAGGAGGCAAGATGATGGCCAGCAAGATGTCTATGAAGTTAGTACTTGACATCTTCTTGACTAATTAATTAACTAACTAACTGCTAATTAATTAACTTTAACAGGCTAGCGAATTGCTCTTCAGGATCAGCTGCTTCCTTCTCTGTTGGCGTAGTAATTCTCTCAAGGGCTGTTGTTGCTGGTTATATATATATAGAGAACCAAAGCCACTCCCCCTACAATAACTTCCACGTCGTCTACACGCGTACTCCTAATTACGTCTAGATATCCACTTCTTTTTTCATGTACGACGTCGAGGCAAAAGAATTAATAGATAAAGTAAAAATAAAAACAACAAAAAACAGATTTATTTTATATTTGAATATTTATCTCTTATTCCTTAAAAAAGAAGTTTAACAGTAGCCAAACAAGCATAATCTAACATTTGTAACATGACTATGATATCTTGTTTTTTGCTTCACCGATATTTTTGGATTGATTTATATATAATTAAATTGAGATTGATTTTAATTTTATATATAAAATTTCACAAATCTATCTTTTAATACAAAAAATGATTTAAATTTATTAAGACCTCTTGTTGTTAAGTTTGAGGTACAATTCATAATTATCATAATTATTAATGATTTGCTGTTAAGTTTGATGAATTAATTATGATTTGTTTTCGTGGAAAGATTAAATCAGAAAGCTTAAGATTAGAAGATGCCACGCTTTTGGGTTGTAAGAATCGTATTTGTACGGCTTACAGATAAGCCATGTTATCTTGCTTTCCTCCCGGGCCAAGAAGTTGAGTTGTGTGGAGAGATCTTTTTAATTATTATTATTATTATTTTATCTAAGAGAGTAAATTCAGAGGGCCGCTCCTAGGTTGACATGTCGTCGAGGAGGAGCAACAGCGGCGATGGAGGCTGGAAACCGTGCGCGACGGGGACAGAAACCGAAATGAATGTACGTAATTGTCATCAAGACGGACGTTACTGCCTACATAGAGCAGTCGCAGGCCCACGGGTGGCGGCTATCTTGGTCCCCCCTGACGAATTATTATTTTTGTTTGGAACTGAATTTTAATTTGTTTTTTTTTATTTTAAAAAGAAATTATATTAAATTATTTTTTTAATCATTTTAATTTGTTTATATCAATTATAGATTTTAACAAATAAAAAACAATCACTCAAAATCTTATTTATGAAGGCGCTATATTTGTCCATTGCAGGCCAACATTATCAATTTTGCTTCTACTGACTTGGAAGAATCAATTTAATTGCAAGCTTTCATGTCGACAATCCCAAGTTAATTCACCCCCTTGCCTCTGTGGGGCTGTCATGCATCAACCGACATCTATTTAACCTCATGCATCATCATCATCATCATCATCTTCTTGTTTCTTACAAAGAAAATGACAATAGAGTATAAACACAGCATCACTCCTCTATTTTGAAAAATAATCAAATAACAAAGAAGATCTTTTGCTATTATATCTTAGTGATGAAGAATTCAAGATCACCAATTATTAGTATCAATCAATCTAGCTAAAAAGAATCAGCAAGTCCTTATTTAAGAGGGAAAGAACCCCTCCCTTGAAACGCAACTACATGGATCATCTCAGATAATCTAGATTTTAGATAATCTACGAATATATTTAGTTACTTTTCAAATAACTTTTCGTACTGAAATACATGTTAATAATATTTTTTTATTTTCTTAAAATTATTTTTGATATTAGCACATCAAAACAATCTAAAACGTACAAATTATATTAAATTTTAATTAAAAAAAATTAAATTTTTTAAGAATGTGGTTTGCACCGTATTTCTAAACCGTTTATAAAATTACCTACGAATATAAAAAAAAAGTTGTGAGGCATGAAAATATCATCAACGAACAACTGGTTCACAGGTCAGACTTCAAGATATTTTTAGAGATAGAAAAGAAGGGGGAGGCGAGTACACCATGTGCCAATGCTTAGGCCTTAAGATCCCAAGGGGGAGCCGACACCCCTTTTTTCCTTTTTTTATTTAAAACATCATTAATATTCTAAATTGACGTGGCCATGAATCTAATCCCCAATGCTTTACTAAGAAGATCATCTCCTATGCACTTAATTTGTTTTATCGATCTTCTTCTCTTTATTAAGAGGAATATGATTGGTCCCCCGGTAACCACACCACAACAAGCCATACATACAGTGATGAAGTATCTGATTAATCTTATCCCTTTGTGATCTTATCTTAAATCAAACATACAGTTGGCTGCTTGAAACCGATGGCTGTCTTGAAAGGGCATCCATCTCCCCCACCTGAATACGCTAGCAACAATGGGCTGGCTACCTTTGTCAATCATCTACCTTTAACCTTTATTCGTCGTCTTCATGCTCATGATGGGAACCACATCTTGTACGGGACCGCGGGAGGAACTGCTTAACTGTGATACAGGATGGTGTCTGCATGCTGATAATCAAAGCATGGCTTAAATTTGCATAGAGAAAGGTTCACTGACAATTCTTTTGTCCGTGAACAATTGGAAGTGCGGCACATTGAGACATGTATACTATCGAACTGGCCACTTTTATCTTTGAAAATATCATGTTCTTGATAAATGCTGCCCGTATCTTTGCTGATAAAATTAACAACTCTTCAGAGTTTAAAACATTTCTTAATAGTTAAATCATAAGATTTGATAAATGGAGACTTCCAACACTACTAGTTAAGGGCCTAAAAGGTGTCATTAAACCCATAGACATGAGCTTCATGACCCCAAACATTATTTTGCAATCGAGGGAGAGATGTTTTTGTGTGGATAATAATCGAATAGGAGACATGCATCTAATTCGGATTTTCACTCCACTCCATAAAAATAGTCTTCAATTAGCATCCCCCCAACAAGCTAGATCAAGACGGGCTGCTGTTGGCGAACCTGAAATATCACAGTAATTTGTAGCAAAAGGCAATCATCCCAACCTCTAAATCTTCATCAAACAAGACAAGATAACATAAAATAGACGCGTGACTTGCTCTAAAACTCAGGTTGTGGGTAGGTCGAGACAATTCAATAGTAAAAATGTTGTTTTAAAAAAAATACATGTTTCAACAACAGACCTAGCTCGTGCAAGCTCTGAATTGGGTTGACCCGTCAGATCCAGCGGAGCAAGGTTCCCTTACTATGAAAAGATGTATACATCCTGTCTTAATTCCTGAAAACATAGTATAGGTTACTTGAACTACTTTTGTGCAATATTATGAAAGTCTACTTACCTCCTGAATCCCATGCAAATTTAGCACCCACTTCAGATTTCATTACAAATCTTACCACCACCATACTCTACCCCTATCCACATCCTAAACACCAAACAAAACAAAACAAAAAAAGCAGAATCTTTAAACAAATACACAACCAAATCTTGGTCAACAACTTCACTTCCACTCCAGTTCTTCATCAACCTCCTTAATTTGCACTCTAAATGCGGTCACATTAACCAAACCCGATGACATGGTCACTATTTCGAGAGATCGAGAATCGAAATGTAGTTAGTTGGACAGCCATTATTGCAGCTTGCCAGCAACATGGTCATGCGAGTCGACCCATTGTACTATTTGAGGAAATGCTGGGAGAGAGTGAAACCTTATCACATTACATTTGTTTGTTTGCGTTATTTACAAGCAAGGCATGCATGTTGAAAGGGGGCATGATTACTTAAATTCCATGAAAAAGGTGCGCATGGTATGAGAGCTGATGTGTATAGGAGTGTTATCGCAGTTCTGCAAATATTACAATAATGCAGGGGGTCAAAGTTTTTCTTTCCAGAGAGCTGTTTAATCCTGGGGTTAAGATTTGTCAGAACAAATCTGTTTTTGCAGGCCTCATCCATCAACCTATGATGGCTAGTAGAAACCATCAACTTCTTCTATGTTTAGTCCTGAACACCATATCATGAATTTAGTACTTTTTTTTTTTGTTACAATGGCCATTTAAAAGCTTAGTTGGGCTTCAAGCAGTCTCTTGGTGCATAGATAAGGAAGTTTGGACAAGGTTTCATCAATGGTGGATCCTCTTAAAAGAGAGAGGGGGCGGGTAGCAGCAGGTTTCATCAATTTAGATTTTCCTTTGATTCAATGGTATTATGATGTATGAATTCAAAGGACTCAACTCAGTCTGTATTAGCAATTGGATCTATAATTTTTCTTCTGAAATTCAGAACTAAACTCACTGTCTGTGTAATGTTTCATGAACAAGAACATGCAGCACTTTGAAGACAGAGAGATTTCATTTGCATAGAAATCACTTAAAAGAGTTAGATAGTGGATGAAAAGCAGTCAGGAAGATCCAGGACTATTTACAAGCAGATGAGAAAAACTAGATCCAGAACCCTACACACAAGATTCATCTATGATAAACTCAGATGCAAATAGAGAGATAGATCTAGTAGAAGCAGGTGAAGTAAGCAAACCAAGCATACTTGTAAAGAGAGAGGAGCAGAGGTGAGGTGATGAGGAGAGGGAGGAATGATCGGAAACCTATGGGATGGGTGGAGTTGGGAAAATAACAAACAGAGCTTAGTTATCTTCCCCACTCACCCATCCAGTAACCTTCCGAAAACCCTACTCCCTCTCCATTTCCTCCCATCCAACATCAACTTCAAGGCGGCTGTCTGCCGAAGCAGTTGCGAACCCTTACCTACCCCTTGCCTTCCAGCCCTTATATACTGTGTCAATTTCAACCTAACTTAGTTGGCTACGGGCATCTGTCTGTTCTGTTGAGTGGACGAGAATGATCCTGGCCGTTCATTCCAACATTTCAGTCAGTTAATGGAACATCGACGACCTTCGCTAGGCAGTGCCGTATCAGGATCGCTATTCCAGGATGGACTATGGATGCTATCGGTCAAGTGAGCAAAAGGCCCTTTATGGGCTAATCTTTGTGACTCGTTTGGGCTTAGTCTCGTTTCGTGTATGTTGATGTTGATTGAGGATACCTGCAGCGGCCCAGCCCATTATAATATATATATGTGCTGTTTGCAAGTTCATGTTGGCCTCAGAGTAAGAGCGGGCCCCCCTTTGGGTTTGTTTTGAGTCTAGTGATTGTTACCTAGCAGAAACATGTGTGTGTGTGAGTGTGTTTTTTAATGGCAAAAGGTCAAAGTAAGGTCAAAGAACTGGGGAGAAGAAACAATGTTTTTTAAACTTCGTTGCTAGCCAAAGAGAGAAAAACTAAAAGATGGAAGGTCAAATTAACAAAAACAAACAAAATAGACCCTATTTGGATACTGTCAATAAAAGACTTCAATTTTTCATCTAAAGTTTCAGTTCGATCCCTGTTATTTTAAAACTTTATTTTTTTTTTACACTTCAATCCTTCAATCCTTGAATATTGATAAAGAAGAGAGAAAGTTGCCAAACAATTTTAAAGAGAAAGAAAGCGCTCCGATTGTGACATTACGACCACCCAGATGTTCCTGTAGT
>Ga0307517_10007298_pt1 | contig 16153 bp, 18 predicted proteins | sample 23_EM_MG_FD_194515 | JGI IMG/M metagenome (GOLD analysis project Ga0307517, IMG submission 194515) | Populus trichocarpa ectomycorrhiza microbial communities from riparian zone in the Pacific Northwest, United States - 23_EM | ecosystem: Host-associated > Plants > Roots > Unclassified | place... | reverse complement strand
AGGTCGGGAGTATCAAAAAACGCAGAACTCCACCTCCAACGAGTCATATAGCACAAATTCAACGTCCATAGGTTGAACGCAGTGTATCGCTTCAAAGATGAGTCCAGAGACTTGTTAGAGCCTGTAGGTAAAACCAAAATAAGCTCCGTTGCTCCATGCCGAGCTAGACGTAGGATGGGGGGGAAGGTGGGGCGACAAACGACTGTACCATTTGTAGGCTTGGAGATGTTGAGAGTCTTGAGAGCAAGCCTTCTGGTATAGCGCCCAGATTCTTCTTCGCTCCTTTGTGCCGTAGACATCTATTGTCTGAGACAGACAGAGGCCAAAGCGCATAGATGAACTTTGGACTTTGGCTATCGGAGCCGAGAATTGCTGGCTCGCCACGTGACTGGTCAGACTCAGGATCCGCACCAGCCACACCCCGAATGGCAGGGACCCCCGAAGAAGGACCCTTTCGAACAACCTCGAACTCGGATTCAGTTCCCAAACGTCCAGACGTACGGTTGCAGGCTGCTCAGAGTTCCAACTTGGTGAAGCTGATACTACGATTACCAGTACAAATCTATGCGGACGTGACTAATACACACATTGGTTCATCGAACACGGGCTGAATCAATTTCGGGCGGTGGAGATCGCTTGTTGGAGCCCTGGAACCTTGTCCAGCTCTTCCGCCTGGATACCCCTCGTGGCACTCTCCTTTGCAGACAAGGGTGTGACATTCTTCTCATCACGACGACCCCACAGGATTTCAACACACTCAACCGGAGTGGGAATCCTTTCGTGCTTCTTGGGGGGATCAAAGACAAGCAGCCAAATGGCGTCATAACCTCCAGCTTAGAAACACGCGTGAGCGAGGACGCAATAAAATCAGGGTGTGATTTGGTAAATCGAAGTACCTCCGGGAACACCCCCCGCAATCACACCGGTGACCGCGAGACAATCATCTAGCAATCTCGTTTGCTGGGGGGGTTCGATAGCGACCCCAGAAGCGTTACCCATTTCACGCAGACGATATCTCTCCTCATTTGTGCAATTGAGTCCGCGAGCTTCCGATTCGGAATTGTATCTGCTTTCATGATGATTGCCTGGAGGGTGAATTTGAGCCCAGCGGAAGCTTGCACGCGTTCGTCCAGTGACTGTGGCATCATGGCGTCGACTTCGTTGAGGCCATGACCACCGTTGAAGAGGATAAATATTCGTCTTAGCCTTATGCCCTCGGTTAGGTCACGACATTGGACAAAACCAGGAGACACCTACTCTTCAAGGTTGTCGATGTGATGGTCAAATAGTTCACCCCACTCTGAGCGACCTCTACCACCATAACCTGGAACATCCACCAAGATAGCCTTCCCCGGTGCTCTGCCGACTTGGTAAAAGTTGAGGGTCTTTGTATGACCCTAGGTGTCATCGGGTTGAGCGGAACACACGAGCGTTTCGGTGGAGAGAATCCATACAGCTTTCTTGCTTGTCCGAAGTAGATCCCTGCGACCGAGAACCGCGTCTAGGAGAGATGATTTCCCAACGTTTACGCGCCCAGTCACAATAACCTACACGAATCATTAGGGAATGTGGGCACATGAAACGTGTTTCCCTTCACTCACCTCGGGGACACCGTGAAGTTTTGGGACCGAAGTGGGCGACGCAGCAGCAGCAGCAGCAAGAAATTGGGCGTACTGAGGGTTCTAAAAGATGTTCACCGCTTTCTTCGCCCCAATTGCGGTAACGACCATCAATGTCGAAAGCAAATGTGCGTGTGACAGAGCGCCCGTACTTTTTTCAATCTCTTTCATCCATAACGACGACCAAGGTCCGAAATGGTTGCAGACCAGGAAGAAAACACCAGCGTAGGCGAAGACACATCGACCGATGACGACAATGCTTCCCAAACAACCGAAGACGATCCTCAAGTCCCCCAGCCACAATCCCCGACAGTCACCAGATGAGGCTCTCAACCGCTCTCCGCCACCCCCATCAACGACTCCAAGGGACAGCCCAAGATGCGAATTGACACATACAATGTCCGGGCATACCCAATCCATCTCCGCCGTGAATTTTAGCCCGGACGGAACGTTACTGGCTTCATGCTGTGTGTGCTCTTCGAATCTCCTCGACAACTGGATGAGAAAACTCTAAGAGTCCTTTGTTTTCTCAATGAATTATGGAAAGCGATGTTCTTCATATGGCGTGTCCATATTAGGAACGAATCCCTGGCGGAGCTCGAGGGCTGAATCGCGGTCAGGAAACTCGATTTTTTCGCAGGCCTCCGTGAATCCGTAGTAGACAGTTAGTTGAATGCCGAGGACCTTGGGTAGCCCCACCATAATCCTTATGGATAATATCGTGGTTAGAAGCTGATCTTCGTCCGCAGGATGGTCCGATTGCTGATCAGTCCATGCTTGTTGTTGAGATTATGCCCTATCAAGGAGACGATGGCGCCGAGTCATGGATGTCAGTAAAATTAAACTTACAACGACAAGTTTTACTGCAACAGCAATCAGGACAGGCTTACCCTTCAAAATAAAGATGAAACTCGAGGGCCTACTAACAGTGGGAAACCGCGAACTAGTCGGAGCGGGGGCCAACGCCAGCGGGGAGAAACCTGTCTCAACGAGGGTACTATGAGGGTGGGAGAGGAATCGATACACGCGAACGCAGCACGGGGCAGTGAAAGGCAGCGGAGCGAACGGGGGGGTACCCTTGATTGAGGGTCGTACAAAATCTCGTACAGCCAGTTCCAAAACGCGACGGCATCCTCTGGGCTGCGGTTGCGGGCGGTGAATACCCGACGGAACGAACGACGAGGATCTCGGGAAGCCAGATGAATTGCTTACATGGAGGTCTGGTCGAGGGAGAGTAGGAGCCCCCGCTTCTACGGATCCAATGACCCGATCATTCATCACTTCCTTTTGGCCGCCCACTCCGCTGTGGTGGCGTTCGAAATCAGCCCTCATAGCCTGCAATCTCCTACCACCTCGTATGGATTCTTTGGAGGCAAGGTCCCGCGATGTGCAAGAGCGAACGTTCTGCAAATGGTCCCAATCATCGATTTCCCCATCACCTCCCACTCTAACGTTATCCCTCACTTCCCGCCAGGTTGAACACGAAACTAGAATCGCATGGGTATCAACCGATGAACTCTCTGGTCAAGGATCTGTCAGATGGCGTACGGCTTATTCAACTGATGGTGAGGTCTCTTCCATCTGTTTTGCCTATTCTCACATCCACTGCAGGAAATCATGGGTGCGTTCCACCTGTGCGGCTCAATGGGGGTGTCGAGCGCTTAAGTTGTCTTAGGTGACGTTTCTTTGGGAAGGTATAACAGGAATCCAAGGATGCGCGTTCAGAAGGCAGAGAACGTCAATCGGGCTCTCGAGTTTATCAACTCCCGCGGTGTTAAACTCACGAACATCGGACCGGAAGGCTTGTCTGTCATCAAAAATTCAATGCACTACCCTCACGTCAATTCCAGATATCATCGACGGAAATCTGAAGCTGATCCTTGGAATGATATGGACACTTGTGCTACGGTTTACCATCGCGGACATCAGGTCCGTTGTGCCTCCATCCTCGAAGCTATGGGATGCTCAAACGAGTTCGTGTTAAAGCGAAGAAGGTCTCTCCGCAAAAGAGGGCCTGTTACTTTGGTGCCAACGTAAGACGGCCCCGTACAAGGAAGTGGATGTTCAAGACTTTTCCACAAGCTGGTCCGATGGACTCGCCCTGTACGCACTTTTTTGTCTTATCCGCGACTGTATATGCGCGCGCCCCAACCGAATGCTGTTGTAGGTGTGCATTGATCCATTGTCATCGGCCAGATCTACTTGACTACGATAAACTAGACAAGGTACGTAATACGGCCGGCCGGTTGTTTCGTGGCCCCCATCACCTCCCCACAGGAAAACCGCCATGAGAACACCCGACTCGCGTTTCAGGTAGCAGCTGAACACCTTGGGATCCCGGTATGCCCGTCAAAAACTCGCGCAGGCTCCGGCTCACCGCCACCGTAGCAACTCTTAGAAGTTGAAGATTTGTGCGATTCCAATCGTCCCGACGAACGAAGCGTCATGACTTATGTTGCGAGTTATTTCCATGCGTTTTCAACAATGGGTGCGTGCCGCTGTGTGTGCAATATTCCACTCGTAACCGAGCATTCCGTAGATCAGGCCCAGACAGTGTCTCGAAGGGTGGAAAAGTTTGCCGAACTCATGCAGTCGGTATGGGTCAGCAGAAATGATTACGAGCGCCGAGTTCGAACGGTACGCCCTCATAACTACAATGACCGGTCAATTCTTACTTCATCATTAAGCTGCTTCGTGCGCTCGAAGAGGCACAAGCAGGGTGGGCCGCGATCAAATTTGAGGGCACCTATGCTGACGCCATGAACCATTCGGTCCAATTTTCAACCTACAAACAAACAATCAAGAGGAACTGGGTTACCGAGAAGCAGGATCTCGCGACCCTGTTCAGCAACGTTCAAACTAAACTGCGAACATACGGCTTAAGAGTGTATGTGCCTTCACCGGGGCTCGCTCCTGCAGTACGTGCCACTCCGAGGGCTCGCTCCCACGTTACCCGCCTAAATCGCAACGCAAGGATCTCGACGGTGCCTGGGCTTCGCTGTTAAGTTCAGAAGCGAAGACTTCGAAGGCTATAAACGCCCAAATCCGAGAGTGAGTTGGGTTTCAAGTGGATATCTCTCTGTTAAGTCTGTATAGGATCAAAGATTCACTACGGAGAGCATACGCGAACTTGGCCAATAGCTTCGAGAAAAGGTTGAATGTGATCTCTACGGAGCTCGCAAACATCGGCGGCCGATTGGAGGTGCTTACCCTACATTCCGACGTGTATCGTTGTTGACGCTCCTTCCGTAGGACCAACAGCAACACATCCGCGCCCTAGAGGGCCGTGTTCCCGAACTCTCAGATGCCCTGAAGGAGGTCGCAGAAGCTGAGGCAGCTTGCAACGATGCTAATATCGACGAAAACGATTACACGGTGTTCACTTGTCAGGACCTCAGGTTCGAATTCGAGTTGGTCATCCAGAACATCTCAAAGAAGATTGCATTCCTTGACAATCAGGTTCATACCCTCCCCCCTCCTTTCGCCAGGTTTGCCTGACACGAAATGCAGATTGTATCCCGCAACATGACCAACCTCACACCAGCACAACTGGAACAATTCGAAAGCACGTTCCGGTACTTTGACAAGGACGAAACCAATACTCTTAACCAGTTTGAGATGTCTGCTGCCTTGGCCAGCCTCGGGATTGTGTACCCGGTGAGTTCGGTCCAGAGGCTAGAGGGGCGAATATCTTATTCCATCGTCTCTTCAGGATGAAGACCTGGATATCATCTATGACGAACTCTTGCAGGGATATGGCGCGGTCACGTTTGAGGCGTTTATTAACCTCCTTGTGAGCTCGCGTGCGAGTGCCATCGTGCAACTGCGGGCTTGACATTTTCTGCAGGTCGATATAACAGAGGATCAGACGACGCCAGAACAACTCCGCGACGCATTCAGGGTTCTAGCGAACGACAAGGTGAATGCGTGCCCATCGTTTATACGACCCGCTGTCTTACTTTAGTGCAGCCTTTCGTCACGGAGCTGGATCTTCGTCTCGCACAGGTTCCACCGTATTCAATCGATTATTTGAAAGAGGCGATCCCAACGAAGAACAACGAGGTTGGAGAGCCGGAGTACGATTACGAGACCTGGTTGGACCAGGTCTTTGCATAGAGTTATTGTATTTTTAGTATCATTTGGCATACCGCTCTTCCTTGAGAGAAGTTGGAAACGTGGGAAAATGTGCATTCGTCACTCTGGAGATGGAAACTCCTTCCACGCCTAAGTCTGCCACTCCAGGGAAGCCCGTGTACGCTGGGAACGTCAAAACTTCCGGAGACACATGGACCGACGTTCGCGAAGCGACACAGGTACGCTCGTACTACATACAGGTTGTCGTATCTCTCTCTGACGGACCTGGGTGTGTAGAGGTTGTCACTCTCCGACTTCTCTCGCATTGGTGAGATGCCCTGTGTCCGGAGCAGCCTTTTGACTGGGATCGCCAGTGGAGTTGGGATTGGCGTCATTCGTGGGGTTTCTGCGCGTGAGTCTGTTCACCAGCTAGCCTTGGTCTCCTGTAACCGACCCTGTGATGCAGGACCGTTTGTCGCGTCAAATTGGGCCATGTCCACGTTCCTCGTAATATCGACCGGATCCTGGTACGGACGTCCACATGCATACTCCCTTCCGGGGGACTTGATCCTCGTTCAATAGGATATTGTGCCAGAAGGCCAAACGGGATGAATTTATGCGTATCCATCGCGTTATGGATTCGATGCCTGCACGGATTCTGAAGAAAGATGATGGGACAGAGCCTCAGAACGATTAGGATCCGAGGTGAGTCGCTGGGTCTGCTGTATTGGTCTGTCTACGAAGTCTAATCCCACGCTCGTTCGTCCCAGTTTTCGACCAGTTCAGGATCATGCTGATGAAACGGAGCGTTGAGTGACAAAGTACACTAGTAATTCACGAACCCACTTGCCCTGAACAACCGCTGGAAGTCGGCAAACCCGCCCTCCAAGACAAACACCTCGTACTCGATATCGGCGGCACCTTCCTGCAACAGCCTTGCCTCGGTGTATATCTGTCAAGAAATCTGAGCGAACCACGATTTGGGGGGGGGGGGGTATCGGATGATGCTCACTCGTGCAGCCTTTGGACCTCTTTTGCGGGGAGGGTGAACCTCTGGAAAGCTTCTAGATTAGATGGACCCACCTCTGTTGAGACAATGTGCAATGGAATATGATCTTTGATACGCTCTGGGTGTCGTCGATGAGCTGGTGCAGCTTGAGGAGGAATTTTTCGGATGGGACGTTTATCCCGCCCTTGATGTTGCCACCCCGGTAGTCGTCGTCGCGAACGTCCACGACGAGATAGTCGTTTGCCCGGCTCTTGATGAGGACCTCGAGTTCTTGTGGGCTCATGTACACGACCATCCTGCTTGCCGTCCGGGTCTCGGCGTGAATCGTGCGAGTTTGTTGGGGAAGGAGCGCCGGCCATAAAAGTCGGCTCCGGGATCGAACTGATGACACGACCACCCACAACTCCCCCCTCCTTACGACTGAATCCAAATGGCTCTCCCTCAACCAGTCCCACCCTCCTGGAAGGTATTGCGACCTCTGCCATCCCTTGCCTCATCTCTGACGCGTTTTTCCCTTTCCAGGACCTCGGAAAGTCCTCCAATGACCTCTTGGGCAAGGATTTCCCCATCAACGGTACTGCTCTCGACGTCAAGACCGCCACGTCCTCCGGCGTGACCTTCAAGGCTGCTCTCGTCAGGGACTCCAAAACCGCTATCACCGGCGACATCGAGACCAAGTACAACGACAAGCACCACGGTCTCACTCTTACCCAAACCTGGACAACCGCGAATGTGCTTCGGACTCAAGTTGAGCTCGAGAACCAGATTGCCAAGGGTTTGAAGTTCGACCTCGCTACCGCTTTGTTGCCCGAGAAGAGCTCCAAGTCCGCCCTGCTGACCGCCACCTACAAGCAGCCCGGTCTTCACACCCGTGCTTTCCTTGACATCTTCAAGGTCCGGTATTTATACTCCGCGGACACGTCCTTCGAAATATCTCACGCCAGCATTTTAGGGACCCACATTCACTGCCGACACCGTTTTTGGTCGTAATGGATTCCTCGTTGGTGCCGAGGCTTCTTACAATGTCACGGAGGGTCGCGTCACCCGCTACTCTGGTGCCGTCGGCTTTAGCGCCCCTGACTACGCCGTCGCCATCCACAGCCTGGGCAATGGATCTACTTTCGCTGCCAGCTACTACCACCGTGTGAGCCCTGATGTCGAAGCTGGTGCCAAGGCTATCTACGACACTAAGGCTACCACCACCGGAGTTAATCTCGAAGTTGGTGCCAAGGCGTACGTATTCCCCTTCGAGCCCACCCAAATTCGGACTCTGAGCTTTTGCGCATTGATCACAGCTATCTCGACTCGGCCGCCTTCGTTAAGGCTAAGATTAACAACGCCGGTATCCTTGCCCTTGGTAAGTGGTAGATCGACAATATACCACTTGAATTCTCATCCCCCATTCTAGGATACACTCAAGCGCTGCGTCCCGGTGTCAAGGGTTCGTTCGGTCTTGCCATTGACACCCAGAAGCTGAACGATGTCTCCCCTACCGGCCCTGCTCACAAGGTTTGTCTATCTAGTTGAACAACTTGTTCTTGTCACTCATCACTGTCCTAGGTTGGCGCTAGTTTCACGTTCGAAGCGTAGACGAGTAAAGTAGAGTAAATACGAGTAATCATTGCTTTTTCTTGCCCTCTTGGTGGGGATATCACGTGTGCACCCGCGACGGAATTTTGATCCAACTGCAGCTACCGTGCTCTTCTCTCCGGCCCTGACCTTGATGCGTCTGTGGTCGCTGTGCGAAGTCCTGTTCCTGTTGTGTCTCTGTGCGGCGTCGGGTTTGGCTGCCGGACAGACGCTGACAATTAGACGACCGCACCAACGGCCGAGGAAAGTCGATCGAGTCCCTAGTACGTATTGGCATCTCGACGCTGTCGATACCGGTTCTTGTGAGGGATGCTTGACTTCCCGCAGACATAAAAGGCCAACCCTTAGGTCAAGCACTGGCACAAAAGATTTCATGGCCCTCTAAATCACCGCTTGGTCGAAAAACGGGCGTCGTCACTCCCCGGACCATTGCACCCCGCAGGCTTGTACGTCGCAATACATTCTGTCGCCCCAAGTCGAGCGGGTCTGGTGAGCACCATTTCTCAACAGATGGCCCCAAATATCTGGTTAACTCGAAATGTCCCGCAGTGAGTGGCTCGAAGGACTCAACCCAAGTTTCCCTTGCCGAGCGTGGAAAATTGTTATACGTCTTGACATCCCTGGCAGCTGTTTTGTTGCTTTACTCTTCCTGAGGCTCTCACTAGGTGAGCCATGGCGTCCGGTATATTCACCTTCGTTCAGACACATTGTCCTTCGGATTTGGCCTTACGCCCACAGACTTTTTTGAATTACTTTCGATACAACATTCCTCTGATCTCCCGATGCATGAATGGGTGTGATGTCGGTACAGGTACAAATGAATGGAAGGACAAGATGGCAAGAGCACGAAATAAGTTGAATTGCCCCAAACCGCTAGTCAGAAGGGACGGTACCAGTCATCCAAACATGTACGGACTCCAGCTTTGCATAACCTCGAGAACCACTTAGACCGCCGACAACGATGATGAAGTGCGCCAATCCCACCGCCAACATGAATGCCAGCACCGAACTTACTGAGAAGATCTCTGAACTCTTCGGTTCTGGGTCTGATAGCGTTAAACTTGGAATCCGTGGGACCGGCTCCTGCGTCTTGGGACTGGGAATCTTGATCTCGTCAAAGATATCTTTATGGAGAACAAACGCTCTCGTCGCCTCATCCAGAAGTGCCACTGTTTAAGCACAGTCGGTTAGTCCATTCATGGTCAAGGCAAGGATTAATGGACCCAACCTTTCATTTTGACATCGTTGCCGATACCAGTATCAATGCCCCTCTTGAACCACCCTTTGATTTTCTTGAGCTCGCCCGCGTTCGCAGTGGACGGATTATTCTTTCCCTCACTACCCATGACACCAAAATCGTAAAACGTTGTTCCTTGTCCGTCCATGAGATCGTACGCCTTGCGAATATTCCCCTTCGTCGTCTGTCCACCGCTGAGATCTCCCATGTACCGGACATAGGAGTGGGCTAAGAGTTTCCAGGGCTCCTCCTCCACGAGGTGGGTCAGACGAGATATGTATGCGCGGAACGCGGGTGGAGGTGAGGAAATTAGGGTTTGGTGGGTGGGGTGAGTCTTCCACGAGTTGTCGTCGTCCGAGACTCCCAACAAGAAGGAGATATCCGAGGAGAGGGCAGAGGCGCGGGCAAACAATGTAGGGTTATAGGTCGGGGAAAGGATGCTATCACTAGCATTTGTAGCCAAACCCTCCTCGAGCACACTAAGGGTGGGCGCACGAGTCGAGAGATCGATGGTTAGATTGTACTAAGGATTGAAGAGAAGACGTACTTGTAGATATGCCAGAACATCATGAGGCAACGGATGTACTCCTCACGGTCGAGTTCACCTTTGGCAAGGTAACTGGCGCCCTTGCTCCTCTCGACCTCTTCATGGATCCTCAGGGTTCCCGTCTTCAATATCGAGCTAGCGGGTTGGGTCATGTCGACCTCTGCTGCAGCGTGATGGATAGACATGGTGGGTGAAAGGAAGGAGGGGTTTCTGAACCTGGGGAGGAGACCGGCTCTTATAAGTATATGGTGGTAACTGACCAAGCGAACGTAAACCTGAAGCGCCTGGCTGGTAGTGGGCCCGCCGGATCTTTGCGGCCCATCCTATATCTCGTTATCAGATATCCACAGTCACACAGTAAACTCCAACTGTCCGATCCGATCCCCACCCAAGTACATTAGCACCTTTCCGTATACGTCTACTATGAGGGTATCTGTAACATTAAATAAGAACAGGCAATAAGCTTTACGTGCACGATTTCAGTATTCCACTCTCAGTGAGCAATCGTCCAACACGCCTGGCCATGCGGACCGGAGAGGTTCCATGACCCAGGGTAGTGGAATCACGACCTCGAACTTGACCCTCCCCCCACTCTCAGCTCTGATCCGCTTTATCTCTGTTCCAATATCGCGGAGGTCTTTCATTGAGCTCTCACCCAGCGCGGCCTCGGAAACAATACGCGCTGGTGGTACATGACGGTGGAGGTAGACCGTGATAGCGTTTAGGCGTGGGGAATCTGTCAGGTTGATGGTTGAAAGTGCCATAGATAACCAACGACAGCTTGCGAAATTGGAAAGCAAAGAGAACGACAGGTGCTCGAGGGATATATGGTGCGAAAAGTCGAACATATGCGCGTCTTTGCCGGATACAATAATAGCTACTCGAGGCGTTAGCGCACGCGGCTTGTGGCGTCTGATAAAGGGGTCGCTTACCCGTTGCGGCAACAGAGAAATCTAATTCGGCCAAAGTAGGTTGGCACGCGGCTACCAAATCCACATACACTGGAAAGTCGTCTTCGGTGTTGCAGTGCACTTTGATGCTCCTGAAGCCCAGGCCTTCGGGTGCTTTCAAGAGGGATCTCACGATGCTAGCGTGGAAATCTTCCATGAGAAGGAGATTCAACTTCCCACTGTATCTCCCTTTTAGGATCTCACCGGCTCCGGCTTGGAGGCCGGTTACTTTGAAGGTGCAGAGCGAGAAATCGTCGAGATTGGGAAGCTGTTCCATAATCTCGAGTACTTGGACGTTCGTGACCGACACGAACTTCATCGACAAAGCACGGATGGAGGTTGGGAGTCTGCCAATGCCTGAGATCCATTCGTCGCTTTCGCACCTCCCGCCGATCAAGGTGAGATCGCGGACATTGGAAAAGTACGGCATGTACTCCGCGAGCTGTATCGGTGTGTCAGACGCGAGGTGTATGCGCATTTCGCGCGTATATGCGGCAGGACTGATCGAGGGATCGGGGAAGGTGGTCTTCCAGGTGGGAAGGTTGTGGGGTCGGAACACGACCCGTCTGAAGAGGTGACGGCGGCACGATGATACAAAAGTCCTCGCAGCTGTTGAACAACAACGTAGAGAGATGGGGTTGTCTGCGAGGTGGTCGATGATCTCGTTAAGGAGCTCCTGAGGGAGGTGGGGGATCCTGGAGATGTTGGATGAGGGCCGGGGTCGGAACCGGAGAGCCTTGGATGAGGTTGAACCCATTTGTTAGCAGCTTTGTCAGGGGAAGAGGGGATGGGGGGCTTGGAGGGAAAGGTAACGACCCGCGCGCACGGTTGGCTGGCTGTTATAGCCGCTGCCGACCCCGCCCAATGCGAGGGAAGCATTACGGGATGCATGCTAATGGCATAGCGGTTGATGGTGATCATTTCCGATCCCGCTCAAAGGCCTGACTCACTGACTAGTATGGGTAAGCGGTTGGCGTAATCCTCGCCACATACACTGCGCCTATCACCCTTCCAAAAGATCCGTCTCTCAAAGGCGGTAGGGTGAGCACCCAGCATTCATCAGTCAATTTGTACAACACCGACCGCCCTGACTCCGGATGGAAGTGCGACGAGGTGGATATATTCAATCGTCAAACCGTAGTTACGAACTGACACCCATGTATACTCACACTCCAACTTGTCCAACCGAGATCCATACACAACTTCCGGCGCGAACGGCTCAAGCGACCTCTGCGTGAGTAAAGAATGTCTGTGTGATTCTTTGGTCAGGATTCTACGCCGGAAAATTGATTGTAACCCATACTGACCGCAAGTGGAGAGGCCTTTACGGGCGGGAGCGACGACTTGGGCCTCTCGATGATATCGGGCAGTGGTGGTCGGTTTATGGTTAATTTGACAGAAGCAACAAGATTAGAGAACTCGAGACTTTCCACTGTGGACCGGTCTGACTCGGGGCTCTCATCATACAGCCGATCCAAGTGCTCTTCCGTGGCCACGCGCGTGCACGACTGCAGTCGCTTTAACTTTCGTCGGGAGGTAACGTCTTTTGGAGATTAGAATTATTTGGAGCGAATACCGTGACCAGACGTACTCGTCGCAGTTCCCAGCATCACGCCGCCACCGATGACCCTCCAGGTTTCTTGGTGGGGTTTCATCGATGCACTATCTGAGTCGGAGATGGTTTCAGATTTACGAGGTGCCGGGGCCGGCCCGGGATGCTCGCGAGTTTCCCTTTGTTGGTTTGTCCTGGCGGCAGAAATACTAGAACACATCAGCTTGGCAACGACAAAGGCCGACCACAACTCACGGTTTGACTTTTGTTTTCCGACGCCGGTTGTTCGGACCACGTGCACGGTTACCCCGGTACCCGAAACCTCGTTGAACATATGGAACTGGCGTTAAGTAGGTGGGGGAGTGGGATTGGAGGGAATAAAACTCTGCAAGATGCACGTCTGTGGGAGGAGACAAAAACTCATCTCGCATGGCATCAGAATGAGCTGCGGAAAATTCATCGCAAGATGTCTCCCCGTTCGCGGCGATCGAGGTTCGTGTTGGAGCTGTCGAGGTCCGATTGGCTGACACGGCATCTGAGACTGTCACTGATGGCGCGGGTGACGTGCCCTCTGGTGATTGGAATTTGAAAAGGGGAGAAGCTTCATCTGGTGTTGCAACAGAGGATGACGATGGAGACGGTGGGGGTACTATCGTTGACTGAGGGCGGAGGGAAGAACGCCGTATCTCGGAATGGCACTCTGCATGCAGTTGAGGCGAGAATGCTGTTAAAATTATTCATACCACCGCGTCAAAGGGAACGGGATAGAACTTACTTGTGTAGTTGTTCCAGAACGGTGTGATTGTATGATGATTGCTCTGCAATCCTGACAAACGATGAGTCTGCTGAAGTGTGGGAAGAACCAACGGACAACCTTGGGGTTGTGTTGGATCGTAGAAGGTATGGGAAAAAATGCAAGAGTCGCCACGGCTACAGTAGCCTCGAGCAAAATAACGACAGGGGATCAAATGGCGAGGGGTGGAACCAGCCTCGTGACGAGGAGCCTTCAAGGGTCGAATAGAGGGAGCGAATATCCGGGAGTTCATGCTGATAACCAAGCACCAGGCGGGTTATCGTTGGTCGGGTGTACGAAAAGAAAGAGTGGTCCTTGAACGAGGGAAGAAAGCACCGAAGCGTGTCGGCTTTTAACATTTCTAAGACGGTTTTAAGGTTCATTGCTGTGGCACACGGGAAGCGGGTTTCATCATCGCAGAAAGAAGAGCCGGGGGAAACGGTACGTAGCTTAGCTGCCCCTGCCGCTACTATCTGGGGGCAGGGGTGTAAACGACAAAAGCCAGCAGATTAGGTTTCACTTCGGGAGACAGTCGACTTTTGTTCTGGGTCCCCCCTGCCGCCCGAGGTAACAAAAGACCGCCAGTGCCTCGAGCGCCATTACACCATTGGATTGTCCCGCTGACCCACGCGTGTGATAGGACGGAGTTGAGCGAACCGGATCGTGTCAGTAGGGTGAACCCTTCGGACATGGGTTCGCAGACACGACGCAACATCCGCCAGTGGATGCCGATACAGAACCATTATCGAGCCTATCTCTCCGATGAAGGGGCGAAATACGGACGCGTGAGGCTGAGAGGAGGTCGAAAACAATAGGATCGGGTATGGAGGCCGTAAGGGACACAATAAGGGAGAACACAAAAGGATTGGCCAGGGTTGACAGTGCTCTGCAAAGCGCGAAAAGTGGCGAGAAAGCTAGTCCCCACTTGGAATTAGGAAGGACTTTGGCCAGAAACCCAGCAGTGTCGCGGTGCGAAGCTTGTGGCCCGCACCATCCCACGATCTGGTGAGTGATGCACTTCCCGTTAGCGCCATGGCCGCCAGCCGAGTGTGCGCAACGTTACTTATAAGTTAACTTGGCCGGAACTTTCCCCCGCCAAGTTACAAGTTAACTTGTCGCCGCTTAATATCTGCTAACTTGGAACTTGAGCTGCCGCCACACTGCCTTGCCACCACCATGCTGTCTATATCGTCGTCGATGCCTCGACTATCTCGTCGTCGTCGTCGTCGTCGTCGTCACTGCCGCCCAACTGTCTCATCGCCATCGCTGTCCCGGGCCCACCTTGCTGTCATCATCTCCACCCCCCTTCGCCATCGTCGTCTCCACCCCCCTTCGCCATCGTCGTCTCCACCCCCCTTCGCATCGTCATCTTCACTCCCCTTCGCTATCACTGTCTAAACCCCCCTCACCATCGCCGTTTCGATCCTCTGTTGCCACTGTTGCCGCCATCGCCTTCGGCATCATCGTCTCATCTCTGTGTTGCTGCGATGGGTCCTCTCCACCATTGATCATCTTTGTCACTCCCCCGACAATTTTACCACCCTCCATTCACCAAATATCTCCCCCATTATTTGTCACATCACCAATACACAACTCTGTCACCTGATTCTAATCACACTGCTGTTGTTCCCTCTGTTGTAATTACCATTCATTATACTATGTTGTGGATGGGTAATTCCATGGTGAGTCTGAATTCATCTCAGGTTTCCCTGTACTGATCCCTTGTATGTTGGTGACTCTAGTGCTCTCTGTTATTGTCACATTGTTCCACATATTTAAATACTGTCCCCTCCCAACCACTCCTGTATATATTGACCATGTTTAGTGGTTTCTGAGAATTGTTATTGATACCATATATACCCAATTAACTTTGAGTTAGCACAACACCAATTGACAGCTAACTTGGATTTAACTTAATTTCACCCTGCTGTTAACTTAAGAGAAAACTAACTTGAGGTTAACTTCCCTATACAAGACTAACTTGAAGTTAACTTGGCCCATACAAGACTAACTTGAAGTTAACTTGGCTCATACAAAACTAACTTGAAGCTAACTTGACCCATACAAAACTAACTTGAAGTTAACTTGACCCATAAAAAACTAACTTGAAGCTAACTTTACTCATACAAAACTAACTTGGCAGATGTATGAAGTGGACTTGACACATACAAGGTCTAATTAAGGCTATAGAGGCATTTCTCTCATGGGGAGTACTAAGGACAACACAGCCAGCTTTGATAGAAAACCTAGCTAACTTGGGGTATACACTAACTAGTCCAGACTACTAAGCCTTCACCAGACCCTCTGTTTCTGTTTTTTATGGGCAGCTTGGGCTGGAATCAAGCTACCATCCTCCAGAGAGGACTTTGACAATTTCCTCTTTGTTCTCCTGGTAGGAAGGGGGCGCAGAGGTAGTGGTTGGTCTGTTCCCAGTGAGTGTTGTGGGCGTTCTTCCCAAATGATTGGCCCATGGTCTACAATGAATGAATGGGCAGGTGGGGTGTTGGAATAGATAACTTTGAACCCAGTTCTGGGCAGACGGCTTGGGATTTGGGGTACAATCTTCCCATTGATGAGGACACGGTTGGTTCTGCATGCTTCAAGGGCCCGTTCTTCAGGAGTAAACCTATGGTGTAGCAATTTCTGGCTCCAGGTTTCATAGATGTGTGCATCATGTGCTGGAGTTAGACCTAGGTATGAGCGAACAACCACCAGTTCAAACAAAACCTTGGCTATCCCAAAGACTAGGATGTCTTTGTTAGGGACTACTCCCACTTTCCCC
>Ga0307517_10007297_pt1 | contig 16154 bp, 14 predicted proteins | sample 23_EM_MG_FD_194515 | JGI IMG/M metagenome (GOLD analysis project Ga0307517, IMG submission 194515) | Populus trichocarpa ectomycorrhiza microbial communities from riparian zone in the Pacific Northwest, United States - 23_EM | ecosystem: Host-associated > Plants > Roots > Unclassified | place... | reverse complement strand
AATCTAACTTGAAACTTCCTCGTGGGATCGACCCCTTGCTTGCTCTATACTATCTTGTGTGTTGTGTTTGAAGCTAGGGTAATTAATTTGTGCGACCGCGACATCGCAACAACTCCACCGAAGTGGTGAGTTCTGTCGTCCAACTTTCATAAAAAAATTTCAATTGATGTTCATTGACCTTTAGCACTTTGTTTGTTTTTAAACTTGTAATTTCAACTACACCATAAGAAAAAACATTAGAAACAACAAATGATTCAATCCAACGAGAGCGCGACTTTCTTTTCCTTGTAACTAGTTGATTAGCACATAATAGTTCAAACACCACTATAAGATAATGCAAATGTTCAATCATGTCCTTGGTGTAAACTAGTATATCATCAAAGAAAACTAGAATGAATTTCCTCAAGAAATTCCTAAGATTGTCATTCATTAAACTCTGAAAAGTTATAGGGGCATTAAAGAGTCCAAAGGGCATGACAAGGAATTCATAATAACCATTGTGTGTCCTAAAGGCTGTTTTAAAGACATCTTCTAAAACCATTCAAATTTGATGGTATTCACCCTTAAATCAATCTTAGAAAAAATGATTGCCCCTTTTAAATATTCTAACAGTTCATCAATAATACGAATAGGATACTTATCTTTCATAGTCAACTTATTAAGAGCTTGAAAATCTACACAGAACCTTCATGTCTGATCCTTTTTCTTGACTAGCACAATTGGAGAGATGAAAAGACTATTGCTAGGTTACACAATTCCAACCTCTAACATTTCAACCACTAGTTTCTCCAATGTATCTTTCTACAATCTAAAGTATCTATAGGGTCTCAAGTTGACAGTTTGACTTTCATCCTTCAAGGTTATCCTGTGATCATGCCTCCTGACTGGGGGTAACCTTTTAAGATCACTGAAAATATATTGATAAGTTTCCAGCAAAGCCTACAAGGGTGAACCTTTTTCTTCCTTGAAAGGAAAGGACATCTCCTAAGAATACAGTATCTAGCCAACATCCTCCAACATTCTTAAACTACAAAGCTTTACCTTTGCTAGCAAGGTGTCATTGGTTAGCGGCCCATTTAACTCCTCTAACCTAATGGATTGAACTAGCCTAGAATTGTCTCTTTTCAATGTCACTTTTTTGCCCTGCCACCAAAAGGACATCCACTTGTCCTCATAATTGAACAATACATTTCCCAATAATTTCAACCATTATATGCCTAAAACCACATCATAGTTTTGCAATTTCATAACAAAAACATCAGCCTGAAATTGAACACCCTGCATTTTCCATTATAGGTTCTTACATACGGCTACACAAGATATGGTACCTCCATTGATTGCTTCTACTTCTATAGGCTTGATTGAAGTCAAGATACATCTTTGTTTACTGGTAAGATTGGAGTTGAGGAAGTTGTGGGTACTACCCAAGTCAATCAAAATGAATATAGGACATTTGTCTATCTTCCCCCACATCTTAATGGTGTGACATCTCATAGTGCCTTGTAATGCATGCAGTGATAAATGAGGGGTAAGAACTTCCACATTCATTGTTTCTATAGTCTCCTTTTCTTCTAAGTTTTCCTCATCATCTTCTATTATGCACAATGAATATAACTTCTTGTTTTTGCACTTATGCCCGGGTACAAACTTCTCATCACACCAAAAGCATAACCATTTGGCTCTCCTACCATCCATCTTTTTGGTTCTAATAGGTATGGTGGGTATGTGGGTGGGGTAAATATTAGTGTTGTTGATTGGTGGCCTTGTAGGCATAGGTAATAAGGCAAGTTGGGGAGGTTTAAAGGTATTGAAGGTGGGATTAGAGTTTGGTTTGTTGGTGTATGCAAGGCAGACAAACTTTGAAGCCTGCTGGTTAGGGCTCATCTAAGTCTAGAATTTTGGGTAAGATAAGGTTGTATTTCGGTAGGTGAGTGTATTGTCATGTAGCTTAGCTAGGTTATAGGCTTGTTTGAGAGATTTATGCTCAAACATCTTCACTAAGTTCTTAACCTCAATTTCTAAACCCCCCAACAAAATATCAAAGCTTGTTTCTCAGAAATTTGAGCTCTATTCCACAGTATGTCAAAGTCTTTATGTAACCCTCTAAATCACCTTCTTGCTTGTGTTCAGTTAACTCTTCTAAGAGATCCTTTTGTCTTGTCAAACCTACAAGACAAGGTAACATCTTGTCCTCTTGTCCTTGTCTTGCTCTATTCCACGTATTCAACCCATGTAACCTCTTGTCCTTCTAGGTTCATTATGAAATTCTAGTGCCAATAAAGGGTCAAACCATTCAGATAATATGAGGCTAATTTCAGCTTGTCAAATTCAGGTATTACTTCCATATCAAAATATTGGTTGTATTTATACAACTATTTATGTACCTCCTCACCTTCAAAGGTAAGGAAGTCTCTTTTGGGCTTGCGTAACGTGTACAAATATTGTGATCCCTTACCAATCCATCCCTGGCTGTTGGTTGTTGCAAGAGATTGAGAAGCATGGATGTTCTGGGAAGAACTTGTCTCTCCTAGTAGTGTTTGCAGAGTATGTTTTATTGAGATTTGTTGGGTAGCCATCTCTTTCATCATGGCCTTAAGCTAAGCAAGGTCATCAGATTGAGCATTCGGTTAAACCTCTATTCCATTGACTCTTTGGTTAGCAGCTTTCAAAGAATCATCGAGCCTCTCCCATCTTGGGACCTCTCTGGTGGCATCTTGCTGAAGTCCAAAGATGGTGAGCTCTAATACCACTTTGCTGCAAGTTAAAAGGGTGAGCCTTAAAGATATACCAATGGAGGAGAAATATAGATGGGAAGGAGAAGAGCTGTAGTTACACTCTCAGAATTTGTTAGAGGAGAAGAGAAAGAGGGAGAACGCGAGAGAATCTTGGAAATTTCTTTCATTCATTTTTCATGCGTTTGTGTTTCAATCATTAGGGAATAAAAAGACACTATACTTCTTTTCTATTGTCGGCGTCACACTCCACACCTGGCCATTCTTTCTAACTTGTTCTCATTTAAAAAGACTGCACAAAACGCAGTCGTTGGGTTACAATCGATTTAAACCGATCCCGCTTCCCCCTTAAATCTGTTTTCTTCTTCTTTCGTTTCCATCTGTGACACAAGAGTGCAATGCACTCGAGCCGATTAGCTAATGGCATCTTTTCTTGCAACAGGAACACCATTCACGGGGGCTAAAGAGAAGGTAGGGGAATTCGCTATGGTGCTTGTGGAGACTCCGAATATGACAACCTTGAAAAAGTAAAGTATTTCCATGCATCAACGGCTGTGGAAGATGTTTATTTTAAGAAATGAGAGCCAAATGTTCCATGCCACCACCCCCTTATCATAATTAATTTGGTGGACTTGATGCTCAGCTAGCAGTGAACCAGGGTTGTGAATATTGATAAATTAAGAAAAACTAGCAAATGACATTTTCATGCTGCAACTGACCACCTCACATTTCGACCGATAATTTTCAACCGTGGCCAAGTCATTTTTACACGCCTCAGCACACCAATGATAGAAATCAAATGAATATATACTGTAAATTAAATACCTCCTTGTCTATTTTACAAAAAAGTCGATCACTCTATAATCTATCAACAGTAGAAATACAAATACCATCTTTTCTGCGTGCTATATTGTACATGTTTTACACTCACTAGTTAAGAGCTAAACCTTGGATCATTCTCAAGTTGTACTTTTATATCTTCTGCAACTTGTATATCTAAAAATACAACACAAGCACCAGACTTGTGCAAAGTGGGAGACATGCTGAATGAAATTGACCAACGAAACAGTCAAGCGTGCAAGAAAAGACAGGTGCTGCAATGAAATTCCACAGATTACAAACAAAGGGGGTCTTGTAGCATCATATGTACGCAAGTGAGTTTCTGTCAAGGTCAGGTTGAGGGCGACCACGTGTTGGAGTTGGTGGTCTTTGGATGTTAAGCTCCTGAACGACAACAGAAACATAGAGAAAACAATTAAAAGCCAGCTAGGGGATAGGTTTTCCAGATTTGTGGATACCAAGCAGTATTTCCAACATTGAAAATGCTATAAATCTTACCTGCATCCATGCATCATCAATGACACGTTCCGGAGACGTCTCTGGTGACTGAAGGGGAGGTGGCAAGGGATGAATTAATTTTGGAACCACAACCAAACCCCTGCCAACTACCAGTATAGCTCCAGCATTGTTTGCAGTCCCTGGATTGATACATCACATTAGGATTCAAATTGGATTTTAGCACGAGAAAATTCAAGCTCTTTAGCTTACCACAATAGTTGGTTGCAGAAAATAGAGTAATCAATTGCCCTTGGGCAAACCGTTCAAACCCATCCATGACACATTCATGTGCCCTAATAATCAGCTGTAACTTATTTTTCTTACAGAAGTCGGATACACGATCAGGCTGCAATGACATTAAAAGATAAAACAAGCAAAAGCTTCATAACACATGCAACTTGAAAGCGCATCAAATTAAAAAGATACGATGCTGAGATAAGTATACAAAACTGATGACATCATAAGCTAGCAAAGATTCATTGGACATCTGAAGCAGCAAAAGTGAGATAGTAGCAGCTCATAAGAGTGGAAATGCAAACTGCCAGTGACTATAAATTTATAGTGGTAAGTCACTTGGTATTTCAAAATTAATATAAAGATCATGGTGAACGTGTCACCTTTAAGGCTAAAACAAGCCAACACTGCTGAACTTTCCGTCAAAGGCGAGTTAACCTTGTCACCTTTGATTTTTCTTTTGGTTCCCAATAAGCGTTAGTAACAATGAAGTCCTAAACTTTCTTAAAGTTCACATCCAACATTTAATAGTAGTAGGCGAAGAACATTGTTTCTCTTCCAGTTTGAAAGTAAGATTTTGGTGGCTCGTTTCTAAATAAAAGAAAGGAGTATTATTTTTTTTTCTGCCGTTAACTACAGTATGAGAATTTAAAGCAAGCTGCTATAGGAATTCAATCTCTACATAAATATTGATCGGGGGACCAAGATAAGAAGTTTTGAGGGGCTAATTGCTTTCCACAAAGGTTGATGCGATATCTATAATTTAGTCAAAAAAAAAAATTGTTTCTATTCACTATGACTTGGGATATATTGCATGTGATAAACCACACCAAACACAATAACTAAAGATCATCAAACATAACAGATGTAAACAATGACATGCATACCCCAAAAGTGACAAGACCAGGACCCCTAGCATTTGGTCTCAAACCCTCTATGCTATCATTTTCGGTAGGATCCGACCTGAATGGAGAAGTTTCATAACACAAATTAACATAAGCAATGGTAGATTGCAAGTAAAATAAATCGAGTGAAGCATACCATAGAAGATCCATTAGAATTATAGATCCAGCATCCATTGTTATGGGCCTCTCCAGCTTCTCTATCTGTTCCACTGAATGAATGGATCTTCCTATGCCCCCATGCATACAGATAATTTTCTTCTCAATAAGCGCAGCGAGTGGAAGACAGTTGAAAAGTTGATTGAAACGTGTCCATGCCCATATTCCATCACTCTCTCCCTGTAAAATGCTATTATCACATTTGAACATTTGAATTTTCAAAAGATGTACTGGCCCTTCAGGAAAACTATATTTAGCATGTTTATCTATACCATTCTTTCAATGCATTCAATACGAAAACCAAAGAGCGCATTTATATCAGCAGCTTCATGGTTACCACGTATCAGGTGGACATTCTCGGGATACTCAATCTGCAAAATCATAATAAAAGGCACCACATCATCAATATAAGGACAGTGCTAAAATATAATTCATGTGAAACTATTGTTCATTGAAAGCACAAGTTTTGCCTTAAGAGCAAGAAGCAATGTTATGGTCTCCAAACTGTGCTGCCCTCGATCAACATAGTCTCCCAGAAACAAATAGTCGATGTACCTGAACCATAAAATTGGACAGCATAGTTAATCAACTACAGAGATAAATCACACAATCTGTTCTAAAATTATCAATTTGTTGTTTTGGACATATAAGCTGGAGGCCTTCTATCACGTTAAGCATTATCCAAATGAAAACTTAATATAAGCAACGCTAAAGGACATGTATTGTATCTTCAACCCAACTTTTGGGAAACAGTGCCCACCAACCACTGCTTGTCATAGACATAAATATCTAATGAAGGAGTATAGAGCAATAACTATTTAAGCAGAAGAATGTCAAAAAATGAGGATAAGAAAGAGAAGGGAAATAGAACCATATAACGAGTTCAAATTACTTATGGACATTGCTCGCTCAGTTATGACATAAACAGCAAACCTGCACACATGCTTTTATCATGTGCCGATGACTCCAAGAATGGGCATGACACATTAAACGACATGATTTCTTTAGAAAGTCAGTGGAGGCCACAGAAAAATGAGTTGGGTGTTTGGGAGTGCGTTTGAAACTTTTTTTGTTAAAAGTGCGTTTGGCATGAAAAAAATATTAAATTGATGTTTTTTTTAGTGTTTTCCAATGGTTTTAATATGCTAATGTCAAAAAAAAAACAATGAAATTTTTTTTATTTCGATGCATTTTCCAGAGAGAATCTATTTTAAAAAACACCTTACACCACAATCTCAAACACAAAATTTCTAAAACATTTAAGAATTTTAGTGCTTTTCTAATGGTAATGATAATGCCTTCTCGAAGACAAGACGAGTTATATTGTTGTAGATTACTACTCACAATGCCTTTCTTGAGGTACATTTACAACATACATACAAGTTGAAAATGTGTGGAACTTTAAAATAATGTTGAAAAACGGTAACTTGGGTATTTGAACATGATTTATTAACCAACACCTTTACTCAACTATTTACTTTGGCTAAAACCAACAACAATTCAGCATATCAGATTCATAGTGTCAGTCCATGTAAGAATATGGATCTTTGTTACTGTGATCACATCTTTCTAGCCCCTTTCACAAGCCCCCTTCCCAAGAAACAAACTCTCATCTCCCTACTAGTTTAGCCAGTTTGTGTAGGACATGAAGGAACCATCCCTATCAAGCAGAGAGACCTTATTACTTTTTGTCAACTCAAGCACTTAGCTTTTGCAGCTGCACTTTCATCAGATCCCACTTCCCTGCCTCAACATGAAGCATGAATTATACTCAACTGCACCCCACAGGGACAAAACATAGTTTTTGGCACTTCACCCATCATGATTGAAAAAAACAAACTAGCCAATAGAAAAGCCTAATCCAAAATCCATACTGTAAACCCACAACAGAGCATCCATGAGTGACACAATCAATTTAAATGGTTCAGTTTCGTTTTTAGTTTCCTCAATCTCTTAGATTGCATGAAATTAAATGCCACTATCAATTAGCTCTCCACAACATACTCAACATGTTCCTCACAAGCATAAGAGCTACAATGTAATACTTACGTAATGTCTCCTGCTGTCGATGGAAATCCATATTCATCAAATAGACGCATTAAGTCACCAAACTGTCCATGAAGATCACCAAAGACTTTTATTGGGGCTTTCAATTGCAGAACCGTTGGCTCTTGCATAAATATTTGTTCGGCAGCATAACAAAGTTCCCCAACTTCATAAGAATCCAGGAAAAATCTCCTATTTGCAGGAGCTTTCCAGTTTCGAGGCCTAAGCAACATGGAAATAATCTGCAAGATAACAACATGAAGTAGCGCTAATGAAGAGATAGCAATACTCATAAATTTGTCAAGTCTTACCTTCTTATGCAGGCCTTGAGGAGACTTTTTTCTGGTGAACTTTCTGGCAGGATAAGATGCATCATTATTCATAGGAAGCATCCTTCTACTTTCATTTTCGAATTGATCCAATGACAATTGCCTTACCAACCCACCCAGGTTTCCCACAGCCTCTTTAGCAACCACCACCTATGAGAACAAGACAGTGTGATTTAGCAGCATGGCAACCAAAGAACAACTGCACCACTCTTATAAACCATATATAAAAGGGCATACAGCTCTAGGATGAAGGCGAACATCAGCCTCATTGTCACTTCCATCTGAAGTTGCTTCTGCCACTTGTGAATTGTCATCAGATACAGATGTTTCTTCTGCAGGATTGGAAGATGCTGCCTGAGCAGCTTGCCAGACAGCATTAGCTGCCTCAGCTTCCGCAGCAGATGCCTCCCTTAATTTCTCCATAGAATTTTTGTCCATGCTGCTACAGAAGAAAATAAATCCATGAATTTATATAGGAAAGGGGCTGACATGACATGAGGGATAGAGAGAAGGTTGAGACCTGATACCACCAGATAAAGGGATCTCTGATCCACCATCAGGGGTAGTTGTTCCAAAAGAATTTAAATTATAATGGTTTGATCGGGGACTTGTTATTGTTGAGGCTCTCTCAGATGTTAAAATGGGAGAATTCATGTCTGACTGGAATGGGGAGTTTTCAGCAACCAGAAAATCATCTAGCACTGCATCTGCAGAGAACAATGCAAGTGGCTATCATGTGTGCATCTCTTAAGTTTGCAACACACAATGAAATGAAATGAAATGAATTCCATGAGGCCCAAATGATTAAGGCTTAATGGCAGGTTATGCAGAAGAAAAGGAAACAAAGATGAGTCAAATAAGCATAAGCTGCATAACAGCCTAACTAAACAAGAAGATAAAAAAGGTGTTGTACACAATAAATCCACTCTGATCACTGTTAATACTTATTACAGACACTTGATTTCTTCAGAATGCTTGAGAAAGACTCTTGTTACCATCAGGCAGAAAATCAATAAACAAGATCTAAAAGATCCACAAATGCATGTAATTTCACTTGCACAGTTGTTATTGTGATACCATAACAACTTAAGTTAACATTAGAGCAACCAATTAGGATTGGTGAATTACTGGCTCTGAACATAGCACATCCAAACAAACATAGTTGCTTGGCAAGAAATAAGAATTATTAAGCTATTGGGATCAAGAACCAAAAAAAAAAAATCCACTTAATGATGTAAGTCTCCTGCATTTTTTTTTTCTGTCTATCAAAGATAATGTCCTAAACTAGTGCCAATCAATCAAACAATCATCAAGGCGCACAAGCACAATAGGTTGATTACACATGCTACAAGCAATTGCTAACATTCTTATGCGGAAGTTACTGACTTCCATTTCTTATGCTTACCAAACAAGGAAAAGAGACCCCACAATAACTACCTAAATGGTTGTGGAATTATAATTCAGAGTACAAAATGTAAAATATAGACAACAGTGCTAAATGAATGCATGCCCTTGCTGATGTGAAATTAATGCCTCTTTTTAAAGATCACATTGATATGTGTTATCTTAAATGGCACAGCTACATGCATTCCCCTCAAATATGCAGAAAAAGTTCAACAAAGATTTTATTGATGCTTGACTTGTAAACTCAATTTTCCAAAGGACATAGCACAGAACATACATTTATGGGTAAGAATTCAATGGAAGGGGATGAAAATTGAAAATGGTAATAGAGAATGAATCGTGAAAAGTAATTCAAAAGGAAAAGGACAAAAAGATAATATTACTTCAACACATTGAAACATAATAGATAGCTGATAGCACAGGCAACAATATCAATATCACGCACCCTTTGAATCATAAGCATAACCAAAACCAAGGGGAAAGCAAAACTGTGGCACAGCATGTCCATAGCAAAAGAAGAAAAAGGAGCTCCTGATCAAGGGGACTTTGTACAGTGCTTAGTCAACTAACTTCAAAATTACTCACTACTACACTTCAATTACAACAGAAAAAGTAATTGAACTTTAAATAGAATAACATATCAGTAATACTGCTTTATAAGATACAAAAGAGAGCCAGCAGAAAATAAAACAGCAGAAACAAAAATAACAATAAATAATAACAAAGAATTCACTCCTCAATCAAAAAGCTTCTCTAATAATTACTACAATGAGAAACTTAAGGATAGAAAAATATAAATGCTATATGGTGTAACACTTGCAGCACATGCAACCTTGGTCTGGTTTAGTTCAAGCATAAAACCAGCAATGCCACAAACAAAATGTAAGTCTATTCAAGTCTCTTCTTGTTTGCTTTCACAGTATAACTTTCATCTAAAAACATTTCTACTCCTAAATACTTGTATTCCTATTTTATGAGTAGTCCTCTCAATTTAACTTGTACAATGTTGTCAGTTATGGCCGAGCTTAATGTTAAAGTCACTTGTAGTAAGTGACCTGTGATTAAAACCAGCCCACATGAGGAATTGGAGGGATAAAAGGATGAAGAGGGGAGGGCTACAACTGCAGGACTAATAGGTCTCCCAAAGAACAAAAAAGAAAACTTCACCTCCTTTTAGACCACCGTAGACATAAATACGAACACCAACAGATGCAGATGCATGGCGACAACGACGCATTAGCTCCAAAAAAGGATCATATTCAGCATGTCCCTTGCTGGTTTTAGAAGAAGTAACTATCCCATTTCTATCCAACCAAACGCCCGCAGCAGTGTCCAGCACTAGTCTCACAGAAAAAATTGTTGAAGATTACATTATAACCCCTCTTTTCAGGATAAGAACAGCAAAGAAAAAGGCTTACCAGCAACAGCTGCTTCCCCTTCTACTAAGCGTCCTCCCTTTAGGGCTCCTCCTGTAACATGCAAACGTGCACCAACAAAAACCTGATAGAAAACAATGTCAAACTTTTTAATGATAGAGAAGAAACAAGATCAACTTCAGTAATCGAGTCCCAACAAACATTTTACTTCAAAAGATATATTTCATGATCTATGCATAATCTAGAAGTTAAAACGTCCTGACTAGTGGTCACTTACCGCAGCATGTTGATACCTTGTTGATGGAGACACCCCAGGCGCAAGGGTCCACTCCCACTGACCATTTCTATGCATTAGAAGCCCATAAGCATCCCCAAGTGCCTGTTTAAGCACGCACTTATGATCAGTAAAAGAATTGAAATGCAAAACAGTAACACCATAAGTAATGAAATTTTCTTTATCCAAAAAACAACACTGTTCAGCACGAAAGGAACTTCAATGAGAGTGAAGCTGCACTGAATCAACAGTTACGCCTGAATAGAGAAAAATTCATAAAAACCAGATGAATGGTTCCTGATAGAAAAAAGTAATGGCAAATTTCAAAGAAACAGTAGGAAAATCATTCCAGAACAGAAAGAGTGCTCTGATTTCTCATCACAACTGCAACTTGGAAAATGAATGTTCTATACCATAAGTCAATTGTTTTTATAATATTTTTCAAAGCTTATGAATAAACAAGAACACGCACCAAAGGTTCATTTCTTCAAGTTTTCCAAGTCCACTTACTTTTGCACTTAACTTCTTTCTTCCTTCTAATCCATATAATAAAAGTTTCACATTGAGTTTTGCCTCGAGTTTTTCCAAGAATTCTATGTATTTGATCAAACATTACATCCTACTTCCAGTTACCAACCTCATAGAAAGAGAAATGTGTCACATCCACAAGGTTGAGGACAAGGTCCCACTCATTTACAATAGGTGTGGGAATGCATCTGGAAGGTTTGGATTACAGGCCAGCGCAGTCTGGCCCTACCCACATAAAATTCATGGCACATCATATTTTCAGTTCAACAAAGTTAGAAAACTTTATTTAGTTTGATTACCTTGATCTCCCATCTCTTATGATATGCCCTTACACATTGAGCACACCAGGACTATGCATGCCTATTTGTTAATAAAATAAATGCCACGAGGACAAACACTAAGTTGACAGGCTAGTCCTACTGTCCTAGAAACAAATATCTACTGCAAAACAAACTGCTGTTATAATATAATCGTGCAGAATAGTTAAATAGAATTGATTGCTTTACAACCCCTGAAAATAAAAGATCATACTGTGCCAAAGGAGTCTCTTCCACCACAAAGCAAAAACATTCCATCTGAACGGGCACTAGCTGTTGCATACCTACAAAATAATGCTACATCATGTCAGACATAAAACATGGGTAGATGGGAAAATAACAAACGCAGAAGTTTAACACTTCTGCAAATGTTTGTTCTAAACAAACTTACATTCGAGCAGAAGGTCTATCACCTTCAGGATTTAGCCTCTGCCATGCATATGGTTTCTGGGCAGTGTCCAAAACCCAGGCATCAGATAGAGCTCTTTTACCTAGAATATTATGGGAAAAATCACTATTACGTAGTTATAAAGCATGGAAAAATGCATAATCATCAGCACAAAACATCAACGTCCATTCTCCTGGCATGAAATAACATAAAAATATTCAAAATTAAACATTTAAGACAATTGTCCATCCATAGGGCAAGCTACTCCAAATTCAAGAATCCTACAGCTTATCATGATAACCTCACTTAAGCATAAAGAAACAACAGCCCAAACCCATATCTAAAAACAAGTGCCAAGATGCTGAATTTTACAAATGAAAGCTAAGCATATTCAATGCCAATAATCAAACAGAAAACAACCATGAAACACAGTTTTTAGCACTGGACTTCTAAAAAGGATCCAGTCCTTGAAGAACCAAAAGATCTTAAAGAAAAAAAGCAGAACAGAAAAATTTGCTTACCATCATTGCCACTGACAATAACAAGGTACCTTTGGGCAACCAAGTCCATTACATGGCCATAACGAGGCCCAGGCCCTTGTCCCTGTACAACCACTCTACGCTCATATCAAGCACCAAAATAAAACAATCAGTTCCAAATCAAGAATCCCAAGTAAAGAGAGAAAAATAGGGAACCCCTAGCTAAAACTGGTTAATGGAAAAGAAGAAACTGACCGGTGCCACTTGAATTTGTCAGTGCTCAAGTCAAGCACATAGAGATCATCAGTGGAATGCCCAGCTGGACCTATCCCACCCTAAACCATACATACAATCTATTCATCAATACCAAAAGCTCACATTAAGTGAACAAATCAAATAAAAAGAAAAAAGAATCAAATCCTAATTCACAGTGAATCACCTGAAAAACTACCATAGTACCAACAGCAGCTGCCGCGTGCGCAGCCCTAGGAGACGGTGGCTCTCCAGCAGCTTGTATTCTGTTCATTAGACAACAATCACCAAAGGTTAATCGTCCAATTTTTTTCCTTTACTTTTATTTTTCGAATAATAAAAAAAAATGAACAAGAACAAGAAGAAACAAAGTGTGTTACCTACCTTGTCCATTTCCTAGTAAGAACATCATAAGAATGAACCGAATTAGTGGCTCCATCCAATCCTGCACCAAACAGTTAAATTTAATTAATATTAAGCAAAGCAGGAGCAGCATAGAGAGAGGGAGAGAGGTGGAAACTGTAACTGATTCCAGGAGCGGAGGAAGCGCCGCCCTCGATAGCGGTGACACCACCGAAGAGGATGAGTCGAGGGCCATGAGACTTGGTAACAGCAACGGCAGTCAAGGTGTGGCTACATCGAGGACCAGGAGCATCATCATCAGAACTCCAGTAAGTCTCCAAGGCCCGATAGGCAGGAGCTGGGTGAAGCCATGGCTTGGATCCCATTTCCCACCCCCTCTACTCTATTAACAATAATACTTCAATAACCCTCAAGCCCTCCTAAACTATAAAGATCGGGACCCAGGGGTGGTGGTGGGGCCCCACGGCTACACGCTCCGTTCACCTCTCCTTTTTTATTTAATCCCTAATCTTTCAAACTAAAGAACTATTACTAGTCCACGCTAGATATAAAATAATTTGAATATTGTGGAATAAAATATACTCCTAATCTTAACAGTTTATTTAGGTAATGGAAAAGGGTAAGTAGTAATTAGCAGCCCAGTCCTGGAATGGAAGGAGGAGAAGGTTTGTCTAATGTCTAGTGCTTGCAGGAGTCCCAACTGAGTCAGACCTTACATGATAGCGTTAATCTATGAATCACTGGTGGCAAGACCCAGCCGACAAATAAACCAGCTTGGGATCCGATTCATTGACATGGCCTGATCTGATCTTTAATGAATACAGCTGTCAAACAAGATGCATACGGCCGCCTTTTACACCAACCACTCATTGCCGTCCACCGCCCTTTTGCTTTCTTTTTTGCTAACTGAGCTGAGATGCAAAAGGCAACTGATGCTTTGCGAGCCCCCCCGGCACCGACACACAGTGTCCCAGGTAGACTCGTAGCCATTAGCATGGGTATATCCCAAGTGTTGGTTTCGTGCAAGTGAGGGTCTAGCTTTTCCAAATGCATCCAGATGCAGAAAAACACGAAAAGAAATCTTCTTTCGTTCAGATCAGCCTATTCATATCAATTATTTCAAAAAAGAAGAGAAGACCGATGGAGGAGGGGTCTTCTATTAGACGAGGGACGAAGATGATTAAACTTCCACTTCGGTAGAGCAGGACGGATCCCGCATTCCTCCATCCATCCATCCATTTGACGAACAATGAAGCCAAGGAGCACAGGTGAGAATTGGCTCAATGAACCCGTCGGTCCCTCTACTATTTAATTTGTCAATGTGCACTTCATTGTTTTCATTAATATGATCTACATGTCATTCAATTCAGCATTTTCTCTTCTTCATATTTATTTAGTTTAATTAAAATTATCTACTTCTTGTTTAACATAGGATCCACTCTTCTTAACTCAATTAAAACTTTTAGTTTAATGATTAAAAGATTGATTGTAAGAAATGTTTCTGAACATATCATGTAGTTCATACTTCATCGTAACAAATAAAAACTTAACTGCTACTATAAAAAGAGTTCGGGAGCTATTGTATCACCTCTCAAATACGTGGGGTTAAACATCTTGAAACCTTTGATGCAAAGCAAAGGCTATCTAGGCTATAAAGCCAATGGCAATTTTAAATTTATTGAGTTTCCTACGAACACATGTTAAAATTATATTTGAATAATTTACAACTTCACCCAGTAAAAATATTTTCTAAAAAACTAAAGTTATACGCAATGATCGCTCTCACTATATATCTATAAAGAGATATAAACGAATAGTATAAAATCACAATAAAGTTTATCAATTCTTCAAAAAATTTATATGTTCAATCAAGAACTTAATATAAGAATCACTTAACCACACAAAAAATAGCAAAAATACTAATTTTTTTAATTAAAAATAGTCTCTTCTTTTAACAAAAAGTCTCTACAGGAAAAAATCACAAGTCTAATAGGATATTCTTAATGAATATAAATAAACATAATAAGTAATAATAATCCAATAAATCTTAATTTAAATAAAGACCTTAATATCTCTAAAAGACCTAATAATAATTAAAAAGATAAATAAAATAATAGCTCAACTAATTTAAATAAGACTAAAGTTGTTTTTTAATTTGTTAGCATAATCAAAGCTCAACTTTAAACGCATGGTTCTCTTTCATCTTAATGAATTAGAAAGTGTGTCATATATTATTGGAAAGCTATGGATGTTTACTTTGTAATTCAACTAGAATTGCATTCAAATTACTTATGTAGCTCCATATATGACCAAAACATTAGCTAAAGGTCAAAACCGACATATTTGAATCTTTTTATTTGAATCCTTTTGTAATGTTTAAATGTCCACTTAAAAGCCCTTCTTGAACATGAATTAAATTAATTAAAGCTAGTACTTATTTTATTTAATATTTTTTTTAAGTCCATCTTAGCTCATGTGTCTTAAATAAGTCTATTGAAAGCCTCTTTGAATCTCTTAACCCTAAGTCTTGTCACTAGACCAATTGGATCATCTTAGCCTCTTTGAATAAGTCTCTGTGTCTTAAATCAAGGATTGTACTTTATTAAAAGTCTCTTTAAACCTTTTAGCCCTAAGTCTTATCTAGAAAATTATGGTTTATGGTTTTTTTGACCTACAATCCATTTTCTCATCCACCCTAATTTTTTTAAAAAAAATCCAGACAACACATCATCTATTTCCACTAGATTTCGGCTATTATGGTGGCTAAATAATCAGGGTTTATGATTTTTTGACCTAGAAACCTATTTTTTACCTAAAACATTGAGAAAAGATCCTAAACACTTTGATAAACCCAATAATAGCCTTAAACAACTTAAAAAACCGCACAAAAAACAAAAATTAACTTGAAACAAAAAAAAATCTTCTCATATAGATTTTTAGGCAATTTTAAAGTAAAAAATACCTAAATGAAATTTCTCTTACCAAATGAAACTCGTTGATACTAAGATTAAGTATTTTGGTTGTTAGAATTAT